>Ga0224510_10001690_pt1 | contig 14113 bp, 13 predicted proteins | sample SF_May12_sed_USG_FD_170161 | JGI IMG/M metagenome (GOLD analysis project Ga0224510, IMG submission 170161) | Sediment microbial communities from San Francisco Bay, California, United States - SF_May12_sed_USGS_4_1 | ecosystem: Environmental > Aquatic > Marine > Sediment | place: USA: California... | reverse complement strand
GTAGGACCGCGCGAAGGGTTCGGCGTCGGCGCGCATGCCCGCTCTCCTGACGGAGGTGCCCAATTCGGTCAGATCCGCGGAATGCGGCAGCTCGTCTACGCGATCGAGGATGTCGTGCGGGCAGCGGAAGCCGGGATCCGCAGCTTCCTGATCGCCGACCTCGGCCTCCTCACGATGCTCTGCGAAATGCAGTCGGCAGGCGAACTTCCGCTTGACTGTGGCTGGAAGATCTCCGTTGCAATGGCTCCTTCGAATCCTGCCTCACTTCTGTTGCTCGAGCGCGCGGGCGCGACGTCAGCAAACATACCGTCCGACGTTTCGATCGCTGAATTGGCCGAGATGCGCTCGGTTACCGCGCTTCCAATCGATCTGTACCTCGAGTCGCCTGACAGCCTCGGGGGCGTTGTTCGCGGAAATGAAATCGCCGAGCTTGTCGGCGTGGGGGCTCCGCTCCACGCGAAGTTCGGCCTTCGCAACTCGAGGCCGCTCTACCCCTCCGGCGAGCACCTCGAGGCGGAGGCGTGCATGATCGCGCGCGCCAAGGTTGCACGAGCGGCGGCCGCCCTCGAGTGGCTGCACCGCTTCGATGCTGACGTCGTCCAATCCGCGCCACATGCGAAGGGAGTCCGGGTGCCCAGAACCGCGGGTGCCGCCGCGGAGCCTGTCGCCGTCCCGAGAACGAGCGCGCCGTGAAACGCCGCGACGCTCGACATCGTGGGAGACAACAATTATCGACGACGATTCCGTCGTCCTTACGACAGACGACTATTCCGTCGTCCCTAAGACATGAGAAGGAGAGCCACATGCCACACGTACGGAAGTGGTTTACGACGACGACGCTCCTCGCAGTAACGGCGGTCGTTGTCGGCGGAGTAATAGCGTCCTCCGCCTTTTCGGCCGCGACTAGGCCGGGCGCCGCCTCGCAAACGGGATGCACGAAGTCAAGCGGCACGCTGAAGTACGGCATTGCCGGTGCCGGGATCGCGCAACTCGATCCGAACACGATCAGCTTCGCCGGTCAGTTTCCGTTGCAGTTCACGCTTTACAACGGACTGACGAAATACGCGAAGGACAACGAGGTCGTCGGGGACCTCGCGACGTCATGGTACGTCAGGAACAACCTCAAGAACTGGTACTTCAACCTCCGAAAAGGAGTTCGGTACTCGACGGGGCGGGCGTTTACAGCTAATGACGTGAGGGCGAACATCCTGCGAGTTCTGGATCCGAAGGTGACCTCGCAGCAGAAGGCAAACGCCAAGGACATCCGGTCTGTGCGCGTGCTCAGCCCCACCAAGCTCGTAATCCGCCTCGGACACCCGAGTGCGCTACTCCCGGCCGCCCTCGTCGACATCAAGATGAGCGACACTCAGAACGTTTCGACGCTGGCGACGAGCGGCACGGGCACTGGGCCGTACAAGGTCGCCTCTTTCGTCCCGAACCAGTCGCTTGCCTTGATCCCGAACCAGTACCACTTCGGCGGAAGGGCATGCCTTCAGCGCATCGAGTTCGTGCGCGAACCGGACCCGACCGCCATGGTGACGGACTTCAAAGCGGGGAACCTCGATGTGATCTGGCAGGTTCGCCCATCCGACACTGAAACCGTTCGCCAAGCGGGAAGCATCTTGAAGCCCCTGGGAGGAGTCGCAGGCGCGCACGTCTGGGAAGTCGACACGACGTCACCGCCCTTCGACGACGTGCGGGTGCGTCGGGCCCTCTCCTACGTCATCAACCGCACAGCGATGAACCGGGCTGCGCTGTTCGGCACCGGCACGCCATCACCAGGCAACTCCTTGATCAGTGCCGAGGCCAAGGCGTACAACAAGAAGCTGAAGCCCTATGCGTACAACCTGCAGATGGCCAAGCAGTTGTTCGACGCCGCCGGCGTGAAGCCGGGTACAAAGTTCCTCTTCTGGGCGCTAGCCGGGCGGCGCGACGAGTGGATCACCATGGCTCAGATCCTCCAGCAGGACCTCCAGAAGATCGGCCTCGACCTGGAAATCCAACGTGCCGACGTCAGCACGTGGTTGGCGAAGTTCTTCCCGGCGGGGAAGAAGTACCCGAACACGATTGTCGGCAACTACTTCTCCCTGCCGCCGAACCCGTCCTATGCGATGAGGCAGGGGCAGTTCGGATCGTGTGAGTGCAACTGGAAGAACAACAAATTCGAGGCGCAGGCGTCGAAGGCCATTGGGACGAAGGACTCGGTAGCGAGACAGAAGATCTATGACAGCATGCAGCAGATCTTCAGCACTGCCGCGCCGGTGATGGTGATTGCGCACCAAACGAACATCGTCGGAGTGCAGCGACGTGTCTCCGGAATCTGGGAAGACGCGCGCGGAAACGTCCATCTCGAGGAGGCAAAGGTCTCCGGCTGATCGCGAGATTGTGAGACGGGGGTGATCGGTGTCACGATCTCCCCCGTCTCTGGAGCGTGGGCTCAGTGTTTGTCTACATAGCGTGGAGGGCCCTAACCAGTCTCGGGCTGCTCCTGCTCAGCTCGGTGGCGATCTTCGTACTGATGCGGGTCATCCCCGGCGATCCGACGATCACCAAACTCGGTGGCACGATCAGGGAGGTCGACCAGGAGACTCTTGACGAGATCCGTCGTCAACTCGGCCTCGACAAGTCTCTGCCAGCGCAGTACCTCGACTGGATAACCGGTGTTGCACAAGGGGACTTCGGTAGTTCTTACTTCAGTCAATTCTCTGTGACAACGCTGGTTGAGCAGCGACTCGGTGCGACCCTCCTGCTTGCGGTCATGGCGATGGTGATCGGGGTTGTGATCGCTGTTCCTTCGGCGGTTGCGGGAGCGATCTGGCCGAGCCGCATTCTCAATGCGGTGCTTTCCGGTTTCGTCGCGATCGGCATCGCGATCCCGACGTTTGTCATCGGGATCGGGCTAATCATCGTGATCGGCGTCGAGCTCGACTTGCTGCCGACACAGGGCTACGTCTCGTTCCAGCGTGACCCGCTCGGCAGTGTGAAATCCACGCTTCTGCCCGCCATCACGCTCGGGATTGGTGTCGCCGCAGCGATCATGCGGATCCTGCGCCCTTCTCTCGTCGACGTTGCGTCTGCGTCGTTCGTACGAACCGCTAAGGGCAAGGGACTCGGACGCCGCCAAGTGGTCATTCACCACGAACTCCCTAACGCTTCCATCCCGGCGATCACGGCCGCCGGCATCATCGTCGCGCACCTCATTGGTGGCGCCGTCATCGTCGAGTACGTGTTCGCGCGACCCGGACTCGGCTCGCTGATGGTCGACTCGGTCTTTCAGCGGGACTACGGCATCCTTCAGGCGCTCGTGCTCCTGGCGACAGCCGTCTTCATCGTGACGAGCCTCGTCGTCGATGTGATCCTCGGCTTTGTCGACCCGCGTCTCCGAACGCCGGCTGCAATGTGAGCGGATTCCCGTCAATTGAGACCGCCGGTGCCCCTGAAGTCGCGCGTGCGGAGTCTGTCGGCCGTCGCCTACTTCGTCGACCGGCTGCCGCCGTATCCGGCGCAATCGTCCTGATCATCATCGGAGCGTGTGTAGGCGCACCGCTGTTTGCGCTGCACTCGCCAACGGAGATCGACTTTGAGAACCTTTTCGCGCCTCCGTCGTGGCAGTACCCAGTAGGCGCGGACGAGCTCGGTCGGGACATCTTCACGCGGGTTCTCTACGGTGGTCGTGCCTCGATCGCCATCGCCTCTGTAGCAACGTTGATCGCGATGGTCGTCGGTGTGATCTGGGGTTTTGCGGCGGCATTCCAGGAAAGCTGGTTCGGTGACCTGCTCATGCGCTTGGCCGACGTCCTCATGGCCGTGCCGGTGATTCTTCTCGGCCTTGTGTTGGTCGCTGCTTTCGGAGCGTCCACACTCAGCATCACGGTGATCCTCGGGCTTCTCTTCGCGCCCGCCACGGCACGTCTTGCTCGTTCCGTACTGCTCGTCGAGCTCCGATCGGAGTACTACCTCGCCGCAGTTTCGGTGGGCGCGTCGGGCGCGCGTATCGTGGCGCGCGAGCTGTTGCCGAACACCCTTCCGGTGCTCCTCGCGCGGGCATCGCTGGTTCTCGCCGAGGCGATTTTCGTTGAGGCGAGTCTGAGTTTCGTCGGGCTTGGGGTCCAGCCTCCCGACACGTCTTGGGGGACACTTCTCCAGCAGGGCTACTCAAATCTGTACAGCTCCTATTGGTACCCCCTCTTTCCAGGACTCGTGATCTTCGTCACGGTACTCACACTCAACATCCTTGGAGACAACCTGCAGAAAGTGCTCGACGCCCAGCGCTCATGACCGTCGCTGTCGAGACTGCAATCGCGAGTCAATACGTTCTCGACGTCCGTGACCTCGTGATCGAGATCGCGCCCCGAGGCCGCGCCGCTTTCAGACCGGTTCGAGGAGTCTCGTTCGGACTTCGGACGGGTCAGCGACTGGGAATCGTGGGAGAGTCCGGCAGCGGAAAGTCGATAACCGCTCTCTCGTTGATGCGGCTTCTTCCTCCCAGCGCGAGGATCGTCAGCGGCGCCGTTTCCCTCTGCGGGCGCGAGCTGTCCCAGCTCCCTGAGCGCGCGATGATTCGCGTTCGCGGCGCTCAGATGTCGATCGTCTACCAAGACCCGATGTCCTCGCTCAACCCACTTCAGACGGTCGGTCATCAGGTCACCGAAGCGATCCGCACGCACGAGAGCGTCAGCCCGCGCGAGGCGCGCGATCGCGCCGTTGAGCTGTTGAGAGACGTCGGGCTCCCGCAGCCCGAGCGCCGCGCCGACGACTATCCCCACGAGTTCTCAGGCGGGATGAGGCAGCGGATCATGATCGCCATCGCTATTTGTGCGAACCCCGCCGTCCTAATCGCCGACGAGCCGACGACAGCACTTGACGTGACGACGCAGGCGCGGATCATGGACATGCTTGCGCAGATCGTGGAGCAGCGGCAGATGGCCGTTCTGCTCATCACCCACGACCTCGGGCTCGCGGCCTCGTTCTGTGACGACATGCATGTCATGTACGCGGGCAGGCTCGTCGAGAGCGGCGAGGCTTCGTCGGTTCTGTCGCAACCCGCGCATCCGTACTCGGAGGCACTTCTCGCATCGATCTGCGGGCTCGATCGCGACGTCGATGAGCCGATCGCCGCCATTGCCGGACAGCCTCCGCTTCCTCAGGAGTTGCCGTCTGGATGCCCGTTCCATCCGCGATGTAATTACGCTCAAGACATCTGCGCGACCGACTCTCCCCATCCGGTCGAAGCCAACCAGCACACGGTCGAATGCCACTTTCCCCTCCAGATCGCAAATCCGTGATGACCATCGAGGCAGACCATGGCGGGCCACTCGTCGAAGTTCAGAACCTGAGACGTGTCTTCAAGCTCGGCGCGCGAGGTGCGACGCGCACGATTCGAGCCGTTGACGACGTGTCGTTCATCCTCGAGCGCGGCGAGACTCTTGGGCTGGTAGGCGAGTCCGGATCGGGCAAGTCGACGCTCGCACGCCTCGTGTTACGGCTCGACCGGCCCACCGCGGGGCGAGTGCTCTTCGAGGGAGTCGATGTATCCGCAAACTCGGCGCGAGAGCTTCGTCGGCTGCGGCGCGAGATGCAGATCGTCTTCCAGGATCCATACGCGTCGGTGAATCGCCGCAAGACAGTTGAGCAGATCGTTTCCTTCCCCCTCATCGTTCACGACAAGGCCTTGTCCAAGAAGGCACGCAGGGGTCGCGTCAACGAGCTTCTGAGTCTGGTTGGTCTTCGGCCCGAGCACGCCTCTGCGTATCCGCGCCAGCTCTCGGGCGGTCAGTGCCAGAGAGTCAGTATCGCGCGTGCCCTTGCCATGCACCCAAAGTTGGTGGTCCTCGACGAAGCGGTTTCGGCCGTGGATGTTTCTATCCAGGCGCAGATCCTCAACTTACTTCGCGATCTCCAGCAACGACTGGCACTCACATACCTGTTTGTTACTCACGATCTTGCAGTCGTCCGCTACATGGCGAAGACCGTCGCAGTGATGTACCTCGGAAGGATCGTGGAAATCGGGCCGAGGGACGTCTTGTTCAACGCTCCGCAGCATCCGTACACGCACGCGCTGCTTGCCGCGATCCCGCCTTCTCCGGGAGGCAGCAAGCCTCCACCGGTCGTGTTGCGCGAAGCGCCGGCCATGGATTCGCTCCCAACCGGCTGCCGGTTTCATCCCCGATGCCCGCTCGGAGCGCGCGCGGTCTGCCAGACTGTCGACCCTCCTCTCCAAACGGTCGCCCTGGATCATGCGGTCGCCTGTCACTTTCCCCAGTCGGCCGAGAGCCTCCTGAGCGAGGCAGCACATCCGTGAGTGCGGTTCACCTCTGGGATGAGCTCACTCGAGACGAGATCTCTGCTCTCGCTCCGGACGCGCTGCTTGTCCTCCCAGTCGGATCCACCGAACAGCACGGCCCGCATCTCGCGACGGGCACAGACGCTTTTCTCGCCGAGGCAATCGCCCGTCGTGCCGCTGCACAAGCAAAGCGCCCACCGGCGGTCCTCATCGGCCCGACTCTTTCGTTTGGGGCTTCGGGACACCATCTTCCTTTTGGGGGGACACTCTCGCTCGGCGTGTCGACCTTCGGGCTCGTTCTTGGAGATCTGCTCACGTCAGCCGCGAGCGCTGGTTGTCGGCGCGTCTTCGTGCTCAACGGTCACGGTGGCAATGCCGCGGCGTGTGCGGTTTCCGTAACGGAGGCTTCTCGCATGCACGGCATCGTCGCGGCAACGGCTCTCATCTCCGACCTTCTCGGGGACGGTGAAGTTGAGGGACCGGTTCGCGGACACGCAGGTGTCTTCGAGACGTCGCTTGTCCTCGCACTCGATTCCGCCCGCGTTCGACCGCATCTCGCCCGTCCTTCTCCTGGTGGCGCAGCGCACAAACGACCTCCAGGCCTCGTCGTCGCAGAGCCTGGGCGCTGGAGCGAGCTTGACGGATATACGGACCGACCTAACGAAGCGTCTGCGGAGCGGGGGGACGATTTCTTGCGGGCATGTGTGCGCGCAGTAGCCGCCGCCTATGAAGGGATCGCAGATATCCGTGCCTGAGCGCGAAACAAGGCTCGCCGCGGTCGAGACCACCGTCGTGACCGCCCGCGCCAAGCCTGCTCTTCGGGTGCGCGGAGCACGGGTCGTGCACGACAGGTCGTCGTTTGTACTCGTACGGGTCACCACCGACCAAGGAGTTAAGGGCTTCGGCGAAGTGAGCGCGACTGCTGCCTGGAGCGGGGAGGACCACGTCACAGCGACGCACTTCATTCGTAACGTGCTCGGTCCGCGACTCGTAGGCCAGTCGCTGGAACCGATCTCGCGGCACGCACAAGAGTTCGACCGCGTTCTTCGCGGAAATTGGTTCACGAAAGCGGGGGTCAACACTGCGCTCTGGGATGCGCTTGGCCGCACCCGCGGCGTCCCGGTCGCGCAGCTACTGGGCGGGATTTATCGAGACGAGGTTCCGGTGAAGATCTCTTTGAGCGGGGACGGAGACGAGCTTCGCCGAGCGTACGATGCGGCGACCTCGCTCGGCTTCCGCTCGTTCAAGGTCAAGGTCGGCCGCGATCCCGACGAGGACGTCGCCCGGGTGCGGTTGCTGCGCGAGCTTGCCGGCAGCGAGGCGCGGTTCGGCGTGGATGCAAACGGCGGCTGGTCACGCCCAGTCGCTCTCGCAACGGTGCAGCGGATGCTCGACAGCGACATCGACTTCGTCGAGCAGCCCGTCCATGCAGACGACCTCGCCGGCATGCGCGATGTGCGTGCGCTCGGCGTGCCTGTGGTCGCCGACGAGAGTGTCTATTCGCCTGCTGATGTCGCGCGCGTCGTGGAAGCAGGTGCGGCAGATGTCGTGAGCATCTACGTGGGGAAGAGCTCAGGGCTCGAACGTGCCGTCGAGGCGTCGCGGATCGCTGCGCAGCTCGGCACCGATGTCGTCATCGGTGCAAACGGCGAGATGGGAATCGGTGCGGCGGCGCAAATTCACGTGGCGTGTGCTTGTGAACGGCTCGGGAGCATTCCCTGCGGAATCAGTGGCCATCACTTCTACGAGAACGACGTGACGCTCTCCAAGCCGCTGGACATCAACGGTGTCGTGGCGCGGTTGCCCGACGGCCCAGGGCTCGGTATCGAACCAAGCGATGAGATTTGCAAGGAGTTCTCGTCGTGACTCCGGGTATCCAGGTCTTCGTCTACCCGGAAGAGCTCCTGTTCGTTGGCGCAGAAGAGCTCGCCGATCAGATCGTCGGGCTGGGATGTGACGCGGTAAGTATCTCGCTCGTTTATCACCGGGCACGGCGGGTATTCCCGAGGCATAGACGTATCAGTGTCCTCACCGGTAACGGCATCTACTTCACGCCAGATCGTGACCGCTACGGAGAGATCGCACCTTCGGCGTGCGCTCCTGCCGAGCTCCAGGCCAAGGTCGCGCGTTTCCGCGTCGTGTGCGCGCAGCAGGGGCTTCGCTTCCGGGCATGGCTCGTCGGACTCCACGACGAATCCCTCGCGCGCGAGCATTCGCATGCAGGCGCGCGCGCCCTCGACGGATCTTCGCTTGGCCACGGCTTGTGCCCGTCCGTCCCGGCGGCCGTTGAATACGTCGCAGCGGTAGCAGCAGACGTCGCTGCCCAGTTCGAGCCTGAGGGCATCGACCTCGAGGCGTGGCTCTATCCAGCGTGGGAGCCGGCTTACACGATGACGCAGGCGCTGGAACCGCTCTCACCGGATGCCGAACTCTTCGCAACCCAGTGCTTCTGCGCGTCATGCCGATCTCTGATGGGAGCAGCCGCGGCGGAGCTCGAACAGCGTGCGAAACGAGCAGCAGGCCATCCGTTCGGAGAGCGTGCGTCCGATGATGATCCGACGCTGTTCGAGGAGCTCGCAGCCTTCCGCAGGACTGGCGCCACACAGCTCGCGAGCGCTGTCGCCAACGCCCTGGACGGCTCCGGCACATGGTTGCGATTGCTGTGCTCCGGCCCGGCGGAGCAGCTCACTCTGCAAGGCTTATCTCCTTCTACGATCCGCCCTGCGGACGCGGTGCAGCTCGGCTGTGCGCGGCTTCGAGGGTCGGAGTTGCTCGCGCGCTTCCAGAGCCTGCGAGCGCTCGTCGAAGACAGCCCGCACTCCGTCACGGTCTCGACAAACTGGACCCCTGAGCGCACACCGCCGACGATGGCCGACGACGTCACAGCCCTTGCTTCGCTGGGGGCCGACGGGCTCTCCCTCTACAACCTGTCCCTCGTACCCGATGCGGGCCTGGTCGCATTTCAGGCGGCGAGTGCTGCCTTCCGCGAAGCTAGCGCCTCACGATCGTGATCGTTGATGGCCACGTGATGATCGGCCAGAGCCGGTCGGCAAACCTCGAGCTTCCGCGACTGCTCGAGACGATGGACGAGTTGGGCATCGACGTAGCCCTGATCGCTCCGGCCGAGCAGTTCATGCCGGTTCGCAATCGAGAGGGCAACGAGCTCGTCGCAAGGGCTGCAGCCGGTTCCGCCGGCCGCCTGCGCGCGTACGCGGTTGCGACGCCCTGGCTCGAGGCTGCGGCGCTCGAAGAGCTGGAGCGGGCACACGCCGATGGCGCCGTCGCGTTAAAGCTTGACCCCGCTCTTCAGGGGTTCGATCTTCTCGACGGCAGTGTCGATCCGCTGGTCGCGTTCGCCGTTGAGGCCGACTGGCCAATCTACGTCCGAACCGGAACGCCCCCGCATTCGCTTCCGCTCCAGCTCGCGTGGTTAGCCGATCGCTTCGCGGAAGGGAAATTCTTGATGGGGAAGAGCGGTGCCACCGATTTCTCACACGACGGTCCCACGGCGCTGCGCTGGGCTAGCAATCTCCATGCCGACAGCGCCCACGTCGAGTGGCCGACCGCGCTCGCCGCGAGCGAGCCCGATTGGGCAGGCGGTCGCGTCTTCTTCACGACAGACGCACCGTTCACCGATCCCGCCGTTGAACTGGCGCGTGTCACGGAAGCGCCGCTCTCGGCCGACGTCCGCGCCGCTGTGCTGGGCGGAACGCTCGCCTCCTTGTTCCGGATGTGAGCGGCGTCGAGCAGTCCTCCGTCGGCGAGCTCGTCGCCTCGTTTCGCGCGCTCGGAATCGGAGAGGGCAGCCGGGTGCTTGTGCACTCGTCGCTACGCAGTCTCGGACCTGTCGAGCAAGGAGCCGATGGCGTGGTGGGTGCTTTGCTTGAAGCGGTTGGGCGCGATGGGCTCCTGGTCGTCCCCACGTTCACCTACGTCTCGGAGCGATTCGACCCGGCCACGACGCCAGGGCGAACAGGAGCGATCAGCGAGGCGCTGCGCCAGCGGGACGGCGCGGTCCGCTCTCTCCACCCCTTCTACTCGGTAGCGGCCATCGGAAGCGACGCCCGCGTGCTCTGCGAAGGGCACGAAGAGCTCGCGGGTACTGCTGAGAGCTCGCCGCTCGATCGCCTCGCCGAAATGGGCGGTCTCGTGCTCCTTCTCGGGACGGGCCATGTCGTGAACACGACGGTTCACGTCGGTGAGTTTCGCGCCGCCGTGCCGTACCTCGGTATCCCCTTCGATCCCGCGTGGCCGCGTTCGGCGGAGATAGTTGTCGACTCGAGCGGGGCAACCCAGCGCGTCACCTACGACCAGTTTCCCGGTTGCAGTCGCGCCTTCGGCGCCATCGAGCAACCCCTTCGCAGACGTGGCGCAGTCCGCGATGGTCTCGTCGGACGGGCGTTGGCGCAGCTCATGCTGGGTCGAGACGTGACAGACGTGACCGTCCGCTTGCTCGCAGCCGATCGAGCGCAACTGTTGTGCGCCGACCCGCGCTGCTACCGCTGCAGCCGCGCACTGAAGGAGCTTACGAGGGGCGGTCGAGACCGAGTAACGGGAGCGGATCTCGGCGAATGATCTCCTCGATCGCGTCGAGAGGTATCGGCGGGAGAGACGTTCCCACGATCGGTGTGTTCACGGCCAGCAGTCCAGCGACCGTCTCCGTCGGCGTCGCAATCGGGAAGTCCGAGCCAAAGAGGAGCTTGTCGAGGACGCCCCACTCCGTCGCTACGCGAAGCCCCTCGTACAGCGACCAGGGGCGGTAGAAGAGCGCGGAGACGTCCGCGTAGACGTGGGGATGCTTTCGGATCGTGACGATCGTTTCGCGTTGCCACGGATGGCCGAGGTGCGCCATCACGATGCGCAGCTCAGGGAAACGGATCGCGACCTCGTCCATGACAAGCGGGTGCGCGTACCGCAATGGCGCTTCGCGCACGGGTGATGCGCCCTGATGGAAGAGGATCGGCAGTCCGAGTCGCTCGGCGAGCTCGTAAATGCGGAGCGCGGCTGGATCCAGTGGGTCGAAGACCTGATAGTTGGGACCGAGCTTCACGCCTTTGAGGCCGAGGTCAAAGTGCGCGCGCTCGAGTTCGTCGGAGGCCCTCTCGACGAGCGGATGAACTGAGAGGAAGCCGATCCGCCGACTCGGCGCGTCTGCCACGAACGCAGCAACGTTGTCGTTCAGTTCGCTTTGCAGGCGCGTTCGGTCCCGGGCGATTGTGAAGGCGACCGACAGCTCGACCTCCGCGAACGCCCGGGCGTATTCGGCCCAAGTCGTCGTTGCCTTGACAACACGGTCGGGTCGCCAGTCTGCATTCTCGATCAATTCGGCAGGAGGGACGACGTCGCGGTGGGTGGGGACGTGGGTGTGGACGTCGATCACGATCCGGCCAAGCCGAGCAATCGTCGAGGGTTGTCGTGGAGAATCGCTCTCGACTGCGCGGCGGTCAGCCCGAGCCCGTGCAGCTGCCGAACGCGAAGCGCTGCGTAGCGCTGGAAGGGGTGCGGTCGAAGGCCTGCGTCGGTCCCGAAGAGAAGGCGATCGAGCGGGCAGCGATCGACGATAGCTCGCATCGCATAGGGGGGTGTCGCGCACATGCAAAGGTAGACGTTCGAGTTCTGCGACACGGCAGCGATGGCTTCGCGCCAGAGGTCGTGAAGGCCACCGTGGCCGAGCACGATGATCGCCTGCGGGTGCCTCCGCGCGAGCGAGGCGAGCTGGAGTGGCGTCGAGAAAGGAGGGGTCCCGTCGTGGAAGAGCAGCGGGATCCCGAGTTCCGCCACTGCTGCGCAGACGGCATCGAGGCCTGGCTCGTGTGCCGGGAATCCCTGGAGCCATGGGTGGAGCTTCACACCGCGCATTCCGTATTCCCGGGAGCAGCGCTCGATCTCTGCGGCTGCCAAGGCGTCGCGGGGGTCGACAGTGGAAAACGCGACAAGCCTGTCGGGGAACGGACCGACGAAGCGCGACAAGGAGTCGTTTGCCTCGGGCGAGGGTCGCAGCAGCCCCTCGAAGGTGAAGACAACCGAGAGCTCGACGCCGAGCTGATCCATGACCTGGATGTACTCATCGCTGCCGTAGGCCTCGGCGCGCGGCTGGTGCACGTGGAAGTCGATCATGCAGCCCCTCGCAACCGCGCCCCACTGGCGTCGGCGATGCGTTCCGCGAGCTCGAGACTTGCGATCGCAGCGTCGATTCCTGGCTCGGGTGCTGTTCCGGCGAGACAGTGATCGACGAAGCGCTCGAACTGAATAGCGAAACACACGGCCGTCTTGTCTCCAGGCGGCTCGACCCGCTCAGCGCGGCCGTCCCTGAAGGTGACCTGAAGGTCGAACGTGGCCGGTTCGACTCGCGCACACCCGTCCGGGCCGGTGACGACGAGCTGGCCTGGAGGAAGAACGGGATAGAGCCAGATGACCTCGAGTCGCACGAGCGTTCCGTCGGGGTACGTCAAGACGCCCCCGGTCACATTCGCGCTCGCGTACTCAGGATTGCTGCGCAGAGACCAACCGACGATCTGCTCGGGGGTGGAATCGAGAAGGAAGTTCAGCCGATCACAGGCATGAACTCCATCCGAGATGATCGGAGGATTCCGTTCCAACGAGCGTAGCCTTCGCCTGTACGCCGCCTCGTCGTGTGGATCCGCCGGTTCGTCGGAGATCGTGTTTTGAATCATGAGTGGCCGACCGAGCTCGTTCGCTGCAATCAGGTCGCGCAAGCGCTCGATTGCCGGATGATGCCGGTACGTGAGCCCGATCTGCAAGCGCTCTCGAGCGCCGGCGACCTCGGCAACTGTCACCGCCTCGGCCATCGACAGCCCGAGTGGTTTTTCGGCGAGAACGTACTTCCCGGCCTTGAGCGCAGCGCGTGTAAGGGCTGCGGTTGCGTCCGGCGGCGTCGCGATCACTACTGCCTCGAGCGTCTCATCGGCGAACAGCGAGTACGGGTCTGTCGAGGTGCGCGGACCTTCGAGCGAGAGCGCGGCGATGCGCGCCGGGTCGATGTCGCAGACGGTGACGAGCTCGGCACGAGGCTCGTTCAGGATCGTCGGAAGATGAGCGCGGACGGCGATCTCTCCTAGACCAACGAGGCCGATCTTGATCCTGGCACCACTCATCGAATCGACCATACCTCCCATGCCCTAAGGGATGAACAACCCATCGCCCGCTGGCGCCAAGCCTCGTCCGTCCACCAATGTGGCGGCGCGGCGCGCATCGTCCGCAGCGCGGCAGCGGCAGTCGGCTCCCATTCTTGCGTTTCTCAGCGGCCACCTCGCACGAACGAAGTCCCGCAGCCCTGCTCGCGAAGCAAGGTCGGATCCGCGAGTTCGCGAGGCGCCGAAGCGCTCTCTGAGCCCTGGCGGGAGACTGGCCTATGAGCGCCCGAGGGCGTACAGACCGACCGAGATCGCGACTCAAGGGTCAGCGGCTCCATTCAACTGCCCTCTCGTCTGAGCTCCCAGGCTACGCACCTGTTGACCGTGGTTTCTTTGGCTACGCGGTCCTGGCAGGGGCGCGGTCGAGCACGGCGTCGAGCGCGCCGAGCACGCGATCAGCCGTCTCCGCCCTTGCGTTCATACCCATCAGGCCAACCCGCCAGATCGACGGGACGGACGGGCCGAGCGCGCCGCCGACCTCGATGCCGTGCTCGACCAGAAGGCGCCGCTGCACCTTCTTGCCGTCGACGCCCTCGGGCACGTGCACCGCGGTCAGTTGCGGGAGCCGGACGTCCTCGGCTGCGAGCACCTCGAGCCCGCGCGCTGCCAGCCCTGCCTGGAACGCCTCGCCCGCCTCTGCGTGGCGCCGCCACTGCGCCTCGACGCCCTCTTCGAG
>Ga0224510_10001689_pt1 | contig 14115 bp, 13 predicted proteins | sample SF_May12_sed_USG_FD_170161 | JGI IMG/M metagenome (GOLD analysis project Ga0224510, IMG submission 170161) | Sediment microbial communities from San Francisco Bay, California, United States - SF_May12_sed_USGS_4_1 | ecosystem: Environmental > Aquatic > Marine > Sediment | place: USA: California... | reverse complement strand
CTTTGGTGCTGTGCTTTGGCAACCCGGAAATGCTGTCCTGCATCCGCTCCTGGAAAAGCTGGGGCCGGAACCGTTTGCAGAAGAATTTAACGCGGGCTATCTCTATCATGTCACGCGCAGACGCAGCACAGCCATCAAACAGGCCATCATGGATAATCATGTGGTTGCTGGCATCGGTAATATCTACGCCAATGAAGCACTATTCCATGCGGGTATCCGCCCGCAACAACCAGCCCAAAGGCTAAGCCTTTCCCGTTGCATCCGCCTGGTGCTAGCCATACGCAAGACTTTGACGGAGGCCATCGCCAAAGGCGGCAGCAGCATACGCGATTTTGTAGACAGCAGTGGTAGCGCCGGCACTTTTCAGCAAAACCACTGGGTCTATTCCCGCACTGGTCTGCCCTGTCGTGCCTGCGGCGCCGCCATCAAGCAATTTCGCCAAGGGCAGCGTTCCAGCTTTTATTGTCCGGTCTGTCAGAAGGCTTAAATACCATCATGTATCTATAAAGTGGGTATTGATGAAAGCCGCCGCCAACACACCGAGCAAAGCAATAAATTCCCAATATATCATTGGCGTATATATTACCCACGCAAAAATCGAGCCTACTGTACCAAAGTACAATTGCCAAATTCCGAGTTAATGTATATAAAGCGCATTCATGTATATAGATAATTATCTATATATATATACTTTAAAGTAATATTTTGGTAGGATATTTAATAAGCCTCTGCTTCGTTGCATCTTTTTTGTAGGGCTCAGTTTTTACAGGCATATATGGATCAAAGGGTTATTGATTCTGAAGAGCTGCAGATGGATGTAGCCGATTGCAAGGTATATAGAAACAACTCTGGCAAACTGGAATGCCGGACGTTGGGCAAGCTTTGTCATACGACGCGCTATTACCGGCGCATCAGGCTATGCAGCCACCCTTTGGCGCGAACTTTTCCTGAAGTGAATGAGTAGCAATTGTTTTAGTTTGTCATGACGGAGTGAAAGAATTTTTATGAATCAGTATGGCTCTGTAGCATTAGACCGGGCACAAGTTGACATCAGCAACTGCCGGGTACGCACCCACAATACCGGTTCCGCTGAATGCATGGTGGTAGGGAACGATTGCCCATGGCGTGTGAATGGCGGGCGCATGGTTATCGAGCACGAGGTTTTTCCCATCCTGTTTTGCAGACACACTGAAGTGGAATCCATTGCCAAATCAACACGTAAGCGGCGCGGCAGTTCGGTATCAGGCGGACGCTCCAGCAAATCCAGCCGGCGCAGCGTAGCAGAATCAGAAGCCGGTTAGCCTGGCGGCATGATCCCTGCTGGCGCATTGTTAACAATGCGCCGTTTTCCTGTTTTTACTCTTCAAGATTCCAGCGGCAATCGTTTGAGGCGCGCCTGCAGCGCAGACAGCGCGGCATGCGCCAGCTTGTCATCCTGCGGCCCAGCCCAGCATTGTTCGATACGCTGAAGCGGCACACGCTGGCGCAGTTTCGGTTCGCGCTCGCGCGCGAGGCGCAGCTCGGTCCAGCGTATGCCGAGCCGGTATTGGCAATCGCATTCGCGGCAACCAATAAGCATAACCCCATCTACACGCCTGTTGCGAAGCGCATAATCAACAAATGCCGGCGGCAGCATGCCTATGCAAGGCATCTGCAGCACCGCTGCTCCTTCAGACTGCAATCTGCGCACATCATAGGCGTGGCTGCAACCGAATACCATTATCCGTGTTTCTCCCTGCAATGCATCCAGCGCACGATCCGCATCCGCTCGCAGTGTTGTCAGCATCTTGTCCGGCAGTTCAATGCCGCTCACCAGTTTGGTGCTCCGAAACGGCATGGATGACGGGCAGGCACCAACACAAATGCCGCAGCTCGCACACAGTTTGGCATCCACCACAGGCTGCAGTGCATGCGGCCTGCCATCATCGCGCGGCTGCATCATAATGGCCGAGTAAGGGCAGTCGTTAAAGCAGCGTGCGCAGCCATTGCAATGATCCAGATGAACTTCTGCAACAGGTGCCGTAACGCGCGGTTTGAACAACCAGGGTACAACAAGCAGCAGCAGGGTGAGGCCAATAACCAGCGCCCAGGCCGCAGCTGGTGACCAGATATAAATCAGCGGATAGGGCGCCATGAAGAACCAGTCAAGCTGGATTGCGCCTGAGATCAATGATAGATCGGCTTGTGAATGGCTCAATGCCGGTTTGACCAATGACAGCACAATCAAGGCCAGCAGCGTTCCAATTACCAATTTCCTGGGCGGATTGGTTTCAGCATGGTTCATGCGCTTGGTATGCAGCCACATGAACAGATACAGCAAGAGCGGGAAGAAAATATGGATCAGCGACAGCATGTTGATGAAGCGGTCGCTGATACTGCCTTGGAAGAGGAAATTGCTCGCCAATGGCTTGCCAAATAGCGGAAACCAGTCGAGCCATTCCGCTGTCGCCACCACCAGGAATTTCGCCAGCTCATCCCAGACCATCCAGTAGCCGTTCAAGCTGCAGATATAAACCAGCCAGATCAGCACCACGCCGGTCACCCAGGAAAACCAGCGGTAACCATGGAAACGGCCAGTGATAAAGTTGCGCAGCATATGCAACAGCATAGTCAAGACAATGCCATCTGAGGCATAGCGATGCAGGCTGCGCATGATGCCGCCAGCATACCACTGGTCATGAGTCAGGGACTCAACCGTCTGGTAAGCCTCATCTACGCCGGTTCTATAAAATATATACAGATAGACGCCGCTGACCACGACGACCCAGAACAGGAAATAGGTGATCGCGCCAAGATGGTGCCATGGGTTCAGCGCCTGCCCGAATGATGGGTTAAACAACCCCTCGATGCGCCGCAAAGGATTTTGAAGAAGCTTATTCACACTGATGAGCTTGTGTTTTACTGCACGCTTTCCGCCCGGAACCCGTGCAGCACATAGGCGCTGCAAGAGCAGCTTATTCGGGCAATTCTGTATGACGCATGACAGGCTGCTAGCTTGTCCGGCCTTTCAATGCACGATAGATCACTATCAGGAACATGATGCCGCCAACCACGGCGATCAAGCCGCCGATTCCCATCAATCCCATCCCGGCTATCTGCGAGAAGCTTTGAAGCCCCTGGTCTGCTCCTGCAACCTTGCGCTGCACGCCGTACCCACCCGACCACAGCAATCCGATGATGTGCAGCAACTGGCCGACCAGATACACATAAGGCATCCACAGAGCCAGCTTGAAATTGGCAACCTTGTACCCCAGCTTGTGCAACAGCACGAGCGACATCCCCATGAAGGACAGGCTCACGCCACCGCCGGTACCGTGGTAATGCGCGGTAATAATGGTGTTGCTGTCCTGGATCATGAAACTGATGAGCCCGCCCACTGCAAACAGTATCAGTGAGCTTAAGAGATGACCAAACAGCGGCCCCATGCTGGGGTCGGGCTTGCCATGCTTCCACATGGCCAGCATGACAGCCAGCCCGATGGGAACGACTGCCAAGCCGCCGCCTGCCTTCATCATGATGATGAATTGCTCCATATTGTCGCTGGTGTTGGTTTCATACAGGATGTAAACCAGCGGCGTCAGGAGGGCTGGCGCGAGTCCAATGAAAAACATGAGCAATGTCACACGGGGCGACATGGTTATCTGCGCCCCATATTCAGCCGCCAGCCACAGCCATCCAACCAGCATCAGCAGGGTATAGGTGAATTGCATGACATGGCCGCCCCCCCAGAACAGGGCTTCAAAATACGGCAGGCCCCGAACAAAAAATGGAATGGTGGCATATGCCCATGCAAAGGCGATAAGGGCCATAATGGTGGCCACAGCCCCGGTATGCAGTCCAAAGCACAGCACGCCGCCCGTTCTCTCGGGGCCAAATCCAAGCAACGGCATGGTCAGCAGGCCGCGCAAGGTAAGCAAGCCCACACTGCAGCCAAACAGAAACAGTCCCGTGAGAAACACCTTATTGTCCAGCACCGGGATGTAATTGTTCATGATTGGCCCACCCTCGCCAATAAAAGGCGAAAGCATCAGCACCACAACACCAACTACCGCAAGAATCAGCGCGGCCCAGCCCAACGGCATCATCTTCGGCAGTGAAGCCGCGCTCCACAGCACACCGGCAAAAGCAAAAAACCACACCAGCACCGACAAATCCACGTGCACAACGAGAGCGCTACGGAAGAAATCCACCGTCGGAAAGAGGCTGGATACATAAGGTGTGCGCGCCAGCACTACAAAGAGGGCAAAAATTCCCGCTCCCACCAAAGCGGTAAAGCTCAGCCACAGCCAGCCGGCAGCCAGCTTCTGGTTATCTGCATGCGGGGTGGGCAGTGCATATGGCCCGCCAATATCGGCGGGCGCAACATAGTAGGAGTTTTTTGCTTCAACAGAATTGGACATGATATTTAATTTTTGAACATAAATCCGGGCGCACCGGGAACATCAGCCTTGAAATCAATAACCATCACTTTTCCTGCAACGAGCGTGACGTCTTCTTCGTGCACAAAGTCAAAATCCCCTTCCACCTTGTCTTTCAGGCGCGCCTTGAAGTGGTGTGCACCGGCCGGGACCGGCAGGCGGCGGTATATCGAGGCTGCACCATCCTTCGACAACCCAGGCGGAGGCAACACGACATGGTACAACTGCTTGCCATCCATTTCCAGTTCCACCACCACATCCGCCCGTTCACGCGGGCAATCCATGCGAATGCGCATGTTGGGCTTCAGCTTGGCCAGTTCCTCCTCCGAGCGCTCGCGGCAGGCGCCCTTGCGCTGCGCCGCATGAGCGAAGCTCAATTTAACCAGAGCCTGATCCGGTGGCATATGCACATACTCAGGGTAAGAGGAAAAATATCCAATAATAACGGCAAATAGCGCATAGGCGACTCCCTGCCCCAGATAATTCAGCGGCTTCATATCATTTCACCTCCGCAGCAGCCTGCCCTGCTTTGGGCATATTCATCGTAAAGGCATCCGAGAAGCATGCATCCTCGGGCAATCCCTTGGCAAGGAATGACGGACGCGCCGCCTGCACCATATGCACCGAGCCACAGGCGTAAACCTGGAAGCCGCTCAGATCCGGGTGATCCTGCAGGATGGCTTCATGCACCAGCCCGGTACGCCCCTCCCACTTATCCTCCGGGCCTGCATCAGACAAGACCGGGATAAATTCAAAATTGTCATGCTCCTTCTGCCATTGCCCGGGCAAGTCAGCCATGTATAAATCTTCGCGCTTCCTTACGCCCCAATAGAGTTGCATGCGCCGTTTTGAGCCCGTAAAAAACATATGCTCCAGCATGCTTTTTACCGGGGCAAATCCAGTCGCACCCGCTACAAAAATCATCGGCTTCTCACTGTCCTCACGCACATAGAAGCTGCCGAGCGGGCCTTCAATGCTCAACTCGTCGCCTTCCTTCATCTGGGTGAATACATGCGTCGTAAATTTGCCGCCTGGAATATGGCGGATATGCAACTGGATAAATTCATAATCGTGCGGCGCATTGGCAAACGAGAAGCTCCGGCGCGACCCATCCTCCAGAAGAACATCAATAAACTGGCCCGCCAGGAATTGAATTCCGGTGCCCTGCGGCAGCTGCAGATAGAGCATCATGATTTCCGGGGCAACGCGCACCATCTTGTGCACACTGCACTTTAGTTGTTTAACCGGGATCAACTTCAGCTTCTCGTCCTCGTGATATTCAATTTCAAGGTCGGATTGCGGTATGGCACAGCAAAACAGGGTCTTCCCTGCCAGCCTCTCCTGCTCGGTCAGCGCACTTTCCTGGTACGCCCGGTAGCTTACTGTGCCGTGCAATAGCGTCCCCTTACAATTGCCGCAAGCGCCATCCCGGCAGGTATAGGGCAAATGAATATCCTGGCGCAATGCCGCTTCCAGAATGGTTTCACCCGGTTTCGCCTCTATAGTGTGCATGCTTGGCGATGTCGTAATCTTGAATTCCTCTTTGTTGCGTTTGGAGCGGGTCAGCAGCGGTAATATGAACAAGAGGAACATAAAGCCGCCGAAGAATGCCCATAGCTGCTCATGGGGCAACTGGTACATCAGCGGATATGCCGCCATGAAAAACCAGTCCAGCTCAAGGTTTGTGGCAACGGCACCGAGATCAGCCTGGCCTTGGCTCAAGACTGGCTTAACCAGTGACAAGACCAGCAATGCAATGCCAAAGCCATACGCAAGCGGCTTGGAAGGCATTTGCTTGGCGCCACTCACCCTCTGGGTGTGAACCATGACAAAAACCAGCATGGCCAGCGGAATTCCAATGTGTGCAAAAGCCAGCATGGAAAAGAAGCGGTCATTGACACTTTCTGGGGTGAGGAAGTTGCGCACCAGAGGAGCGCCGAATATCGGCAGCCAGTCGAGAAATTCGCATGTCGCCACTGCAACAAACTGGGCCAGTTGATCCCACACCAGCCAATAACCATTGATTCCCGAAGCGAACAGTAATAGCAAAAGCACGATGCCCGTCAGCCAGGAAAAAGTCCTGAAACCGCTGAGGCGATCCATTGCAAAATTGCGTGCCATATGCACCAGTGCCAGGATGACCATGGCGTCCGAGGCATAACGATGCAGGCTGCGCATAATCCCGCCCAGATACCATTGCTCATGGGTGATCGCTTCTACAGAGGTGAAAGCCTCATTTATGCCCGTGCGGTAAAAGGCATAAACGTAAAGGCCACTCACGAAGACAACCCAGAACATATAAAACGAAATAGCCCCGAGCTGGTACATGGGATTCAGTTTCGTTCCGAATACGGCATTGAACCCTTTTTCTACCTGCAAGAAAAAGAATTGCCCAAAACGCTGTAACAGCCTGATCATGACCACCTCTGAGTATTAGCTGAAATCACAATGGATATAATGCGTGCAGCAAGGCATAACGCATCTGTAAAGTTGCATCTTGCATATATATTATATTAGTCAAACATGCTGATTACAACTACCCATAGTGATTACCCATTTTGGCGGAGCAGCCGCGCAGGCGCGATGCGGACAGCTTTACAGGGTGCTTCTTGCCGGCCCCCAGCGTGATTGCCGATTTGCGGCTATTTTTTTCCACCAGTATGCGTGCGTTTGGGAGCATTACGCCAAGCGCGAATCAACCAGGCAGCAAAATAATAAATCATCACTATACTGATGGCCATTCCCATAAAAAAAGAATAGTCGGTCGTATAGGCTCTGGTTTTGGGATCGTATACGGTGCAAAACAGCCTGATTCTATTGCTTATTCCTTCCCATCCCGGATACTGAGTTTGTACGTTGCCCACCAATTTTTTCAAGGGTTCGCCCAAGGCAGGAAGCTCAAAAGTGTCACCGTAGACCTGGCTGTAAATCCTGCCGTTCTGATCTATCAGCGTAAGCATGGAAATATGGTTGAATCCTGCGACTGAATATTCATAGCTGAACCCGAGATTACGGGTAAAGTTCTTCATTGTTTCCACATCCGCGCTGGCATACTCCCAGTTTGGAAGATTGACGCTCTGCTTCTTGGCATAGTCGCGCATGGTCATCGGCGAATCCCAAGGCGCATTGAAGCCAACAGTCAGGACTGCAAAACTATCAGTACCCAGCGCAGTCTGCATATACTTCACAGCCTTACCAAGATACTGGGTAGTGGCAGGACATACCTCGGTGCAACTGGTGTAGATAAAACTAACCAGCAGCGGCTTACCGCGATAGGATGAAATCTTGAATGGCTGCCCTTGGCGGTTCAGCAGCGTATAGTCACCAACCTCCTGGCCGACCACGCTCTCGCTGAATTTCAGCGCAGTTTGATTGTCATAAGTGAGAGGAGCTGCAACCTGGCTGCTGGTTTCGGCGGCATATGACGGCCCCAAACCCAGCAGCAGGGCAAGAAACAGCAATAATTGCATCAGGAAATTACAAGGTTGCGTCCAGAATTGCAGAAACCAGCAGTAATGTCAGTTGCATGAGCGACGCATGGAAGCACGACATGGCATTGGGTCGGCTTGGAGTGCGCGCCAGCTTCAGGCTCTTTGACAGGAAATATGCACCACCTGCCGCAGCACCTGCAAAATAAATCCATCCCATACCAAAGAAAATGGGTGTCAGTGACGTGGCAACCAGCAGCACGGTGCTGCTAAAAATAATGCGGGCCGCACGCTCATCTCCAACCACCACCGGCAACATGGGTATCTTGGCTGCATCGTAGTCCTTGTGGTAGGCAATTGCCAAGCTCCAGAAATGCGGAGGCGTCCACAAAAACAGGATGGTTGCCAAAACCCAGGCTTGCGAGCTCAATTCCGGGTTGACTGCCGCAGCACCTGCCAGCACGGCAAAGCTGCCGGCCAAGCCGCCAATTACAATATTCATCCAGGTACGACGCTTCAGCCATACCGTATAAACCACAGCATAGAAAAAGGCGCCCAGAAAGACGAACAGTGCTGAAACGGCATTTAGAGCCATTGCTGCCACTGTCACCGAGCCAACCAGCATGCACAGGATGGCACACAGCCAGAACGGTCCATGCTTGAGTGTACCAGTAACAAACGGGCGCTTTTTGGTGCGCGCCATGCGCACATCAATATCCCGTTCCACATATTGATTGAATGCACCTGCGCTTGCTGATGACACCAGCACCGCCAATCCCAGCAACACGATTTTCCAGCCGTCCAGCGTACCAGGCGTCACTGCCACACCCGCCAAGGCAGTAAAGCTGATAACGATACCGATTCTGAGCTTGAACAAATCGGTAACTTGTTTAATAGCTGTTCCCATATTACGAACCCCAAGTGGTGGGCGCAAATACACCACGCCTTTACCGTTAATCCCAGAACAGCGGGGAGGTGTTTAACCTCCCCGCATGTTGGTACCTCTCAGGTCAACTTGCCCCTTGTTAGGACATTGGCCACAAGGTAGCCAGATACTTGAAGTTGACGAAGTAGTAAAGCACAAGGCAGACAAACAGGGTCAGTGCCAGCACAAGTGTGCCCGGAGCTTCGAAGCCGCCTGCACCAATTTCCTTGTGACCGCCCGCGTCGGCAGGAGGAGCCACAATGTTCTTGGCATTTGCCGGTACAGGCTCGCCGAACAGGATGGAACCCACCACGACCAGGATGAAGAATGCACCACCAATTACCGACACCACGCCGCCAATTTCACCGATTGCCATCAGCAACTGGTTAATGCCACCGTAGTCATATGCCAAGGCCTGACCAGCGAACATCATGTCCTGGTGACGGCGTGGCACACCCAGCGTACCCGCACCCATCAGGGCAACACCCAGCACTGCAATACCGCCGCCAAACAGCCACGGTGACAGCACCGCCAGCGGCTTCATGATGAGTTGACGCTGGAACAGCACCGGGATCAGATAGAAAATCAGACCCATGAATGCCAGCGTTGTACCGCCCGCAACTGTGGCATGGAAGTGGCCCGGCACATAGATGGTGTTGTGGATGATCATGTTGATCTGCTCCACGCTCATCACGACGCCACTGATACCACCGATGAAACCGAAGATAAGGATGGACAGGATCGTGGAGGTGAACACCGGATTACCCCACGGGCACTTGCGCAGCCACTCGAACAGGCCGTTGTTCAGGCCATTGCGGCGCTGAGCCACTTCGATCGAACCAGGAACAGTCAGACCATGGATCAAGCTGGCCAGCACGGCGAGATACATCATGTAGCTGGTATTGAACACTTTCCAGCTGGCGTGCATGCCAGGGTCAGCCAGCAAGTGGTGAGCAGAACCCAGTTGCAGGAAGCAGATGTACAACAGGAAAGCCGTACGGCTTACTTTTTCCGACATCGGTTTTGCGCCGAACGCCAAGCCAGCAACCAGATACCAGACTGTCACATGGGCAGTCACGTTGATTTGCTGCGAGGAGTGGGCAAAGCCCCAGAAAACCACACGATACATCAATGGGTCAACACTGCCGATCAAGCCAACCGACCACAGGAATGCCGGGATCAGGATGATGGCGCCGGTAGCCAGTGTGAAAATCGCGATGACCACAGCGATCATGCAGCCATACACCACCAGCGGCAGCGAGCCTTCATAGGTCTTCTCTTCCTTGGCAATCACCAGCGTGCCCCAGAAGACGAAGCAGCCAATCAGCGCGCCTACCGCAAACAGGATGATGCCCAGATAGAAATGAGGCGCAGCAGCCAGCGGCGGATAAGCGGAGAACATGACGCTGGACTCGCCTTGCAGCACAGCAACCGTAGTGATTGCTGTACCAACGGTCATCAGCACAACCTGCGCCCATGCCCATTTGGGAGCCGCAAGGCGGCAATTGAGCAGGGTTGAAGCGACAAAATAAATAGCCGCCATTTCAAAGAAGACGATCCATACCACCAAGGCCACCAAGCCATGAGCGGTCAGCGCCATGTAAAACAGATCTGGCGGCAAGAGATGCACTGTTGGCCAGCGGGTCAAGCCAACCAGCAAGCCAGCCAGGCCGCCAATCAGCAGGAATACGACAGCAAGCACGGCATTGGTCTTCACCAGCGCTTGCGCGGTGAGGTCAATACGCAGCCCGGTCAGCGGATCCGTGCGATACGGAGATTGAGCCGTTGTTATAGACATTATGTTACTCCTTTACGTAAATTCTGCCGAGCATGATATGGTGGCCAAGGCCGCAATACTCATTGCAAATGAGCCCATAGGTGCCGGTCTTGTTTGGCGTTACTGTCAGCACTTGCTCATATCCGGGATAAACCTGGAAATTGATGTTTTCTGGCTGCAGCGAAATACCATGCACATAATCCAGCGAGGAAATATGCAAACGATAGCTCTTGCCTTTCTGGAGTTCCAGAACCGGGCGGAACTGGAAGGTGCTGGCAGCAATATAAATATCACTACCCGGCGGCGGTGCCACTACTGGCAAGCTGGGATCGCTCTCATCCTGACGCACGGTATATTGCTTTGTGAAATCCTCAACCTTCTTGGCATACTGATCCGGGAAAACCCTGTATGCCTCACTCGCCATATTCTGATTGCCGATCCAGTGCCAAGCAATCATCCAGACAAACATGAAAAGACACCATGCGCCCGCCAATGAAATCCAGATAATTTCTGTTTTTTCAATCGGCTCGGTCGCCCAGTTTTTAGCTGGTGCTGTAAATGAATACCCCATTGAGACCCCCTCTTAAAAGAATAAAATCAAATTCACTTTCAGGAATTACCTGGCTGCAGGAATAGAAGCAACCATCATGACTCCCCACAGAGTGTAAAACACTGTTGGCACCACCAAACCGAGCATCAATATGAAATTCATATCATCGAGAACACGCTGCAAAACCGTTTTTTTCTCCGCCGATTCATTTGACATACTAGCCTCCCATGCGCATAAACAAAAAATTCAAGAATTAAACCAAGTCTTTACGATATTACTTTTACAATACCCCAAACTACATAGATAGCAGTAATCACCATCACCCCAACAAGAACCTTGCGCGAATTGGACATTTTTACCTTTTGCCCGCTACCCGCTACCTCAATCACCTCTTGCTGCTTTATGGCTTCCATCAGTCACTCCCGCAATCCCATTCTAGTTAAACAGGTATTTTAAAAACATCAATTAACCGCAAACCGGAATTTTCGTTTCCAAGGCCCGAAACTTCTTTGACATAAATCAAGCTTCGTCAAAATGAACTACCCGTTTGTCAGACCCCGTTTACCAAGTGGGAATGCCCTTTGCACACAATATTTATGGCACCAATACATTACCGGCAACCGGCACAATTCAAATCAAGCAATTACAGGGAAATCTCCCTGGTTTCTCTTTGCAGCCTCCCTCGCATCTTGGGTACACTAAGCAGACTTGAAAAATTGCCTCTTTGAGAAAGAATTATAGAGCTTAGCTAATGCAAACCACCCCAAAAAAATCATTTTCCAGAGCAGGCACCCTAAAACAGAAGGTATACGCGCGCCTCTGCTTTTTATTATGCGCATGCGCCGCCCCGACTGCTCTTGCCGCTCCTGCATTGCCACAAACGGCTAGCAAGTGGCAAATTCTCCCCCCCCCATATGGAAGTGAGTCGCTTGCCATTTCGCTCATGGCTGAAAAGGCAGTCAAGGGCTGGATGAAGTCGGCAACCCCAAGACTGATTATTCAGTGCAGCAAGAAGAAAGCAGAAATTTATATTGAAACCATCATGCCGCTGGAGGTAACCCAGGTTGACAAACAGATTGTCAGTGTCCAATTTGATAATAATAAACCCACGCGCCAGCGCTGGCAGGAAATCGCCAACGCAGCCGTAGCTGCCAATACCCGGGATTCAGCCCTGCTGATCAGGCAATTTGCCCAGTCAAAAAAATTTATATTCGAATTCACCCCTTTCAACAGCCCGCCTGTCAAGGCTGAATTCGATATTTCAGGACTGGAAGCCTTTCAACCGAAGCTTGTAACCTTGTGCTGGGAGTAATCTGCCTTTACTGGGCAAAAAATGGCAACGGGTTATGGGTCAGCGCGGTTGCCACAATATAGAAGAAGGCTACCTGCGCCGCTACCCACGCCGCGACCCTGGCACGCAGGGTTTTGGCAAAGCGGAACGCCATCATGCCCAAGCCTATATAGGTCAGCATGCCTATCACCTTGGCGGTCAGCCAGGCATCCGTGCCGGGATATTGCCCAATGCCAATGGCAAGGGTTATGGCACTCACAAGGAGTAAAGTGTCCGTCATATGCGGCACAATCTTTACCCAGCGCTGGCGCATGATGGCCGAGCCCTGAAATATCCATATGCCGCGCAGAAAAAACAACGTATAGCCCACGACCGCACAAGTGACGTGAACTTTTTTTACCAATAACAAGTCCATGATAGAAATTCTTGAACCGGCAAGACACAACCGCCTTGCGGTAAAATATACATCGGAATGCGGGTGCTTTAGGCACCCCAAGTTTTTACAGGAACACTTAAAGTTCGAAACGGCTCCATTTTAAAAGCCACACCCGATTGCCGCAAGTATCGGCAAAAAACTACTATCTTTGGAGCAAGCCCCATGCACGCAACAGCCAACCTTTTCCAGTCGCCAGAAGAAAATCGTCTCACTTCATATTTTCGTTACCTGCTGCACGCGTTGCTTGCATGCCTCGCCATCACTGCCCTGGGCGGATGCAAGCAGCAACAACAGCAGCAACCTGCGGCAGCGCCTTTGTTCAAGGCAACCGATATTTCAATAGTTGATAGCGGAAAGGATTTCCGCCTGACCGACCACAGCGGCCAGCAGCGCACACTTTCCGACTTCAAGGGCAAGGTTGTCGTGATATTTTTTGGCTATACCCACTGCCCGGAAGCCTGTCCGAATACCATGGTGGAGCTGGCGAGGGCCATGAAGCAGCTCGGCCCCGATGCTGACAACGTGCAGGTTCTGTTCGTCACTCTTGATCCAGAACGCGATACTCAGGAACTCATGGCGCAATATGTCCCGGCATTTCACCCCAAATTCATCGGGCTTTATGGCACAACACAGCAAGTAATCGAGACGGCCAAGGAATTCAAGGTGTTCTACAACAGGGTTGCAGGCGGCTCTCCCAGCAGTTACACGATTGACCATTCGCTCGGAGCATTTATATATGACCGCACCGGGAAGCTCCGCCTGCTTGCAGGCTATGGAACAGGGGCGGATGCCTTTGCCCACGACATCAAGCTGCTGCTTCAATAGGAACCGGACACCCTCGGCATGCGCCTCGCAATAACCACGCCTTCAATAGTGCCAAAAACTCTCACGCACTCCAGCAGCAGGCCCGATTGCCTGCTATAGTTCAAGGTCTTGCGATTTTTACCCCGCACGCAATAAATGGCACTTTCTGACTACATCAACACTTTTGGGCAGCACATGCTGAAGCAGCATGGCGAGCGCGTGCACAAAATCGCGCTTGATGCAGGCATGACCTGCCCCAACCGTGACGGATCCACCGGAAAGGGCGGCTGCACCTTTTGCAACAATGCCTCTTTCAGCCCCAATGGAAATACGCCGCCCTCGCTGATCGAACAGATCAACCGCGGCAAGCTCGCCATCGGAAACGGCACACGTGCACCGCGCTTCCTCGCCTATTTTCAGGCCTATACCAACACCTATGCCGATGTTGCCGACCTGGCCGCGCTCTATGAGGAAGCACTGTCCGAG
>Ga0224510_10001688_pt1 | contig 14125 bp, 13 predicted proteins | sample SF_May12_sed_USG_FD_170161 | JGI IMG/M metagenome (GOLD analysis project Ga0224510, IMG submission 170161) | Sediment microbial communities from San Francisco Bay, California, United States - SF_May12_sed_USGS_4_1 | ecosystem: Environmental > Aquatic > Marine > Sediment | place: USA: California... | reverse complement strand
GCACACCATCCTCGGCGAGGCAGGTTTCCGGCGCGGGTTTGATCTCTACATCCAGCGCCACGACGGGCAGGCGGTGACCTGCGATGATTTCGTCGCGGCCATGAGCGATGCTAGCGGCGTGAACTTGGAGCAGTTCAAGCTCTGGTACAGCCAGGCCGGCACCCCGGAGCTTACCGTCTCAGTCTCCCATGACCCGGTGGCGGCGACCTGTACCCTTGCCGTTGCCCAGCACTGTCCGGCAACCCCGGATCTGCCGGAGAAAAAGCCGATGCATATCCCGCTTGCCGTGCGCCTCATCGGCGACGGCGGCGCGGAGCTGCCGTTGCGGCTTGCGAATGGCAATGGGCTTGTCGACGGCATTCTGCATGTGCGGGAGGCGCGGCAGGAGTTTTGTTTTGCCGATGTCGCGGAAAGGCCCTTGGTATCGTTGCTGCGCAATTTCTCGGCGCCGGTGAAGGTTCGCTATGAGTATGCGGATGAAGAGCTTGCCTATCTCCTCAGCCACGACCGCGACCCCTTTAACCGTTGGGAGGCGGGGCAGCGGCTTGCCAGCCGGGTTATCCTCGGCGTGGCGGACGCTTTGCGGGAGGGGCGCGCAAGCGCGCTCAGCACCTGTTTTGTCGAGGCGTTCCGCGCCCTGCTGGTTGACAGGGAGATCACCGACAAGACCTGTCTGGCCCAGCTTCTCACCCTGCCCGCCGAGGAATATCTGGCCGAACAGATGGCGGTGATCGATGTCGACAACATCCATGCGGCGCGGCAGTTTGTCCGCAGGCAGTTGGCGCGGGAGCTGCGCGAGGAGTTTGTCGCCCTTCATGCCGCCCATCTCGATGCCGGCCCTTGCCGGCTTGGCGCTGTCGCCGCCGGGCGCCGGCGGGTCAAGAATTGTTGTCTTGCCTATCTGGTGAGCCTCGATGAGGCCGAGCAGTACGAATTAGCCCTCGCCCAGTTCCGGGCCAGCGACAACATGACCGACACCATGGGCGGTCTTGTGCCGCTTGCGCACCTGGCAAATTCCTACCGGGAGGGCGCGTTGGCCGCCTTCCATGCGCAATGGCGGCACGACCCGCTGGTGCTGGACAAGTGGTTCGCGGTGCAGGCCACCGCGCCGTTGCCGACCACCCTTGCCGAGGTGCGGCGGCTGCTCGATCACCCCGATTTTTCCATCAGAAATCCCAATAAGGTCCGCTCGCTGATCGGGGCCTTTGCCGGCGGCAACCCGGTCTGCTTTCATGCCAAGGATGGCGCAGGCTATCGGTTTCTGGCCGATAAGGTTCTCGTGCTCGATTCTTTGAATCCGCAGGTGGCGGCACGGATGACGGCGGCGCTCAGCCGCTGGCGCCGGTATGACGAAGGACGGCAGGCGTTGATGCAGGCAGAGCTTGCGAGGATTGCCGCTTCGGCAAGCCTTTCCCGGGATGTCTATGAGGTGGTCTCGAAGAGTTTGCGGTAGGTGTTGGCTCGGGATGGATGTTGCCGACCGTCAGCCGTCGGCTTGGCAAACCTGGTTGCGACCGTTTTCCTTGGCGGCGTAAAGCGCGTTGTCGGCGTTACGGATCAGATCGTCCACGGTCTGGGTTGAGGCGGTCAGATTGGCCACGCCGATACTGATGGTCAGCCATCTTGTTGTTTCAGAGTCGACGGTGAAGGCATGGGCGGCCATGGTCGCCCGTACCCGTTCGGCGAGGATCATCGCTGTTTCCGGCTCGGTTTCCGGGGCGATGACCACAAATTCCTCGCCGCCGAAACGGGCGACGTAATCGTCGGTGCGGACGGTTGTCCGCAAGAGGTCGGATATCTGCTGCAATACGCGGTCGCCGGCCAGATGGCCAAAGGTGTCGTTGATCTTCTTGAAATGGTCGACGTCGATCATGAGCAGGGCCAGGGGTTGCTGGTGGCGGCGGGCATGGGCGATTTCCTGGGTGATCCGCTGCTGGAACATCTGCCGGTTGTAGGCGCCGGTCAGTGGGTCGTGGTAGACCATCTTCTTCAGTTTTTTCGCCATCTCGTTAAAGGCTTCGGTCAGGGCCGCGATTTCGTCGTTGCCGGTAATCCGCAGTGTTTCGTCCGGAAAGGAGCCGCTGGATATCTGGCCGACAACCGCGATGAGTCGTTGTAGCGGCTTGGTGAGATAGGACGCCAGCAGGATGGCGCAGAGGATGCTGATCAGGATGCCGCAGATGAGGATGATCAGGATGTGGAATTTGAGATCAGTAATCTGCGTGGCGATATGTTTGTGGGAGCAGCTGAGAAGGATAGTGCCGAGACGCACCCCGGAGATTTGCACCGGTACAAAGACATCGGCCATGGTGTCGCCGTTGTCGTTTTGATAGTGGCCACTGACACCGGGTTCGCTAGCCTGCAAGGCAGTGGCGAAGCGGTCGCCGGAGCGGATCTTGCCCACCTCGGTGAGCCGGTTGTGCATGAGGATCTTGCCGGTCGGGTCGAGGACCATCGCCTCGGCGACATTTTTCTCCATCATCGCGACGCGGAGGAGGTTGCGCAGGGTCAGGAGGTCCTTGCCGATCATGGCGTTGGTGCAGACATGGGCAAGGTTTTCAGCCAGCGGCAGCATCTGCCGGTGGTATTCCTTATCCATGGTCGCTTCCACATGGCGGGCGATAAAGAAGCCGGTGGCGAGTTGGGTGGCCGCCACCAGGGCCGTGGTCAGGAGGATCAGTTTCAGTTGCAGGGAGAATTTCATTGATGCGGTGATCCTGTTTGCGAAAGTTGATTCCTGAGGGAATCGAAGTCATGATCGCTGGCGCGGATAAATCCTCCCAAGTCCAGTTCTTCCATGATTGCACGGTGTTCCGGCCGGCGCCGGTCGAGTTTGAGAAGGGCGTTGTTGACGAGGGCAATGGTATGCGCGTCGACGCCGGTGCGGGCGGTGAAAACCCAAGTCGGGATTTCCCTGGTGGTGCCGATAATCACCAGCGCATCCGGTGGGATTTCATCGTCCTTGGGTGCGCTGTTTTCCGCAATTTCGTCAAACGAGTAATCGCACAAGGCCCCGGCGTCACCCTGGCCGAGATAGATATTCATGGCGATGGACTCGCAGCTGTCACCGTGTGTGTAGTTCTTCAGGTCTTTCGTCAGGTCGATTCCTTTCTTTTCCAGTAAGGCCTTTGGTGCCAGCCATTTGGCGGTGGAAAAGGGATGGCCGAAAATCATATTCCTGCCGCGCAGGTCCGCGATCTTTTTGATGCCGCTGTCCCAGCGGGTGACGATGACGCCATGATACTGGCTCTTGCCTTGGGGTGTCAGGGCCTTGAGCAGATTGTCGGTATCGTATTTGTCGGACAGTTGCAGGTAGGTGTGGGGTGCCTGAAAGGCGAATTCAGCCTCGCCGAGTTGGATGGTGCGTTTGAATTCCTCGAGGGTGTTGGGGACCACAATCTCCAACTGACGATGTGTTTGTTGTTCGAGGTAGGTACGCAGCGGCTGGGCGTTGTTGAAGGTTTTGACGATGTCGGTGCAGGGTAGGATCGCGATCCTGATTTTGGGCGTGTTTCCTGCGGTCGCGACGTTGGCCGCCGAGATGAAGGCGGCGAGAAGAAAAAGCACAAAGGCGAGCAGATACGCGTTTGAGGGATGGGGTGATGGGGTCTCCCGGTTAGGCATGCTGTTGCTTCTCTTCGGTTGTGGTTGGCCCCGTGGTTGTTTGGTGGAAGTCGGCGGCGGGGCGAATACGTGTATTTCGTTCGTATCGACTCTTATTGTTGAATTGGCCGCTCCTATTATTTAATCAGGCAGCTGTTTTATGCAAGATTTTTCGATAGTTTTACGGGATGGGGCATGGTTTGAAGGGGGATTTCACGGTGCGGGCGGTTACCGTTGCTACGGGTATGCATATCTGTTGGGGGATATACGCCGGGTCGGTATTCGATTGGCTTGGGAGGGGAAATTGCTTGCTGGGTTTTGAGGAGGTTCCTGATGCTCCCCCGCCTCAGGCGGGGGAGCATCAGGGTGCAGGACGCTTAATGACCGCCGCCGGCAATGAGGCCGCTGGCCGCCAAGGTCAGGATGACGGCGGTGGCCAGGCAGATAAAGCCCATCGCCTTGTCGCCACGTGCGAAGAGGCCGGGTACGATGGCCAGGTAGCAGACGATGGTGACGCCGGAGAGGATGGCCACGGGCAGGAAGTTCAGAAAGTCTCCCTTGCCGAGCATGCTCAGCCAGGCCCAGCCGGTGGGGGCATGCGCCTGGTGAAGGAAGTTGCTGTTCATTGCCGCCAGGTAGTCGCCAACCGGCATGTTCCAGTAGGCGGAAACCTGATCCAGTGGGATCACCGGTTCAAGGATCCCGAATACATACAGGGCAAAGGTGACGAACATCAGTGCCAGTCCGGCGAACATGCCTTTTTCGAGGATGGCGGCGTAGAGAAGTTGTTCTTGCGTCGCTTCTTTGGTGATTTCGCTCATGATCTTATATCTCCTTTCAGCGTTAAAAGTCTTAGAGGATGCCCATTGAGGTGAGGGCTTTGTGCATCGCCTTCAAGCCGGCAAAGAGCAGGATACCGATAACCATCCAGCGGATGAAGGAGGGTTTGGCGACCTTCAGCAGCCGCACACCGACAAAGGAGCCGAGCATGATGCCGATCAGGGAGGGGACCACCATCATCGGGATTACGCAGCCCTTGTTCACATAGATCCATGCCGCGGAGGTATCGGTGATGGAGAGAAGGAACTTGGAGGTGGCGACGGAGATCTTGAGCGGCGCACCCATCATCAGGTTAAGGACGGGAACGTTGGCCCAGCCGGCGCCGAGGCCGAACATGCCCGCCATGAAGCCGATGATGATAAAGGTGGCGAGTCCCAAGGGGGTGCGATGTACCTTCCAGTTGATGTCCTGGTTCATCGTGGGTTCATGGTAGATGCCGCAGATGCGCAGGGCGGATGAGAGGTTGTCGGCCGCCGGCACGTCGGGGATGGTGGATTTCTTGGCCGAGAGCATGATGGCCACGATACCGAGGATGGTGCCGCCCAGGCAGAGCTGGACGATGTGGGTGGGCAGGGCCAGGCCGACCATGGCGCCGACGATGGCCATGGTGGACGCGATGAGCGCCACCGGCAGGGCCAGGCGCAGGTTGGCCAGGTTGGCCTTGAGCAGGCCTGGACCGGCGGCCAAGGCGCCGCAGAGGGCTACCAGCAGGCCGGTGCCGCGAACAAAGTCGAGGTGGAACGGGAAGAAGCCGCTGATGATCGGCACGAAAAGAACGCCGCCGCCAACTCCGCCGAGAACGGCGATGATGCCCATCACAAAGGTTACCACCAGAAGAATCAGGGGCCATTTCCACCAGCCGGCGCCGTCAACCTCCGGCACCATCGGAACCTCGGTGATCACCTCGCTGGCCACGGCCCAGGCCGGGCTCAGCAGCACAGCGCAAACGATGGAGACCATGAACATCTCCGCCTTTTTTTTGATTTTTTCCAGCATTTGTGTTTCCTCCTCTATCCCGAAAGACATTGAATAAATGTGGTAAATATAAAACAAATCAATATGTTGTCGTTGGTTGTGACTGGTCGTCTCATCGCCGCCGGCCCGGTGCATGCCGGGCGTGGTGAGGGGCGTGTCACGAAAATCAATGGTGCTATCCATAATGCTCCCGCAAGGGGGTGTCAAGGAAAAACTGTTCACTTCTGAAACGGCGGCGTTGCGTATCGCAACACCGTATCGGGAGGGGGAGGAGTTTGGCCGGGCGTGATGATCGGATGTGCACTATGCGGGGTAGGACGTCAGGGCCGGGGCGAGGGCGGAGAGTTGTTTTGGGAAGGCGGCATAAGCAAAGGCGCCTGTTGCAGGCGCCTTTGCTTAGATGAAGCAGTATCTAGGTTTGTGGGGCGAGGGTTTATCGCCGGTTTGCCGAGTGGCAGATCAGGATGGGGCAGGTTGCGTAACCGATTACCCTTTCGGTGACACTCCCCATCAGTAGTTTGGTCAAACCCTTGCGGCCATGAGAACCCATGACGATCACTTCGGCCTGTAACGCTTCGGCCAAGCCGACGATGGCTTCATGGGGTTCACCCTCCCGGACAAAGGTTTCGACGGCAACGCCTGCGGACGCTGCCTCCTCGGCCACCTTGGCCAGAATATTTTTGGCCTCGCCGGTCAGTTGATTGACCATCTCCGGCGCCAGCGCCACGAACTCGTCGTTGGTGTAAACGGCCACGGCCGCGAAGAGTTTCCCTCGCCGCTCCCTGGCGATTTCGATAGCCCGTGCCGCCGCCATCTCGCCAAACTTGGAGCCGTCGGTGACCAGCAGGATGTTATTCCAGGCAATCCTGCTTTTTTCCGGAACCACCAGCACATCCTTGTTGGTATGGCCGATAACCCGCGCGGCAACCGCCCCCACCAGCTCCCTTTCCAAGGGATGTCTTCCCTTGCGGCCGATCACGATCAGGTCACAGTTTTCATCCTCGGCGACATGGACGATCTGTTCGTAAGGTTCCCCTTGCTCCAGGTTGGTGAGGATGTGTACCCCTTCCCTGTGGGCAATCGCCTTGGCCTCGGCGAGGATCCGTTCGCCCGGGCCGGTGATGGTTTCCTTGGCATCGGGGATGCCGATCAGCTCAAGATCGCCGGCATAGGTCGGAACCACCGCCAGCACCTTGATCCAGCTCTTGTCCTCCCTGGCAAGCTGGCTTGCCAGGGAGAGAGCTGATTGTGCCGAACTGGAGCCGTCATAGGCCACCAGGATTTTCCGGTATTTAGCCATGCATCAAGGCCTCTTCGGCCCGCTTGCTTTTCCGGTCGGCGGAGATGCCCTTGACCATGGCGACGGTGATGATCAGGCCGGCGGTGCCAAGAGCGGCGACCAGCGACCAGAAGCTCACCTGGTTGAGGATGTTGGCGGTCTGCGGATCAAGGGGCGAGCGCAGGCCAAGGTCGGCAAGATAGCCGGGGATCTTGGAGCCGCGGCTGATCGAGACGATCATCATCGTGGCGGCCATAACCACCTTGATCATGTAGTCCTTGACGTAGGTGGTGCCGAGGGCGCCGAGCTGCACGCCGATCAGCGAGGTGGCGAGAATGAGCAGGGTGAGGCGGATATCGATCAGTCCGCTCAGGCCCCACTGGATGGAGCCCCAGGCACCCATGCAGAAGGCGATACCAAGTTCCGTGGCGCTAGCAACCACCGCCGAGGCGCCGATCACATAGATCATGCCGGGAACGCCGATGAAGCCACCAACCGCGATGGTGGCGGCGAGCATGCCGGTGGCGAGACCGACGGGAATGGTGACCCAGGCGGAGATCCGTACCTTGGCGACCTTGAAGTTCATCATCGGCGGCAGGTTGATTTTCTGCATCTTCTGGGCAAGTTTCGGGGTCTCGTTGCCGGTGGCGCTGCCGCCCTTGGCAAGCTTCCGGGCGTCATAGCTGACATAGCCGCCCACCAGGATCAGGATGATAACGAAGACCACGCTGACGTACAGGTTGGAACCGGCATTGCCCCAGTGGTTGAGGATGTATTTCTGGATCTGGACGCCGATCTGCACGCCGATGATGGCGGTGCAGGCCATGGTCAGGGCCAGCTTGATATCAACCTGGCCGTACTTCCAGCGCTTGTAGGTTCCGATCATCGCCTTGGGGAACTTGTGGCACATGTTGCTGGCCACCGCCACCGCGCCGGGCGCGCCGAGGGACATCATCGCCGGGGTAAGGACGAAGGCGCCGCCCGAGCCGATGAAGCCGCTCAACAGGCCGCCGACCAGGCCGACGATCAGCAGCGAGATCATCTTGTTGGGGGTCATATCCATGAACATGATCGATACTTCCTTGATCACCCCTTCGCCGGCATGCTTGTCCAGGCTGACCAGCACCTTTTTGTTGAGGCGGATGTCTTCCGGCTGCATGGCCGCGCCCAGGGTGAGGGTTTGCAATTCCTCGGTGGCATCCTTTTGGAGCACTACGGTACGCTCGGCGGCGTTCATCTCGATGAATTTGCCCTTGAGCATGTCGGTTGGGGGGCCCGCGCCTCCGCCGGCAAGGGCCGTGGTCGCCAAGGGAAGCATGAACAGCGAAACAATGATTGCGACTATGAACCTCTTCATTTTATGTAAATCTCCTTAAGATATGGATGTGTTTTCGTTGGTTTGGCAATGTTTATTTTTTTGCTTCCAGTCCGAACACGCTCAGCAGGTTGCTGGCAAAGGCGCCGTGGATAAAGGAAAAGAAAAACGCCGTGCCCACCGGGTACCAGGTGTAGGCGCCGCCCTTGGTGAAGGTGGTGGTGATCAGTTGCTCGTTTTTGAAAAGGTACACGTAGGCCGTAAGGGAAATCGCGCCGTACACCAGGGTGGACAGGTACGGTTTGGATTTGGCGCCGTGTCCGGCCGGGTGCGGTTGTTTCGTTTCGGCACCGAGCATCTCCTTGGCGGTTTTGTGTTCGCCGGCTTCGGCGAAGGCGGCCGCGCTCATCGTTTTGTCGAAGTTTGTCATGGTCATGATCTCTCTATTACTCCTTCTAGATTGATAAATGTTGTACTTGCAGTTGCTGGTCAGGCCGGTTTTGCATACATGACCACCGGGCAATGCAGCATCTGCTTTAAATTTTCGGAAAGCGAGGGTTCGTGAGACTTCCTGCCCTTGGGGTCGCCCAGGCCGCTCAGGACGACGCAGACGATATCCCTTCTTTTCTCAACGTATCGAATCAGATCCTGTTCCGGGTCGTCCTCGGCAAAAACCGGTTGATAGGCAACCCCCATCTCCTGCATCCGTTCCTGAAAAGAGCCGATGATCTTTTCGTCGCGACCTGCCCGGTCACCGTCATCGGCGGGGGGCTGGAAGAGATGGACGATCTCCAGGTTCGCCTCCATGCGCTGCCCAAGATTCAGGGCGGCGCGGATGGTGCCGCTGTTGAGGTCCTGTTCTCCGACGCCAAGCAGGATTTTTTTGTTTACGGTCTTTGCCGAGGTCATGAACTGACCGGCGGTCTCGAATTCCCCCGCCTCGGCAAAGGTCGCCGCGCACATAGCCTCCTCGATCCGTTTGAAAATGTTTGCCAAGTTGATCATCTGCTTTCTGTCGATCAATAAGTAACTTATGACCGGGCGCGGGCTGACTTGGCACCCATCTTGGCCGCGTCGGCTACACAACTGCCGGTTTGCTGCCAGCAGGTTTGTTCCGCATGTCTGTCGGTCTTGGCAAATTCGCGGGCAGTTGTGTGCTCGTTTGCCTCTGCAAAGGTGACGGCAGCCATGATCTTGTCAAACATGGACAGTCTTTTATGCATAATCTTCCTCCCCGTACTCTAAGGTTTCAGTTAGTAAAACTTGGTTATCAAAATGCATTTGCATACGTATGAGCGGTAGTGCTTGGTGCCGGGAGGTCACTGCAAATGGTGTGCCGTACTGTGTTTTTGGAAGAAAAGCTTGTGAAAACAATATGTTGTCTGTGTGGCGCATTTTGTGACAAGTGTTGCGGTTTTGCAACATTGAAAAAAATTACCAATAGCTAATGGCGTAAATTCAAGAAGATGAGGGTGTTGTTACAATGGAAAACAACATGTTGCATTATGCAACGACTAGACTTTTGCGGGGGGGGGCGGTATATTGCCGGGGCAAGGCGGCCGACAAAAATAGCGGAGGCGTTCGTGTGATAAAAACTGCGTTAAAACAGATTGATATGGGATGCGCATGATCCAGTTCGGCATCCGTAAAAAAATCACCTACGGCTTCTATCTGCTGCTGACCATCATGGTTGGCGCCACTATCCTCACCTATGGGATCATCAACCAGATTGAGGAAAAGGTGGCGTTTGTCGAGATTATCGAGGATTTTTTCAACGCGACCCTTGAGGTGCGGCGCTTCGAAAAGAATTATTTTCTTTATCGCCAGGAAAAGGATTTTCATGAAAATCAACTCTACTGGCAGAAACTGAAGGACTTGTTCGACAACAAGAGCACAGTGCTGGGGGAGATCGTCTCGCAAGCGGATTTGGCGCGTCTGTCCGGCACCATTGACAGTTATCAGCGCTCGATGCAGCAGCTGCATGTCTGTGTCAATGAACAACCAAAAGACGCGCATTGGTCTCTGGATAGAGAGACGGAAAGCGCGCGACAAGCGGACCTTGAGGCGCAGGTGCGCGAAACCGGTCAGCGGCTTACCGCCTTTGCCGAACAAACCAGGTTGGCGGAAAAGGAAGAGATCAGGAGAAAGTTGAAGACCACCCGGGAGGTGCTGGTGGTCACCTGCCTCTCGTTGTTTGTGTCGGTGATGTTCATCGCCGCCTTCCTTGGCCGCAAGGTGGTCAGTTCCCTCAAGATTCTGGAGGGCCACACCAAGATTATTTCCCAGGGGGATTTTGTTGAGATCGCGGTCCACGACAGCGAACACGAGATCCGTTCCCTGCTGACCGCCTTCAACCGGATGAGCAAGGAGCTCCAGACCCGGCAGCAGCAGCTGGTGCAGTCGGAGAAGTTGGCGGCCCTCGGCACGCTTTTGTCCGGGGTGGCCCATGAGCTGAACAATCCACTTTCCAATATCTCCACCTCGGCGCAGATTTTGGCCGAGGAGATCGAGGAGGGGGACATTGAGTTCAAGAAAAGCCTTATCGGTCAGATCGAGGGCCAGGCCGACAAGGCGCGGGACATCGTCCGCACCCTGCTGGAGTTTTCCCGGATCAGGGAATTCAGCAAGCAGAGGCTGCGGTTGCGCAAGCTGATCGACGACACCATCCCCCTGATCCGCGGCCAGGTGCCCAGCGAGGTGGAGATCGCGATCGAGATCCCCGATGATCTCGACCTCTTTGCCGACAAGCAGCGCATCCAGCAGGTCTTTCTGAACCTGATCAAGAACGGGGTGGACGCCATCGGTCGTCAGGGTCATATCTGGATTTCCGCGCGGGCGACCGAAAGGGGCGACAGCAAGGGGGAGGTGGAGATCATGATCGAGGACGACGGCCCCGGCATCGACCCCGACGAGGTCAAAAAGATATTCGACCCATTTTTCACCACCAAGGACGTGGGAAAAGGGTCGGGACTTGGCTTGTTTGTGGTTCATGATATCGTCGACTGGCATGGGGGCACCATCAACGTCGACAGCCGCCCCGATGTGGGAACCACCTTCACCATCTGGCTTCCCGGCGAATGATAAGGATAACGCGACATGATTGAAATAAGCACCGAAATACCGGAACTTCTGGTCGTCGATGACGAGGAGATCGCCCTCAACAACCTTCGCCACGTCTTGAAGAAAGAGGGCTACGGCGTCACCACCAGCCAGAGCGGACCGCGGGCTCTGCATCTGCTTGACGAGCGCGCCTTCGATCTGATCCTGACCGATCTCAAGATGGCCAAGGTGGACGGGATGCAGATCCTGCGCAAGGCCAAGGAACTGCATCCCGATACCGAGGTGATCATGATCACCGGCTATGCCACCGTGGATTCGGCCATCGAGGCGATGAAGGCGGGCGCCTATCACTATGTGGCCAAGCCTTACAAGTTCGAAGAGGTGCGGAAGGTGGTGGGCGAGGCGCTTGAGAAAACGCGCCTCAAGAAGGAAAACCTCAAGCTGCGCGAACACCTCAAGGTATTCCGCGGCGGCAACCGTCTGATCACCGACAATGCGCGGATGAAGAAGCTGCTGGAGACCGCCCGGCAGGTCGCCACCTCCGACAGCAACGTGGTGGTTTGCGGCGAATCTGGAACCGGCAAGGAGCTGCTGGCCCGTTTTGTCCACTCCTGCAGCAACCGCAGCAAGGGGCCGATGATGTCGATCAACTGCGGGGCGTTTCAGGAGGAACTGCTCGCCAACGAGCTGTTCGGCCACGAGAAAGGGGCCTACACCGGCGCCAATGAGACCAAGAAGGGGCTGGTGGAGATGGCCGACGGCGGCACCCTTTTTCTGGATGAGATTACCGAGATGTCTTTGGCCATGCAGGTCAAGCTGCTGCGGGTCATCCAGGAGAAGGAGGTGATGCGGGTGGGCGGCACCCAGCCGATCCGGGTGGACGTTCGCTTCATCTCGGCCACCAATCGCAACCTGCAGGAGGAGGTCAAGTTGGGCCATTTCCGGCAAGACCTCTTCTTCCGGATCAACGTCATCAATCTCGGGATTCCGCCGTTGGCCGACCGGAAGGACGATATCCCCCTGCTCATCCAGCATTTCATCCAGAAATACGGCGCCCTGATGAACAAGGAGATCAAGAGCGCCGATCCCGAGGTGCTGGATATCCTCATGCAGTACGATTTCCCCGGCAACGTTCGCGAACTGGAAAACATCATCGAGCGCGGGGTCGCCCTGGCCAAGGAAGACACCATTGAGACCGGCCATCTGCCGGAAGACCTGCGCGGCACCTGTCTCTATACCTTCCGCAAGAAAAGCGGCGTCATCCCCACCTTGGCCGATCAGGAAAAGGCCTATGTCGAGTGGGTGCTGCGGGAGACCGGCGAAAACAAGACCCTCGCCGCCCAGGCCCTGGGCATTGATCGGGTTTCCCTCTGGCGCAAGATGAAGAAGTACGGCATCGAGTGATCCCCGCCGATGTGCGCCAAGGGGCTTGAGGCGCGGCGGCAAATGTGCGACACTTTGGCTGATGGGGGGGGCGGGTGTCTTCGCGCAGACAAACTGTCGTCCGGTGCTGACCGGCGGCGTTTTTTAATCTTGGCATGACGAGCGGGTCGGGGAGGGGCAGCATGGATATCTCGAAGGCGATCGCCCAGATGAAAAAAAGACCGGGCTTTGCCGAGAATGTCGGCATGGTGCTGGTGCATAACGGCGTGGTGCGGGCCTGGTCGCGCGCGGACAAGTCCGAGGTGGTGGCGTTGGAGGTTTGCCCCGATCAGCGGCTGCTGCAGGATCTGCGCGAGGAATATCTCAAGCGGCCGGGGATCTTCGATATCGAGATCATGGCCAAGCATGGCCGCTTCCAGCCCGGCGACGATCTCCTCTTCATCATCGTCGCCGGCGATATCCGCGAGAACGTCAAGCCGGTGCTCTCGGAGCTGCTTGACCGGATCAAGTCCGAGGCGCTCACCAAGCGTGAGATCAGGGCCGGGGAGTAAGGGGGCGCCGGCGCGCGCTTAAGCCTTGAAAATCCGGTCGCTTTAAGGTACATAGCATTGGTTTCGGCCGTTGGCGGCCGATGCGGTATCCTCAGTTATTATTTCAGTGTGGGAGAATTACCATGTACAGCGCGTCCGACCTGCGGAAGGGTTTGAAGATCAGTATTGACGGCGAGCCCTATATCATCACCGATTTTTCGTTCGCCAAGCCGGGCAAGGGGCAGGCGCTCTACCGCTGCCGCATCCGCAATATGATCACCGGCAACGCCTCCGACCGTACCTACCGTTCCAACGATAAGTTTGAAAAGGCGCCCCTGGAGGAGCGGACCATGCAGTTCCTCTATGAGCAGGGCGGCGAGTATCACTTCATGGACAACCGTAACTACGAGCAGATCGTCCTCACCAAGGAACAGCTGGGCGACACCATCAACTTCCTGATGGACAACATGGATGTCGAGGTGCTGCTCTTTGCCGACCGCGCCATCGGTGTCACCCCGCCCACCTTTGTGGAGCTCTTCGTCACCAAGGCCGATCCGTGGGTCAAGGGCGATACCAGTGGCAGCGACACCAAGCCGGTTACCGTCGAGACCGGCTACGTGCTGCAGGTCCCGCCCTTCATCGAAGAGGGCGAGAAGATCCAGATCGACACCCGCACCGGCGATTACGTCACCCGGGTCAAGGCCTGATCCGGACCATGGTTCCCGCCCGCGTCCTGCGGCAACGGGCCGCCCTTTTTCAGTCTATCCGCACCTTTTTTACCGACCGGGGCTATCTCGAAGTGGATACCCCGGTCCGGATCCCCGCCCCGGCCCCGGAAGCGTATATCGATCCGGAGCCGGCCGGCGACTGGTATCTCCAGACCTCGCCGGAACTCTGCATGAAGCGGCTGCTCGCCGCCGGTTTCCCGGAAATATTCCAGATCTGCAAATGCTTTCGCCGTCATGAGCGCGGCGACCGTCACCTGCCCGAGTTCACCATGCTCGAATGGTACCGGCGTGGCCGTGACTATCGCGACCTGATGGACGATTGCGAGGCGTTGTTGCCTTTTGTGGCCGGCCGGTTGGGGGGTGGTGCGACGATTACGGCGGGCGGGACGACGGTCTCCCTGGCGGCGCCATG
>Ga0224510_10001686_pt1 | contig 14146 bp, 16 predicted proteins | sample SF_May12_sed_USG_FD_170161 | JGI IMG/M metagenome (GOLD analysis project Ga0224510, IMG submission 170161) | Sediment microbial communities from San Francisco Bay, California, United States - SF_May12_sed_USGS_4_1 | ecosystem: Environmental > Aquatic > Marine > Sediment | place: USA: California... | reverse complement strand
CCTTCGCGTAATCTTGGACAGCATGAGGAGGCACGAACGTGAACACCCGTCATCCCTCGTCCAAAACCCGTATCAAATCACGTGGGCTGCCACCCGGTCTCGGCTATCTTGGACAGCAATGATATGGGATCGGATCCTGAATCGTGCATGGCGCAGGAATACAGATCCGTCTTTGTCGGCCGATACGCCCAGCAGACACCATCCCATCAGGCCCTGCATTCTAGCACGCCCCTCCTTCCTATCTTTTCCCGTTGACGGATCCCACATGATTTTGGGACGATGGCTTCGTGCATTTCGAGTTGCTCGGCCCGATCACGCAGATTGAAACGTTCGCGGTTGGGTCTCAAATCCGTGAGGTCTCCAGGCTTCGGAAGTTTTATGGCAGAGGACGTTGGCGCAAGCGGAAGGGCATTGCGAAAGTCCGCCTTTCCGATGGCTCCATCCATCTCGCAGAAATTCACTGGTATGAAGCCACGGGAATAGGCCGGAAAGAATACAAGATCAAGCGACTACTCTGAGGACACCAATATGCCAAAGCCCAAGCTTACTACGTCACGGTTTTTGATTTGCGTCGAGAATAAGGGGTACGCTGCCTCGCTTGAAAAGCGCAAGATCTATGTCGCCATTCCCGATGCGGGAGCACTCAAGCACGGCCAAGTTCGCGTGGTCGATGAGTCTGGAGAAGACTACCTCTATCCCAAGAGCCTTTTCCTACCCATCACAGTCTCGGCTTCACTCCGCAAAGCAATTCTAAAAGCCGCTTAAGGATTGCAGAACGGGCTACACCGTCCGGTCACTCCTTCGCCACAAGCATCCGTACAGCCGACTGTGCCAGACGTCTTAACTGCTCTTCTTTCACCTGCCTACGCAGAAAACCACGGCTGTTACGCGACGGAGCTCCACACCTATCGTCACATCTCGTCAAGAAAATGAAGGTCGGAGTCTTTACTACCATCGTGAGCTGATCCACGACACCCAGAGCGTCAGCGCCATGCGCCAACCATCTACACGCCTCCCATCCCGAGTCCTGCCCACACCCACCGCCTCCAGCACTGCACATAGACCCCAATACAGTGCGACGGGAATGCCGAGCTATCCCCCCGCTACAACACCTGCACGATGAAGCACTTCAGATACCGCGTCTCCGGCATGCTGGCGAGGATCGGGTGGTCGTCGGCCTCGCCTCGTTGTTCGATCAGGCGTATCTCTCATTTGGCGTCGCATTCAGCCTCGTGCCCGTTGCTCTCCCTTCACCACGATCAGGGGATTGGACAAGCGTCAGAGAACGGGGTACCGTTCGTTTCAAATCCTCGTGCCCGTAGGATGCTCGCGATGTCCGATACAGGGTATTTCAGGGAACAGGCGGTCTCAATCAGCGCATGTCCCGCCATGTTAAACGTAGCGTCTTTCGTGAGGAGGACATGATGTTGCAGAATGACACGATCGGCCCTGTCTGCTCCAAGGACTGAGCGAATCAACCACAGCGCCGCCGACCACATTTCCCCATCGTCGTGTACTTCTCCGACCATGTCTTCAGGATAATGCTTGTTCCCATCCAAACGCCGCAGACAGGTGGGTGTGCCAGTCCGATACGTCGTCGAATCCCACTCCGCCAAACAAACTTTTTCGGGGACGCCATTAAGAGAGGCGGTGTTGTACCGCTCTCCTAACGTCCCAGCCCAATAATCCCCAAACCCCTCCCCCATGGCTCCAGATTCGGCCGTCGTACCAAACCGATCAACGAGATCGTCTTGAATCGAGTGACCGTATTCGTGCCAGATGACTTCAGCATCTTCTGCATCATCAACGCCCCCTGTTCCGAACGTAATATCCTTGGAGGAGACCGAGTAGTACGAATTGTCCTTGGTAAAGCGATCCACACTGAACACTTGCTGCCGAGCGTTGATCGACTTGGCACCTTTAAACCCTAAGGCTTGAATGCGCTGTTGTGCAAAATCGAGAAAATAATACCCCATCGTCTCACTAAATCCGTTGGAGCTCCGATCGAACAGGAATTGATGTGTGGGACTAGAGGCGCGCTTCTTCGAAGCACTGCTGGAGGCATATTCTCCGTCAAGATAGCTTGTTCCCAACAATCTCTCCAACCCAACCGTTTTGTAGGCCGACGAGGGAACAGCCGACGCGGCGTCCTTGTTATCTTGCAATGATGGATCCCCTGTGGCCACGATGGCATTCGTAACAAACACCTGTCCGATCCCTTGAAGCGGCGGAGCATAGCGATTGAGATCTTCCGCAGACTTCAATACCTGGCCGGTTTTGGCGTCGATGAATACTTGCCAGGTTGGTCCCCAGGTATGGTGGATCACCTCCCATACCAACCTCGGCACGCCGCCCTCAGCAGAGACAACCAGATTGGCGATGGGAGCCGGAACCGTCTCATCGATAAGACCTTGGAGCTGGCTCTTCTCAAGATGGGTACGCCCTACCTCTACAGCTTGACCTGCGCTCATCAACGGGATGGGATCGACGGCCCCGGTTAAGGGAACATACGAATTGTTCACCGCTCTGACTCGACCCTCCCCGTCGAACAGCACCTTGATTTGCCCGTCATAGACCGGAATACCATGATGCCTTTGGGTGAAGACAAATTGGGTGCCAATGAGACTTGCAGTCTGTCTGGTTAGAACCAGGTCAGAGAGAGTCGGGTCGATCCTGAAGAGTTGGGCATGTTCAGATAGAAATCGCCTGGCCGATGATTCAGATGCCTTCATGGGTTCGGAAAGAGATCCAAAGATCGTTTTCGGTGAGCCTGATCCCGCGTTCCAGAAGACGGTGACTTTCCCTTTGGCTTTTCCCTCCAATACCGCCCACAGCGGAAGCAACGCAGGATCTGCCTGGGCCACCGGTTGTCTCGGTTGATGGACACCGCCTTGTTTTCCTGAGGAAGACGGATCGCTTGCTCCAAGCGCATGCGCAGACATGAACCCACTCATACTGAGAAAGAGGGCCAGAAGAATACAGGCCAGACGGTACAGTGGCAAAGGCACAGTGTTTTTCATATACCGAACCTCCTTAATCTGAAGTTGCCATGACTGCCAGCTACACAGGCACGTATCAGCAAATTGGCATGACAAAAAGTGCAAGATTTTCAGATCAGCTTATTGAGGCACACACGAGCCTCCTCAGAGCTACGGTTGAGCAGACCTATCCCCATCCAAACCAGTAATAACCTGCTCAACAAGAGCTGAACTAGTGGTAAAGGCTTACCCTCTTCTCAGAAGAAATGCAACGTCTGGAAGGGACCCTGGAGATCTGCGAGTACGGACGGTCTGAACAACACATCCGATTACAATACCTGCACGATGAAGTACTTCAGATACCGGGTTTTCCGGCATGCTGGCGAGGATCGGATGGTCGGCGGCCTGGCCTCGGTGTTCGATGAGCCGAATCTTTCGCTTGAACTATTCTTTGGGGTCAAATTGCAAAACCGGTTGCAGGAGTTGTCGTCATTATGCCAGCATATAACGAGCGCGATGAGTTCATCCTGGATGAGATAAGCAGCTGTGAGCAATACGTTCGAACGTATTCAACGTCTCGTCACAGGTCGTTCAATTCGGATTTCAGATCACGGGTACGATGAGCTTGTAGCGGATGATATTTCCTCCCGTGATGTTATTGAGCGAGTCGGCGAAGGACGAGTAGTCGAAGATTATCCAGACTATCCCAAAGGACCTTGCGTGCTGATGTTGCAGTCAGACAGCAATGGGAATCCGATTCATGTCCTGTGGGGAATACCGAAGGGACACTCGGAAGCGGCAGTTCTTGTGACAGCGTACCGACCAGATCCAGCCCAATGGGAAGACGGATTTATGAAGAGGCGCGTATGAAAAAACACCCGCGGACGAAATTGATTCACGAAGGGCACTACCTGGCCGAGGTCGACGTTGAGTTGCTCGTGACCGATGACGAATGGTCGCCCTATCTCTCGATGGAGGACGCCTACAAGCTCGATGACGTGCGGAACGCCTTAAAAAAAGGCGATACTGCAACAGCTGCACGGTATGGACGGGTGTTTACGCTAACTCCTCTTGCCGTCTGACTCTGTCACTGTACCGTGCCTGGATCAACCAGGCTGACCTGACCCCACCCACTCTCTGCTTCCTTCCACCGCCGTTCGATATTCCCGCTGTCAAGGTAGTTATCGGTTACAACACCTGCACGATGAAGCACTTCAGATACCGCGTCTCCGGCATGCTGGCGAGGATCGGATGGTCGGCACTTTGGCCTCGTTGCTCGATCAGGCGTATCTCTCGTTTGGCGTCGCGGGCCGCGAGGCGAATGCTTTTCCAGAGGTCTGCTTCAGAAACAGGGTGCGAGCAGGAGCTGGTGACGAGAAACCCTTCCGGTTTGAGCAGCTTCAAGCCCAAAAGATTCACATCCTTATATCCGGTCAATGCTCCGGCCAAGGCCTGTTGGCTCCGAGCAAAGGCCGGAGGATCCAGTATCACGACATCGTAACGCCGCCCCGCCTTGACCAGCTTACGCATCTCCTCGAAGGCATCCGCTTGGCGATAGGTGCAGCGATCCTCCACCTTGTTCATTGTGGCGTGCGTTTTCGCCATAGCCAAGGTGTCTAGGCTGACATCAAGCCCTTCCACGGATACGGCTCCAGCCAGCGCGGCATGAATCCCGAACGCGCCGGTATGGCAGAACACTTCCAATACTTCCGCCCCTGCCGCCAGCTTGGCTGCCGCCACCCGATTCTCCCGTTGATCGCAAAACCACCCAGTCTTCTGCCCCTTCTCGACATCGACGAGAAACTTCGCAGGCCCTTCCTGAATCTCTACTTGCGTCGGACCGCCGCCACAGAGAAACTTCCGCTCGAGGGGCAATCCTTCCAGTTGCCGGCTCTTGGCCTCGTTTCGCAGGTAGACCCTCGTCAGATTCAATTCCTTCATCAACACGTCAGCGATGAGTTCCTTCCGACTGTCCATACCGAACGAGAGACACTGCATGACCAGCAACTGATCGTACCGATCCACGATCAACCCCGGCAATCGATCGCCTTCCGCATAAATAAGACGATAGGCATTGGACTGTGCCACGACTCGCTGCCGCAGACGGATCGCCTGCTGGACTCGTCCCCGCCAAAACGCCTCGTCGATGGGTTCATCCTCAAATGTCAGAAGGCGGACTCGGATTTTTGAGGAGGGGTTATAGAGCCCACGTCCGTAGAATTGTCCGTTGGGGGTCAGAACATCGATCAAGTCCCCGGCCGCTGCTTGGCTGGCGAGCGGTCCGACATGACCGGCAAACAGCCAAAGAGGCCGTCCCTCAGGAATGTGGAGTGATGTAAGGCGAACCTGGGCCATCGACGACATGATTGTTTCTCTCCTCACCTGGTGTATTGAACTGTGCGTAAATCGGCGTGTGTCACTCGCCATCAACTGGGGCTTGACACGCTCATTGCTTGACGAACCCTGGTCAGTATGTTTTCCTGATGACGAACCGTACTATCTGTCGGGGTGAGGATAAAGAAGAATGGGCAACAAAGCTACCATTGGCTCTGCAGTCCTGGATCGTTTGCATCGCCTCGGCGTCCGCCACATCTTCGGCATCCCCGGCGACTATGTGCTCTCGCTCTATCAACTGATCGAAGCGTCGCCGATCAAACACGTTGGGACCACGCGAGAAGATTGCGCCGGATTTGCGGCGGACGCCTATGCCCGCATCAACGGCATCGGCGCCGTCTGTGTCACCTATTGCGTCGGCGGGCTCAATACCGTCAACGCCATTGCCTGCGCGTATGCGGAACGATCGCCGGTGGTGCTTCTGACCGGCTCCCCCGGGCTGTCCGAACGAACTCGTACGCCCTATCTGCATCATATGGTCCGCGACTTCGGGACGCAACGAGAAGTCTTTGAACGGATGACCGTTGCCGCGGTCACACTGGATGATCCCTTGACCGCGGAACGCGAAATGGACCGGGCCTTCGCCGCGCTCCTACGTTACCGCCGTCCCATTTATATCGAGATTCCCAGAGACATGGTCCACTGTCCGCTTACCGGCGGAGCGCGACCAATGTGTATCGAGGATGCACCAAGTGACCCGGCCGCGTTGGAAGAAGCGCTCGCCGAGGTACGGATCATGTTGGCGTCGGCCAAACGCCCGGCCATGCTCGTAGGCGCAGAAGTCGGTCGGTTCGGGCTCCAGGATGATCTCGCTCGCCTCGTCGAGCAACTCAACATCCCTATTGCCTCAACGCTGCTGGGGAAATCCATCATTCGCGAAGATCATCCGCTCTATGTCGGCGTGTACGGAGGCCTGATCGCCCGGGAAGACGTCCAGCAGTTCATCAACGATTCGGACTGTCTGCTGATCCTGGGATCCATCCTGTCCGACGTGGAAGATCTCGATGCGACATCACCGTTGCTATCCGAAGGGCGGACCATCCATGCGACTGCCGATCGAGTCGCCATCAAACACCACCGCTATGAATCCATCAAATTTCAAGATTTTGTCGAAGGCCTGGTGCGATCGCCGCTCCCTTCTTTTTCACGTTCCCAACGAACGCTCCCGTCCAAAAACTCTCCGGCACCATCGATACCAGACTTGGATGCCCCGGTGAGGTTGGAAGGGCTCTTCCGGCATCTGGATACCGTCCTCACGGAGAAAACGGTCGTCATCGCGGACGTAGGCGAATCGCTCTTTGCTGCGGCCGACCTGCACGTCCGACATCGGTTCGAGTTCCTGTCTCCGGCCTACTATACATCGATGGGATTCGCCGTCCCGGCAGCGCTAGGCGCTTCGTTTGCCGACCCCACCCTACGACCAATCGTGTTAGTGGGAGATGGCGCCTTCCAGATGACCGGAACGGAACTGGCCAGCTGCGTCCGCTATGGGCAAACCCCCATTGTGATCCTCTTGAATAACCGAGGCTACTCCACCGAGCGAGAGATCTTGGAAGGCCCCTTTAACGACGTGCACGAATGGCAATATGACAAAATCTGCGATCTTATTGGAGGAGGAAAAGGCGTACGCGTGAGTACCCAGCGGGAATTCCAGCAACACCTTGCCACTGCATTTGCCGACCAGGATCACCTGCATGTGCTCAACGTGCTCCTCAGCCCCAATGACCGCTCCCCGGGCATGGTCCGCCTGGCCAGACGTCTGGGAAAGAAACTCTCCACCGATAAGCCATAGGGAAAATCATCCAGTCTGCCTGCTTTTCCCTACACTCCTGATTGCTTTCCAGAAAAATCGCCCCCCGATTCCTTCCCGAAGCCCACACAGGCGAACTCTTCCGCCAAAATCCGCAGTGGCACGCCCCCTGCACATTTGTTCACTTGCTTTGTGAGAGTCGGCTGGGCAGAATGTGGCACGCCTTGGTCCCACCGTCTTGACGCACTTTACGTAGGGTCCGCTTTTAGTAATAATCAGGGACTGGTCGTGAGGATACCTTGTCGGATTTTTATCAAAATGGCGTTGTCACCGTGCTTCATCGGCTCGGGCAACCCAACACCGAGCAACTTGAGCAGGAACTGGAGCGATACGCGAAAACCACGCCGATCGCGCTGGTTCTCCCGTCGCTCTATGCGGAACTTGAACGACCGGCCCTCAAACGCATCATCGATATCCTGGGCGAAGTTCGCTACATCAATGAGATCGTCATCTCGTTGGACCATGCCTCCGCCTTGGAGTTCAGACTGGCCAAGCAATTCTTTTCCCAGCTCCCTCAACGAGTCCGCGTCATCTGGAACGACGGCGCTCGGATTCAAGCCATCCTGAATGTCCTGGTCTCACATGAAATCGACATCGGACACCAAGGTAAGGGGCGCGGTTGTTGGACGGCCTACGGCTATGTGCTGGCCCGAGGCCAGAGCCAGGTCATCGCACTCCATGACTGCGACATTGTGAGTTATGATCGCCAGTATCTGGCTCGCCTCTGCTATCCCATTGCGAACCCGAATCTCGCGTACGAATTCTGTAAGGGGTATTACAGCCGTGTGACGGACCGGATGCATGGGCGTGTAACCCGTCTCTTCATCACCCCGCTGATCCGCAGCCTGCAAATGCTGGTCGGACCGCATCCCCTCCTCTCGTTTCTCGACAGTTTTCGATACCCGCTCGCCGGTGAGTTTGCGATGGTACGGGATCTGGCCTGGATCAATCGTATTCCTGGCGATTGGGGACTTGAAGTCGGCATGTTAGCCGAGGTCTATCGGAATTGTGCGCTTCGGCGGATCTGCCAAGCCGATATCGCCGATGCCTATGAGCACAAACATCAGACGCTGTCGACGCACAATCCGGATGCCGGTCTCTTGAAAATGTGTGTCGACATCACCAAATCGCTGTTCCGCAACCTGGCAAGCGAAGGATTGGTCCTCTCAGAAAGTACGCTCAAGACCTTGCGCGCAACATACCTGCAGGCCGCGCAAGAAGCCATTAGTCGATATGAAAATGATGCAGCGATCAACAGTCTGCGCTTCGACCGCCATGAAGAGCGCCGAGCGGTCGAAGTGTTTTTGCGCGGCATGACGATGGCAACCGACAGTTTTCTTGAAGACCCGCTCGGTGTCCCCATGATCTCGAACTGGAGCCGCGTCACCCATGCTGTCCCTGATATTTTCCACCGGCTCATGGACGCCGTCGAGCAAGACCATGCCTGGGATCCCACGGCAGAAACACGACAGCCTGTCTCATGATGAACAACGGCCTGATTCCACTTACTGCTGAAACTGAGGATCTGCTGGATGCGGTCCACCATGCCGACATTCTGGTCGGCATTCCCAGCTTCAACAATGCGAAGACGATCGGCCATGTCGTTCGAGCGGTCGGCGCAGGCCTGGCCAAGTATTTCCATGGCTATCGCGCCGTCCTGGTCAACTCAGACGGCGGCTCCACCGACGACACACCGGCCATCGTGGCCCATACCATGGTGGATCTCGAACCGCTCTTTATCAGTGATCGGCAAAGCACCCTCCACCGCATCGTGACGCCCTACCATGGAATCCCAGGCAAGGGGAGCGCATTCCGCACCATTTTTGAGATCGCCCGACGGCTCAAAGTAAAAGCCTGTGCCGTGGTCGATTCGGATGTGCGGAGCATTACGCCTGAATGGATGGAACTGCTCCTTCGGCCCATCATCAAGGAAGGATACGACTACGTGGCGCCCTATTATCGGCGTCATAAATACGACGGGACCATCACGAACAGCATCGCCTATCCCTTGACCCGTGCCCTGTACGGCCAAGAAGTTCGTCAGCCGATCGGAGGAGATTTCGGATTCACGGGAGAACTCGCTCAACACTATCTCGAAAAGCACGTATGGGAGTCCGATGTCGCGCGCTTTGGCATCGACATTTGGATGACGACGGAAGCCATCACGAACGGCGCCAAGGTCTGTCAGAGTTTTCTGGGCGCCAAGATTCATGACCCGAAGGACCCGGCCGCCGACCTCTCGTCCATGTTGCGACAAGTCGTGGGAGCCCTATTTGCCTTGATGGAAGCCCATGCCCCTAGCTGGCTCTCGGTGACCGAATCACGGAAGGTGCCGCTCTTCGGCTTCCAATATGAAGTGGGCGTTGAGCCGGTCAACGTGAACGTTGAACGGATGGTGGATTTATTTCATCTCGGCCTGACCGATCTGCACGACATCTGGGTGCGAATACTCTCCGAGGAGGTACTCGAACAGCTGTCTCATCTCCGAGCGGTTCCTGCGCGGGACTTCCGTATCCCTGATACCTTGTGGGCGCATATCATTTATGACGCCGCGCTGGCACACCATCGCAATGTGCTGCCACGAGAACATCTCCTCAAGGCGTTGACTCCGCTCTATTTAGGAAAGACCGCCTCATTCGTGCTGGATAGTCAGGGACTGACGACAGCGGAGGCTGAACACCTGATCGAAACGCTCTGCCGAACATTTGAAAAAGAGAAAGAGTATCTTGTGACTCATTGGCCTCAGTCTCATGATGTGCGGGACGTCGTCAGTGCGGCCCCCGCGAGGCCTGAAAGGAGCCAACCATGACGTCAACCTGGGAACAGACGTTGCTCGGACCCGTTACGACGCTCGGCGAACAGGTGCTCGCCATCCTTCCCAAGGTCCTGGCCATGATGATCCTTCTGCTGGTCGGTCTGGTGGTGGCTTGGGGGGCGGGGCATTTTACGGAGCGCCTGCTTCGGATGATCGGCCTGGACCGATTGTGTGATCGGATCGGGATCGCCGCGGCCCTTCTCAGGGGAGGCATTAAGTCGGACCCTTCCTACATCATCGGCCGGATCACCTACTGGCTCATCGTCATTTTCTCCACCACGGCCTCGCTGGGTGCACTCAACGTCGCCCCGATCAATGAAGCCGCACACTCGCTGTTATCCTATATTCCGCATCTGGTCACCGCCGCCGTCATCGGCATCATCGGCTATCTCGTCTCGAATTTCGTGTCCCAGGCAGTCCTGATCGCCGCCGTCAATGCGGGATTGCCCCCGGCTCGCTGGATTGCCGCCGGTACCCGCTGGGGCATTCAACTGCTGACGGTCGCCATGGCGCTGGAACAGCTTGGAATCGCCCAGCATATCGTGGTAGTTGGATTCGGAATTACCTGGGGAGGCCTGGTCCTGGCCGCAGCCCTCGCCCTGGGCTTGGGAGGCAAAGATCTTGCAAAAGATTTCTTGGAGCGACGTCTGATCGGCCACTCTCGCTCACAGGTGAACGAGGACTTACGACACCTATAGTTATGCCACGCTACCTTCTACTCACAGACTTGGACGGCTGTCTGTTGGACAGCGAAACCTATTCCTTTGAGGAAGCGCGACCGGCGTTGAACGCCCTTCGTGCCGAGCACATTCCCATCATCCTCGTCTCAGGAAAGACTCGTGCGGAAATCGAACCACTACGGGAACGCCTCGACCATCAGCACCCGTTCATCGTCGAGAACGGCGCAGCCGTGTATGTCCCGCTTGAAACCTTTGGCTTTCAGCCTGAGCGGTCACGCCGCCGCGCCTCCTATCATGTCATTGAACTCGGCACTCCCTACGCGCTCCTCCGCGATGTCCTCCGGCAAATCGAGGAAGCCGTCGGGACCCCGCTGCAAGGATTCGGTGACCTCTCGGTCGACGAGATTATGGCCACGACAGGACTCATGCGAGAGGATGCGCTGCGGGCCAAACTGCGGGAGTTTGATGAGCCCTTCCTCGTCAACGGTCCGCCCAAGTTGATCGAGGAGATTTGTCGGCAAATCGTCACGCGAGGACTGAACTGGACCAGAGGCGGGCGATTCTTTCACCTGACTGGAAACAACGACAAAGGGCGGGCGGCCGAGATCCTACTCCGCTGCTATAGACGACAGAGCCAGGCACAAGACCCATCCGACAATATCGAGACGATCGGGATTGGCGATAGTCTGAACGACCTCCCGCTCCTTCTGACGGTCGATCATCCGGTATTGGTGCAACGGCCTGATGGCTCGTATGATCCTGACATCAATCTGCCAAACCTCATCCGAGCCCCAGGTATTGGTCCTGCCGGCTGGAATCAGATCGTCCTTGAACTCCTTCGTCAGACCGCCCACGAAGCATCGCGTGAACGGGCGGTCAATATCAGAGTCACCTAACGTTCACGGAATCACGAGGCTTCTACCCGGCTAATCTTCTGCTGGGTTTATGATATGCAGTCCTGCAGATTTCGATGCCGCCAATAGTTGTGTATCGGTGCTGACGACCGTCAACCGCAACGGCTTCAGCTCCAACGCCAACGCAAGATGCATCACTTGGGGCGAGCGAAGAAAGGGATACTCCAACACCAGCTCCTTCGTGGTCAAGTAGGTCTCCATCTGAGGAGCGATGAACTGATATAACCCCTGCTTGGATTCAATTTCAAACTTGTACAGCACGGAGTAACAATCGTCCCGTGTGATTTGACCTTCGTGAGCACGGGCACAGAGGATGGAATAGAAGTCCGTCACGGTCCAGGTCGGAACGACGGCGACCCTGCCACGCTTCACCATCAACTTATTGACGATACGTGTCCCCCGCTCCATGCTGTAGCGTTTCACCAGCGCGGTCGAGTCGAAATAGTAGTATGGCATGCGGTTACCCCCTCCCTTTCAAAATGATGTCGGCAAGCGGCCCTTGAAGTTTGGACAGTCGATCTTGGAGTTCGTCGAGCGGAGCTTCTTCATAGCCTTCTTTTCGCAAGGTATCGGCAAGATTCCCGTTATTGAAGGCCGACGTATCCGCCTTCAGACGCTCGTTCAATCGCCGTTTGGCCAGGCGGCTTGATACCTTCTGCCCGGATTTGGTCAACCCCCGCCCCCTGCTGCGTGGAGCCCGACTGACGGATAGTTCGTCTGTTTTCTTCACGATTGATGCCTCCTCATCATGAGTGTTGGTTTACCGCTTCCCTGCAGACGCTTCCCGTGGACAACCGGCAGGCATCGCAGCGGTCGCCGGCAAGGTGACCTCACCAAAGATATGTGCTGCGATGGCCTGTGCCACATCCAATGAAAACTCTTGCTGGATCACTCGAAGTGCCTTCGCCGTCGCCTCGCGCTCGGTTACGTGTCCTTCTTTTCCACCACGTGCAATGGCTCCGACGACCCGCTGCGTGGCACGCTCGACAATCTCCACATCGCTGCACCATCGGACATACTTAAAGTTCGGATCCTGCACCTCAATCGGCATCAGCCGAGTCATGACCCGAACCAGCAACTCCGAGGACTCCGCATCACCCCCCCCTGAATCAGCCGTGACAAGAAATCCTTCGCGAACCAATCCTTCGGCAAGTGCCCGTTGGATCGGCTCCGCATGGTCTCCTGAAATCTGTATGACGATGCCCAAATTCGACGAGAGGAACTGCGCCAATTCGCCGGACAGCTCTCCAACTCGATACCCGGAGGAAACCCCTTGTCCGCTTGCGCGAATCACGCGTAAATCCGTGTTGTAGGCCTCCCGTAGGACCAGACTTCTCCCGGCCCGCCGGAGCGCGCGCACCTTCGCAAGTTTGTCGGTAGTCTGCCGCGCTTCCGCGACATCCGCTTCGATCTCGCGATCCAACCTCACCACCTTCTCCGTCACCGACGCCTCGGCCTGTGAACGATTCACGACAGCCAACGCATAGTGCAATCTCGTCTGGACGTCGTACCACGCATCGCCGATACTCACATTTTCAAGCACCTTGTCGGTCGACACCTTCGTCACGTGATCAATGGTCAGCCGCCGCTCGGCACTCGCAACAGCATGGTTTTCTATGAGAAAGTATGCCTCCCAATCTTTGGCCTGGGCCGCAACTTCCGCTTTGAAGATACGCGCCACCGCGGCATAGGCTTGATTCTCAGCCAGACCTCGATTCTCGCCTTGCCCCACTCCAGTCAGATACTGGGACGGTGGATAGCTTGACGCTCGGCCATCGACCCACTCCGGTTTGTCCTTTCCCCCAAGCCAAGCACAGCCGCTCACTCCCAGCACACACCAGAGACACAACAGGTGCCTAAGACCATTCCTAAACGACAATCCACGGCCACCCCTCACTGCATCACCCGCTGGAGAAGAAAGAGCGTCTGACCAGCAGTCAGCGAGACAGATTGTCCATCCTTTGTCGTCGACATTCCTTGTCCTGACGGTCGAACGGAGACCTGGTACTGGCCTGCCGGTACCCGCGCCCGTGCGACATGGATCTCGTCCGGTAGAGTCTGCCAACTTCGTTTGTCGGCTTCTTCGGAGGCTACCGCCAGGCCCTTGGCAAATAACTCCACCAACAGGCCGACCCAGGGCGCGGCATCCCTGCCGGCAGCCTGCCTTGCTCCAAAACCCACGCCCTCGGCCATCGCAAATTTCGTGGCGGCTCGCGCAACGGCTTTCGTGGCGATCGCCGGCAGCCGTTCCGAGAGCTCCTTCTCCGCAAGGGCCGTCACATTCTGCGCCCGTTCCGATCGAGCCGAGAATGAACGACCCTGCGAATCAGTCAATGTCAGATCTTCAAACACGACCCGTGTCTTCTGCGGAACCAGTCTGGGAAGCGCCACACGAACCACCCGCCCGTTCAGCCCGTACAACACACTGTCCGCCACCCGATCTCTCTGATATGGTCCTCGGAAAACTCCTCTATTTAGCAAAACTAACTGTACGGCATCAAGACTGATCGGTAAGTCTAAAAACATGTCTTCCTTTCTTGGAGCGCGGCCATTAT
>Ga0224510_10001685_pt1 | contig 14151 bp, 8 predicted proteins | sample SF_May12_sed_USG_FD_170161 | JGI IMG/M metagenome (GOLD analysis project Ga0224510, IMG submission 170161) | Sediment microbial communities from San Francisco Bay, California, United States - SF_May12_sed_USGS_4_1 | ecosystem: Environmental > Aquatic > Marine > Sediment | place: USA: California... | reverse complement strand
GAAGAGATGCTCCTGACTGACGTACTCGTCGCGCATCTCGCCGGCCAGCTTGAAGGCGTGGTCCAAAACGTTCTTGAGCTTGAGCGAGAGATAGACCTGATTGAAGCCGGAGCCGCTCACCTTGGGCACCTTGGTCAGCAGCTTGTCGGTTTCGGCGAGGAGCAGACCGGGCTGGACGCCGAGCCGCTGCAGTACAGGCACCACCACCCCGTCGCTCTGGGCCAGGAGCGCGTGCAAAAGGTGCTCGCCCTGGATCTCCTGGTGACCGCTGGTCTCGGCCAGCCGCTGCGCCTCCTGGATGACCTCTTGGGATTTCATGGTCAACTTGTCGAATTGCATGTGCTGCTCACCTCCGCGAGGACGTTCATCGAAAGAGCCGGCAGATGCCGACTTGACCCAAACGGTAAGCGCGCCGCCCCCCCGTGTCAAGCCGACCGCATGCTCCCGCCGCCATAACAATAATTTCCCTGAAACATTTGATGCCAAAATCATCAAATTATTTATACTGACGAACAGGCCCTTCACCCCATGAAGCCCAAGGGTTGGCACGGCGCTGCCCGTAGGGCGGCTACAAATCACTAAAGAGAATTACATGCAAGAACTCACCAACCCTTTGGGATTTCCCTTCTGGCTGCACATCGGCCTTACCATCCTCTGCGGCGGTATCATCGGCCTTGAGCGGCAACTGCGCGGCAAACCCGCCGGCATCCGCACCAGCATCCTCATCTGCCTGGGCACCCAGACCTTTATCAGCCTGTCGGTGGCCCTCAATATCGGCAATGCCGCCTACGATCCTTCCCGGGTGCTGGGGCAGGTGGTCACTGGTATCGGCTTCATCGGCGCTGGTGTGATCATGGGCAAGGAGGGGGCGGTAAAGGGGGTGACCTCGGCGGCGATCATCTGGATGCTGGCCGCCATCGGCTCCGCCATCGGCCTGGGTTATCTGGTCATGGCCGCTACCCTGACCATGATGACGGTGGGGGTCTTGATCGGGGTGGAGCTGCTGGAGGCAAGCTTCCGCAAGCTGCGCCAGGGCGTGCATGCCCGTTATCACCGGGGTGACAGTGATGAGGGCGAGGAGTAACAGGCCTCAATTCTGATCAAGCCTCGCAGTGCGCGCAATAAAAAAAAGGAGCCGGGAATTCCCGGCTCCTTTTTTTGTTCATTCCATCTTTTGGGCGGCAGGAGGTCCCGCCGCCCGATGCCGGTCACTTAAAACGGCATCCGGAAGTTGATGGTGGCGGTCTGGTTGAGATAATCCTCGCGGCCGTCGACGTCGTACTTGGCAGTGACCGTGATGCCGTTGGCATTCAGGATCTCAAGCCCGATCCCGCCTGTCAGCACCAGCGGCGAGGGATCAAGCCCCTGGGTGACAAAGGCCGGACCGCCGCCGGTAAAGGTGGAGGTCACCGACGCCTGGCTGGCCATCAGGTCATAGCCGGCGCCCAGATGCCCGGTCAGCTTCATCCGGTCGTTGAGGGCATACCCCAGCTTCCCGCCCATGGAAAGAATCAGGGAATCCTCGTTGTTCTTGTCCATGTGCAGGTTGATCGCCCCGGCCCCGGTTTCGGTATAGTCCTCCACGCTCACATAGCTGTACTGGGCGCGCAGGGTCGAGGCCAAGGTGGTTTTTTCGTTCAGCCGGTAGCGGTGTTCGAGCTCCCCGTCAAGCATGGTATGCCAACTCGTATAATCGCCGCTGGCGATCCGGTCCAGGCCGCCGAACTGGATATGGCGGGTGGATTCGTTGTCGTTGATGCCGAAACCGGCCTGCAGATTCAGGCTGGTGGCGTCGGAAAGCCGGTCCGTCGCATACAGGCTGACCTGATAGGTGTCGATCTTGAGATTGTTGCGGGTGACCGGGGAGTCGCCATCGACATCCCCCTTGGCAAAGGAGAGGGCCGCACCCAATCGCCACTGCGGGTTCACCTGGCCATCCGCCCCCATGGCCAGACCATAGCTGTCGGCGGTATAGCCGACCACCCCCTTGCGCTCGTTCTGATCGGTCCAGGAATAGAAGGGCTGTGCCCAGACCACCCGGTCCTTGAAGAGCGGGGCGCCCGAGGAAAGCCCGTTCCGGCCGCCCATCTGCCCATGCACCACCTTGGCCCCGCCGCCACCGGCAAGGCCAAGCGCCACCTGGGCGCCGCCACCGGCCAATCCGGGCATGAGCTGGCTTACGGCGGCGGCGACCTCTTCGCTGGTGCCGAGTGCGCCGAAGGCGTCCAGCACCGTCTGCATGTCACCGGAGGTGCCGGCGGTTTGAATGGCGTCAAGGGCGGTGGCAACCCCGCTCGCGGCCGGCGACACCGTGCCGCCGCGCACCGCCTCGGCAAAGGTCAGCCCCTGCACCGTGGTCAGGTCGATCTGGTTGCCGTTGACCGCGCCGGTGAAATTCCACATGGCGCTGTTATCGGTGACGGTGAGCGTGCCGGCGGTGAGGGTGTCGGCGGTAAGCACACCGGTCAGCACGTCGCCGTTGGCCAGGGTGTTGCCGGAGCTGACATTGACGTCGATCTTGTTGCTGGCGGAAAGGTCGGCAATGCCGGCTACCACCAGCTTGCCGTAGTTGGTGAGGCTTGCGGCGCCGGTCCGGAACACGCCGGCCGTGCTCTGGGTGTAGTTGCCGGTGATGGTGGCGGTAGTCCCGGCCGCCACCGACAGGATGCCGGCGTTGGTTACCGCGCTGGCGGCGGTGACGCCGTGGGCCATATTGAAGACCCCGCCGCTGTTGATGTTGAAGGCGCCGACGTTAAAGGTGTTCTCGGTGGTGAAGGTGCCGTTCACGTTCACCGTGGCGAACTCGCCGCCGGTCACCGCGCCGGTGATGCGACCGGCCGTGCCGTTGAGGTTCAGGGTGCTCGGAACAAGTTCCACCGTGCCAGCAAGTTCCACCGCCCCGTCCAGCAGGCCGGTGTTGGTGATGGTGAATGACTCCCAGGGACTGCTGACAAAGATGGCGTAGTCGCCGCCGGTGATGGTGCCGGAGTTGCTGATACCGCCGGCGAGGATGCTGCTGCCCTGAACGGCAATACCCGTGTTCGCACCGGTGATGGTGCCGGAGTTGCTGATACCGCCCGTGATCTCGCTTTGGGAGATCATGATGCCCGCCGAACCCGTGCCGTTGATCTGCCCCCCGACATTGTTGGTGATTCCGCCAAGGGTGCTGCTGACCGCATAGATGCCGGCAGGGCCCGAGATGGTACCGGCGTTGGTGATAAGTCCCGTCACCTCACTTTCGGAAAGGTAGATGCCGCCTGACCCGGAACTGGTTGCCAAGATAGAAGCGCCCGCATAGTTGCTGATGGAGCCAACGGTACTGCTGTTGCCGAGATAGAGGCCGTAGTATGCGCCGAGGATATTGCCGCTGTTCTTGATGGCGCCGGTAACGGTACTGCTCTGCAGATAGATGCCGGCCGAGCTGTTGCCCTCAATGGTCCGGCCGGTCATGTTGACGATATCGGCGATGACGTTGCCGGACTCGCTGACTTCGCCGATCACGCTGTTGAAGATATTGAGACCCCGCTGGCCGCCGGTGATGGTGCCGTTATTGCTGATCCCGCCGGCAACGATGCTGCTGTTGCCCACCAGGATACCGGTCTGATTGCCGGTGATGGAGCCGCCCGCCGCGTTCAGGATGCTCCCGGCAATGGTGCTGCCGCTGACAACAACAATGCCGGTGTCGCCCTGAATGGTCCCGGAGTTGCTGATATCGCCCGTAACCTCGCTGTCGGCCAGATAGATGCCGGCCGAACTGGAGCCCTGGATGGTGCCGCCCGTGTTGGTGATGGAGCCGATGGTGCTGCCGCTACCGATATAGAGGCCGTAGTATTGGCCGAGGATATTGCCGCTGTTCTTGATAGCGCCGGTAACGGTACTGCTCTGCAGGTAGATGCCGGCCGAAGACGTACCCCTAATGGTGCGGCCGGCCAAATTGACGATATCGGCGATGACGTTGCCGGACTCGCTGACTTCGCCGATCACGCTGTTATAGATATTGATACCCCGCTGGCCGCCGGTGATGGTGCCGTTATTGCTGATCCCGCCGGCAACGATGCTGCTGTTGCCCACCAGGATACCGGTCTGATTGCCGGTGATGAAGCCGCCCGCCGCGTTCTGGATACTCCCGGCGATGGTGCTGCTGGTGACAAGGATGCCGGTGGAGCCATCAATGGTCCCGGAGTTGCTGATATCGCCGCTCATCGCACCGCCGACGATAGCGATGGCTGCACTCGCGGAGGCAGAAATGGTTGCGTCCGCGTTGTTGGTGATACTACCGATGCTGCCACCGCCGAGGATGCCGTAATTGGTGCCGTGGATCTGGCCGCTGTTGGTGATGCTCCCGGCAACAACAGTATTGGTGACATTGACCCCGATAGTCCCGCCGGTAATATTACCGGAACTGGTGACGACGAGGCTCTCTTCACCTATAAGATAGTATGGGCCGGGGGCCACGGCGGTAATGGTGGTTGTCACCGCCATTGCCGGGCTGACCAGCAACGGGGGGACAGCGGTGGCGGAGAGGCAGGCGGCGGCGATGAGTTGGTGGAGTTTGCGGCGGTGGTAGCGTTTTGCCATGGGGGGCTCCTACAAAATTGAATTGACGACAATCCTGCAAGAAATAAGTTGCACCTCTTAACAGAGTTGAAAAACGCTAACACGCCGACGGTCGGCACCGCCATAGAAATCAATTGCCCAAATCATAATTTTTCAAGGCCCGAAAACGGTGGCGACAAAACCCCTTTCTTTGCGTATCATGGGTCGATTCGCGGCCCCGTTTTCATCTTTCCGCAACCCCGCAGATGGTGGCGCATGAACAAGACGACGACAACGCAACAGAGCCCGCCCGAAATGGCGGCCATGACCGAGGCGGACCGCCTGCTTGCCGCCGGAAACCCGGCGGCCGCCGAAGGCGTCTACCGGCGCCTGCTCGTTGCCGCGCCCGATTTCCACCCGGCTTGGCACGCCCTGGGCCTCCTCGCCTGCCGGTTCGGCAAGCTGCCCCTGGCCGCGGACCTGATCGGCAAGGCCGTTGCCATCGACAACGGCGTGGCCCTCTATCACCGCAATCTCTGCGAAATCCGCCGCCGCCTGGGCCGCCTTGCCGAGGCGATCACCGCCGGCGAACAGGCAACGACTATCGCCCCCAACGACCGCGACGCCCACTACAACCTGGGCCTGGCCTACACCGACAGCGGCAGGCAAGAAGAAGCGAGCCGCTGTTACCGCCGCGCCCTGGAGCTGACCCCCGATCACAACCTCTCCTGGAATAACCTGGGCGCGTCTTTGGAGAAGCTCGGCGACAAGGCCGGGGCCGAGGAGGCCTACGCCCGCGCCATCGCCATCGCTCCCGGCCATGCCGAAGCGCAGAACAACCTGGGCGCCATCTACAGCGAGCAAGGGCGGCTTGCCGAGGCGTGCCGCGCCTTCGAGGCCGCCATTGCCGCCCGGCCCGATTTTGTCGAGGCGCACTACAACCTCTCCTCGCTCAAGAACTACACCCCCGGCGATCCACATCTCGCCGCCCTGGAAACCGTGGCAACGCAAGCCATCCCCCTGCCGGTCCCGGCCCGCGTCCGCTACAACTTCGCCCTCGGCAAGGCCAGGGAGGATGTGGGCGATTACGACCGGGCCTTTGCCGCCTACGCCGAAGGCAACCGGCTGCAGCACGACCTGCAGCCCTACGACGAGGCGCAGGCCGAGGCCATCTGCGCGCGAATCAAGGAGGTTTTTGACCGGGATTTTCTGGCCAAGACGCCGAGCCCGGCCGCCTGCGGCCAGGCCGACAAAACGCCGGTGTTCATCGTCGGCATGCCCCGCTCCGGCACGACCCTCATCGAACATATTCTCGCCAGCCACCCCTCCGTATACGGCGCCGGCGAGCTTATCGACCTGCACGAGGTGATCCACGCCGCGCCGGGGGCGATCAAGGGCCAACCCTTCACCGCCTGGGCGCCGCGACTGACGGATGCCGAGCTTGCGGCCATGGGCGACCGCTACCTGCAACGTGTCTGGCGGTTGCGACCCGAAGCCCGATACATCACCGACAAGATGCCGGCCAACTTTTTCTATATCGGCCTGCTCCGCCGGATGCTGCCCGGCGCACGGATCATCCATGCCGTGCGCGACCCCATGGACTCCTGCTTCTCCTGCTTCACCAGACTCTTCAACGACACCATGGCCTTTGCCTACGATCTGGACACCCTGGGCCGTTATTATGTACGGTATACGCAACTCATGGGCCACTGGCACGAACTCCTGCCGGCGGGGGCGATCCTCGATGTGCGCTACGAGGAGATGGTGGCCGACGTGGAGGGGCAGACCAGGCGGATGCTCGCCCACCTCGACCTGCCGTGGGACGACGCCTGCCTGGCCTTCTACAACAACCGGCGTCCGGTCAAAACCGCCAGCGTGGCCCAGGTGCGCCGGCCGATCTACACCACCTCGGTTGCCCGCTGGCAGCGCTTCGCCCCGCATCTGGGCCGGCTGCTGGATATCGTCAAAGATTACCGCGTGCAAGACTGATCACGCGCAAAGGCTTCTCCATGCCCCGCGACTTCACCCTGCCCCCCGAACCCATCGTGCCGGAGAACCCCGCCCGGCCCCAGCGGCTTTCACCACCGCAGGCCATGGCCCTGGCCGGCCAGTTGCAGGCGCAGGGGCGGCTGCAGGAATCCGAGGCGATTCTCCGCCAGATCCTGCAGGCAGAGCCAAATCATGCCCAGGCCCTGCATCTGCTCGGGGTCATCGCCCACCAGGCCGGGCAGCCGGGGCTTGCCATCGATCTGATCGAAAAAGCGATCCGGCAGGATGGACGGCAAGCCCTGTTCCATGCCAACCTCGGCGAGATGTACCGGCAACAGGGCGATCTCGACCGGGCGATCCGCCACGGTCGGGAAGCGGTAGCGCTGGACGCTATGCTGGCTGCTGCCCACAGCAATCTCGGCATCGCCTATTACGACAACCGCGAATACGAACGGGCCGAGGCATGTCAGCGGCTGGCACTGAAGATCAGCCCCGGACTGGCCTGCGCCCTGAACAACATGGGCAGCCTGATGCGGGAACGCAAAAAGATCCCGGAGGCCATCGACTATTACCGACAGGCCGCCGCCAAGGCGCCCAACTACCTCGAACCGCTTAACAACCTGGGCGCGGTGCTGGTGACCGAAGAACGGGCCGACGAGGCGCTGGAGGTACTGGCCAAGGCCCTCTCCCAGAACCCGCAATACGCCGACGCCCACTGCAACATCGGCTTCGCCCTCAAGGCGCTCGAACAACCCGAGCAGGCTTATCAACATTTCCAGACCGCCCTGCAGCTGAAGCCGACCTACGCCGAGGCGTACATCGGCATCGGCCGGATTCATCAGGAACAACACAACCTCCCCGAGGCGGAACGTGCCGGCCTGAAGGCGATTGAGCTGGCCCCGGACAAGGCCGAGGCGCACAGCCTGCTGGGCGCCATCTACACCGAGATGGACCAAACCGCGGAGGCGCTGGCCTGCTTTGACCGGGCCCTGGCCCTTGACCCGGAACTCTCCTCGGCCCTGCTGGGCAAGGGCCATCTCTGCCTGGAGATGGGCGATCTCGCGGCCGCCGAACAGTTTTTCCGCCAGGATTTAAGCAACCCCGGCGGCGACAAGTTGGGGGCGCGGTTTCATCTCACGCAGGCCCGAAAGGTCCGCCCCGATGACGACAACATGGCGGCCCTGGTTGCAGCCGGCAGGGAGATAGCTGGCCTGCCGGCCACCAAAAGGCTCTCCCTCCACTTTGCCCTGGGCAAGTGCTATGACGATACCGGCGATTACCAGCGGGCCATGCACCATTACCAGGAGGGATGCCGGCTAAAGCGAAGCAAGATCAACTATGACCCCGTTGCCCAGGCAGACATCTTCAGCCGGATCATCGAATCCCTCAGCCAGCCTGCCGTCGATGGCCTGCACGGGATGGGCGACCTATCCGAACTGCCCATCTTCGTCCTCGGCATGCCCCGCTCCGGCACCACCCTCACCGAACAGATCCTCGCCAGCCATCCGTTCGTGCTCGGCGGCGGCGAGCTGCCGGACCTGCTCGCCATCGCCCACCGCCCCCTGGGCACCGGCGCCGATTTCCCTGACAACCTGCGGCATCTCACCCCGGAAACCCTCGCCGCCTGGGGTACGGATTACATCGCCGGACTCAGGAGACGCGCCCCCGCCGCCCGCCGCATCACCGACAAGATGCCCGGTAACTTCATGGTGGTGGGGCTGATCCACCTCATGCTCCCCAACGCCCGGATCGTGCATGTCAACCGCAACCCGGTGGACACCTGCCTCTCCTGCTTCACCCGGCTGTTCCACCACGGCCAGGAACAAACCTACGACCTGACCGAACTCGGCCGCTATTACCGCCAGTACAACCGCCTGATGGCGCACTGGCGCGACATCCTGCCGCCCGGGGCGTTCCTGGACCTCCGCTACGAGGAACTGGTGGCCGACACGGAAACCCAGAGCCGCCGGCTGCTCGATTTCTGCGGCCTGCCATGGGACGACGCCTGCCTGGCCTTCCACGCCACCGAGCGAAAAGTCCGCACCGCCAGCATCACCCAGGTGCGTCAGCCCATCTATACCACCTCAGTGGAACGCTGGCGGCGGTACGGCAACACCCTGGCGCCGCTGCTCGACGCGCTGGGCGATCTGGTCCCGGCGCCATGAGTATCGCAAGCCGCACCCTGTCCCTGCTCCTTGCCCTGCTGACCACCCTTGCCGGCTGCGTCGACCTGTCGCCGTCACTGCGCCGCGACCATGCCGCCCAGTTGGCGGCCGCCGCCGGCTGGCAGCGCGTCCGGTTGCCCACCGACCGTTTTGTGCTGACCGGCTACCTGCCCACAACCATCCCGGCCGACAACCAGACCCTCACCGTCTATATCGAAGGCGACGGCCTCGCCTGGATAACCGGCTCGGTCGTCTCGCTGGACCCCACCCCCATCAACCCCGTCGGGCTTGCCCTGGCCCTGCGGCAGCCGCAGGGTGCCGCCGCCTACCTCGCCCGCCCCTGTCAGTACGTGGAAGGCCCGGACGCCAAGGGCTGTTCGACCGAATACTGGACCGACCGGCGTTTTGCCCCGGAGGTGGTGGCGGCCACCGATCAGGCGATCGACCAACTCAAGGAACGGTGCCATGCCCGGCAGCTCGTCCTGGTGGGATACTCGGGCGGCGGGGCGGTGGCGACCCTGGTCGCGGCCCGCCGCCGGGACGTGACGCTCCTGGTCACCGTGGCCGGCAACCTCGACCACCGGACCTGGACGACGCAACACCACGCCACCCCCCTGTCCGGGTCGCTGAACCCGGCCGATGCCTGGCAAGAGCTGCAGGATGTGCCGCAGATCCATTTTGTCGGCGGCAAGGACCGGGTGGTCGGCCGGGAGGTCGCGACGGCATACGCCAGCCGTTTCCCGGCTAACCGCCGCCCGAAGATACAGGTGGTGCCGGCATTCGACCACACATGCTGCTGGCCGGAGCAATGGCCGGAACTTTTCAGACAGGCAACCGACTGACCGGCCGCCCCGTTTTTCAAACCTTACGCTGCGTAACATCGACCGCCATGCCCGTTTTTCAACTCACCACCGAACTCCTCTTCCCGCCGCCGGAGCTGGCCCGCGACGACGGCCTGCTGGCGGTGGGCGGCGATCTCTCGCCGGAGCGCCTCATCCTTGCCTACAGCCAGGGGATCTTCCCCTGGTACTCGGCAGGCGAGCCCATCCTCTGGTGGTCGCCCTCGCCGCGCCTGATCCTGATCCCGCAAAACTTTCACTGCTCCAAACGGCTGGCCCGGCAGATCCGGCAGGGTGAGTACCAAACCCGCTTCGACACCGCGTTTCGCGAGGTGATCAGCCACTGCGCCGGGGTGCGGCGGGCGAGCGACAACGGCACCTGGATCGTCCCGGAAATGATCGAGGCTTACTGCCGGTTGCATGAGTTGGGCTTTGCCCATTCGGTGGAGTGCTGGAGAGGAGAGGATCTGGTCGGGGGACTGTACGGGGTCTCGCTGGGGGGGACCTTTTTTGGCGAGTCGATGTTTTCCCTGGCCCCCAACAGCTCCAAGATCGCCCTGGCCGCCCTCTGCCGGCGGCTTGCCGACTGGGACTTCGACCTCATCGACTGCCAGATGAAAACCGCCCACCTCCTCCGCCTCGGCGCCGAGGAGATCGACGGCAACGAATTTGCCACCCGCCTGACCGCAAGCCTTGCCAAACCGACCCGACGCAAACCATGGCGCGAACCGGCCGCCGCTGCCATCCGGCAATAATCGCCGCACCCCGCAACGCCGCGCCGGACATCATTTTCAGCCTGTTGATCTTCACCCTTGACTTCCCGTCCCGCCGATGTTTTTATCTTGGGCGAGCATTTATTTGCATCATCATTTATAATGGCCGGCCGGTAATCGCCAATCAATACCGTTAACGCCATCCCGCAATGCTTTACAGGTCGGTTTCTGGCCACCAAGGCCTCGGAACCGGTAATTTTTTCAAGGAGAGAGAAATGTGCAGGTTAGCATTAAAAACCGCCTCTGACCCCTTCTCGCCCTACAGCGTCCTCACCGCCATGGAGGCGATGCAGGAAGGGTACGACGGCAGCGGCCTGGGCCTCCTGCTGCGCGGCCTCAACTTCGCCGACTACGGCTACCGCTCGGGCGACCCGATCCTGTCGGGCATCGCCCACACCGAGGCGGCCATGCACCGGCTGAACGGCTTCATGCAGAACAACGGCTTCGAGCTGAAATACGATCACGAGTTCGACACCGATCTGCGCGAGATCGAGGCCAAGGATCGCTTCAAATACTTCCTGCAGGTCTACAAGCTGCCCACCGCCTGGAGCAATTTCGACCAGGAGGAGATCGAGAAACATCTGATGCTCACCCGCCTCGCCCTGCGCAAGGACGGCGAGGAGCACGGCGACGACCTCACCGTTTTCTCCCTCTGGCCAGACGTGGCGATGATCAAGGAAGTGGGCTGGCCGCTCGCGGTTGGCGACGCGCTTGGTCTCAACGACGGTCGGATCAAGGCCCGGGTCTGCATGGCCCAGGGCCGCCAGAACACCAACTGGGGCATCAACCTCTACGCCTGTCATCCCTTCTTCATCCAGGGCATCGGCTCGATGACCAACGGCGAGAACACCGCCTTCCTGCCGATCAAGGAATGGCTGCTGGGGATGAAGGAGCCGGGCTACCTGGGCTACCAGTCCGACTCCGAGGTTTTCACCCACATCCTCCATTACGCGCTCAAGAAATTGAAGCTGCCGCTGGAGGCGTACAAACACATCATCACCCCGTTGAACACCAAGGAACTGGCCGCCCACCCGCAGGGCGACTTCCTCAGAGGGCTGCGCGACGTCTGCCGGCGGCTGATCATCGACGGCCCCAACTGCGTCATCGCCTCGCTGCCCGACGAAACCTGCATGATGGTCATGGACCGCAAGAAGATGCGCCCCGGCACGGTCGGCGGCAAGCCCGGCGAGTGGGCGATGGCCTCCGAGATGTGCGGGGTCGACGCGATGATCCCGGACCGGGACCGCTCTCAGGATTTCCAACCCATGCGTGAACACACCGTTATTGTACCTCCAGACAGAAAGGAGCTGAAGATATGGTCGCAACTCGATCCTTATCCGTTAACCCACGCAGCCTGACCTATCACGATCTGCCCTGGATTGTCCAGCATCGTGAAGACCGCTGCACCCTGTGCGGCCGCTGCACCTCCGTCTGCCCCACCGGCGCGATCTACCTGACCTACCGGCGGCAGCGGCTGCCGAAGATGGCGCTCAACACCAGCGAACGGGGCAACTCCTTCCGCACCTTTGTCGGCATCCGCCAGCACACCGATCTCGGCCACCGCTGCATCGGCTGCGGGATGTGCGCCATGGCCTGCCCCAACGAGGCCATCGGTCCGCAGCCCAACGCCAACGACGAGCGGGCCAAGTTCCTCGACACCGAGAAGGGGGAGCCTGCCAAGCGCGGCGGCCGCCGGAACTCGCGGGAGAGCATCCTCGACCAGATCATCTTCAACCGGATCTCCATGCTCACCGATCCGGCCCTGGATGCCGGTCGCCACGAGTTCTACATGAACACCCTCCTCGGCCGGGTTCTGCCCCCCGAGGAATACCTGCGCCGCCAGGCGGCCGGGGAATGGATCCCGCCCACCCGCGAGATCTTCCCCTTCATCATCGGCTCCATGTCCTTCGGCGCCCTGTCACCCAACATGTGGCTGGGCCTCCTGCAGGGCGTGGCGTATCTAAACGAGGTGATGGGCATCCCGGTGGTGATGGCCACCGGTGAGGGCGGCTGCCCGCCCTGGGTCCTGCGGAGCCCGTTCCTCAAATACATCATCCTCCAGATCGCCTCCGGCTATTTCGGCTGGGACGAGATCATCCGGGCGCTGCCCGAGATGCAGTGCGATCCGGCCGCCATCGAGATCAAGTACGGCCAGGGCGCCAAGCCCGGCGACGGCGGCCTGTTGATGTGGTTCAAGGTTTCCAAGCTCATCGCCCGGTTGCGCGGCGTGCCGCAGGGGGTTGACCTGCCCTCGCCGCCGGTGCACCAGACCCTCTACTCCATCGAGGAGTCGGTGATGAAGATGATCCAGACCATGTCTACGGCCTGGAACTTCCGGGTGCCGGTCTATCCGAAGATCTCCGGCTCCACCTCGGCGAAATCGGTGCTCAACAACCTGGTCAGGAACCCCTATGCCTCGGCATTGCTCATCGACGGCATCGACGGCGGCACCGGTGCGGCCTACAACGTCTCCATGGACGCCACCGGCCACCACATCGCCTCCAACCTGCGCGAGTGCTATCTCGATCTGGCCGCTCAGGGCAAGCAGAACGAGATCCCCCTCTTTGCCGCGGGCGGCGTCGGCAAGAACGGCAACGTCACCCAGAACGGCATGGCGCTGATCATGCTGGGCGCCTCCGGTGTGCACATGGGCAAGTACATCATGCAGGCGGCGGCCGGCTGTCTCGGCAGCGAGCGCAACCGCTGCAACGTCTGCAACATCGGCATCTGCCCCAAGGGCATCACCAGCCAGGACCCCAAGCTGTACCGGCGGCTGGACCCGGATACCGTGGCGCAGCGGGTGGTGGACACCTTCATGGCCATCGACACCGAGATGAAGAAGATCATGGCGCCATTGGGCCGCTCCCAGAGCCTGCCCATCGGCATGTCCGACGCCATCGGCATCGCCGATGCCGCCGCCGCCGAACGCCTTAAGATCAGATATATCTGCTAAGCACTTTTCAACTGAGGGTACATCGTGAGCAACGCAACTCAGGAAGCGATAGTTGTCAAAGGTCTGGACGAGAACGGCCAGCGGATCAGCTCCAAGCAGTACGTGGAGATGGTCCAGGAAGCGATCAAGTCCTCCAACAATCTTGTTCTTGAAACCTACGGCCAGCACAACGTCGGCGGCAGGCTTCTGCACGCAAGCGGCTCGGTGCATCTCACCGTGCGCGGTCCGGCCGGACAGCGCCTCGGCTGCATGGGCCAGCCCGCCACCACCATCGTCTGCGAAGGCCCGGCCTCGGACGACGTCGGCTACCTGAACATCGGCGCCGACATCGTTGTCCGTGGCGACGCCACCAACGGCGTCTGTAACGCCATGGCCCAGGGCCGGGTGATGATCGGCGGCTCCATCGGCGCCCGCGGTCTGACCATGACCAAGTGGAACCCCGACTACGTCCGCCCCGAGCTGTGGGTGCTGGGTTCCACCGGCGACACCTTTGCCGAGTTCAACTGCGGCGGCATCGGCGTGGTCTGCGGCGTCGAGGCCAAGAACCCGAAGAACGTCCTCGGCTACCGGCCCTGCGTCGGCATGGTCGGCGGCTGGATCTACTACCGGGGCGAAACCGACGGCTCCTTCTCCAAGACCAACGTCCGCGAGATCGAGCCCAGCGACGAGCAGTGGCAGTGGCTGATGGAGCGGATGCCCGGCTACCTTGACTCCATCAAGCGGCCGGAGTTGTTGAAAACCCTGTCGGTGCGGGGAGATTGGAAGATCCTGATGGCGATCACCCCGCAGGAGCGGGCGCTGATGTTCAGCGGCCCGATGCCCATGGCCCAGTTCCGCAACAATATCTGGAACCCGGCCTTCGCCGGCCCCGACGCCCCACGCGGGGGCGACCCCTT
>Ga0224510_10001684_pt1 | contig 14153 bp, 11 predicted proteins | sample SF_May12_sed_USG_FD_170161 | JGI IMG/M metagenome (GOLD analysis project Ga0224510, IMG submission 170161) | Sediment microbial communities from San Francisco Bay, California, United States - SF_May12_sed_USGS_4_1 | ecosystem: Environmental > Aquatic > Marine > Sediment | place: USA: California... | reverse complement strand
GGTGGAGAGGTTGTCAAACACCGTCACCCGATGGCCTTGACTGGTGAGCATTTTCACCATATGGGCGCCGATATATCCGGCGCCGCCGCAGACAAGAATATTCATGATCACTTAGCACCTGATCCACGACACATTCGCGAACCGAAAACCTGTAGCAGCAATTGCGCCACTAGTGGATGAACTCTCGAAAACATAACAGATCAAAAATAGCGGCCAAACGGCCATGCACGTTGACGAATGCAAGTTTTTTGCCGTTGCGATGCTGGTGTTTGACAAGCAGCAACAACAGCCCCACAAAGGCACCATCGACAAATTCGGTCTGCTGAAAATCAAGGGTCATATCCTTACCGGAACAGACACCAGCGATGAAAACCTTTCGAACCAAAGAATTTCGAGATATTTGCAGGTTACGGCCAAACAAGAGGCGGATGGCTTGGTTCTCTTCTAGCACATCCACGGAGTCATCAATTTGTACCTGTCGAAAACGTTTCTGCCAAGCAAGATATTGCCGCCACAACAAGAAACGTTTCGCAAGAAAGCGCAGAAGAATCAAACCGTCTGCACCATAGCGTCGGAAAAGCTTCGGCTCCTGAAGAATACGCCAAGCCCACTCCAGCCCGATATTTTGCACCAGCCTGGGCGCCCGCTGGACGGTGCCGGCGACAAAGTTGATGGTGGCGCCGAGATGGCTGATCACCCTGGCTCTAAGACGGTGACGGTTGCACTCGATCCATTGGGTGCCCTTTTTTGCCCCCAAGGCAACAAGCAGGATATCCGGCGCGGCCTTATTAATTGCAGTGATGATCGCATCGCTGCTCATTGCCGCCACGGTTTCGAAGCCTGGGTTCAGGGCGCCGACTGCCCGCAATCCACCCTGCCGGATGTTCACCTGCGCCATCGCCAACTCGGCCGCGCCCTCGTCGCCGCCGAAGAAAAAGATCGACAACGGCTGACTGGTAGATGTTTCTTGATGAAGTTCCTGAATAAGTGATGATCCTGCCACCACCTCGGACATGGGATAACCGAGCAGCTTTGCCAGCCAGAGCAGAGGACGACCATCCAGGCTCACCAGTTCGCTGTTGAGGATAGCTGCCCGAAAGGATGGGTCGGCAAATGACTGCGCAACCCAGTTGACGTTGATGGTGGAAAGGACCCCTCTCATCGGCGGCCGCGCCTTGCCGCGCAGCAAACCCTTGCAGGAATCCATGGTCAGGTTGTCAACGGGCAGGCCGAAGAGACACCAGACATCTCTGGCAAAATCCTGCTCAATGGCCTCTTTTATGGAAATTTCCATCATCCAGGATTGTTGACTGCAGGAAGGTTATATACATTCATAACGCAGATGAGGACACAAACCGACTTAAGCCTATGGGGTGACTTGGCGCACAGCACCAACCAAGTCAAAAAGAATCATTGTGGATTAGCCGAATTTGTAAAAAAAAGCCACCCAGCAAATCATGCTGGGTGGCTTGGATCACGGAATAATCAATAACTACGCCTGCAGTTTGGCCTTTCGCTTGCGGCTCACCCCTACCAGCCCGACAAGGCCGGTGCCGAGAAGAAACATGCTAGCCGGTTCGGGAACCGGCGCGGACCCCACGGTCCCGTACCCATCAAGATCATACACGCCCTCCCCAATTTCTGTTTTTACGTTATAGGCTATGGAAAGGATTCCATCTGCAACGCGCTCTCGGGCAGCGAGAATTGCAAATTCATCCACCCATCGTGAAAGATAAGGAGTAGAGACAAAATTGGTGAGTGTCGCGACGAGTGGGTTTACCGTATTTGGATTATAAACTTCGCCCCCCAGAACTACATTAGCAGTAAAAAATCCGTTTACCCAAATTTTATCATTGTCAGCGTTGCCATCCCAACTCAATACAAAATTCAAAGGTTGAGCTATCAACAAATCTGCCACTGAACCGTAAATCAACGTGTCACTCAGTGCATCCATCAAATTATAATCTGAGCCATCAGTATACGTCAGATGCTGGACAAAAGGTTGCTCATCCGGGGAAGAAAATAAAACGTTGTTATTTGAATCCCATATATAATGTGGACCGAAATCCAACTTAGGCGGTAAAAGCTGCGGCAACGACGTTGCATGACTATTCACAACCCCAACCAACAATAAACCCGCCGCCATTTGCATAACCTTGCTTATCTTACCTTTCATACTCGGCCTCCCTTGCAACTATATTAATCTAAATTTTCCACAAAAAATGGCTTTTCCCAATCATTTGCCATACACCATTGCACCATTCGTGCCAAACAAGCTAACACCGCCGCAATTCCCTAACTTACAATATGCCCATTGCGATAACATGGTCGAATAAAACAACTTTTCATCACGGCAACATTGCATATATGTGCTACGCCACCCAGATCGGCACCTTCGCATCCAGCGCCAAACAGTTTTTTTCCGCCTCAGCGGACTTGCCCGCACTTCTGATTTTCCGGAAAGAAGGACAAACCACCAAACTGTCGAAATTCCGGTATAAATTTCACCACCACAACAAATCTAACGTAAAAAAACGCCTCGCTACGGCATCACGCCAAGCCCACATGCGGGCCCAACCCATCCACAGCACCGAGACCGGCAAAGTTCATTTTTTCGGAATAACGGAGTTTGTTTTTTCGGAAAAAAGAGTGAATCCAATGGCAGGTATACCACCCTGTTCACATATTCATCTGAACAGCGATCAGGGCTTTCACCAAATGACTTTCAAAAGCAAGACCGGCCTCCCAGCGCTCTGCGTCACCAACAGCGGCAGGTTTTTGCCAGCGTACAACTGCCAGTCCGTGGAGTTCCGGGACAATAAAATCACGACCGAACCTGAAGCTCAGCATATCGCTCTCGGCTATAGCCCGCGAAGCCAGGACCCGCACCCCGCCTTGAGAATAGTCGAGAATCCGCGCATTTTCATCGCAGCCTGACTCCACGCTGCCGCTCGGACCACACGGACATAGCCCTACGGAAAACTGCTGCTGCTTGCGGATAAACTGCCTTCGCCCCCGCCCCTGCAACTGCTCAGAGACGTAAGGGGAGTCACTATCACCCAAGGGAGCGGCCAAGCGGCAATAATGCCCACACAACATAAAACTGTCGGTCAAACAAAACTGGTCAAAATGCGCCTGCAGCGGAATAAACACCCCACCCTTGGTGAGTGTGCACTCATAATTGGATTTACTTAAATAATGACAGGCCATCCCACCCCCCTCTTGCGACACAGAGCAACATGTAAAGTTCGTGCAACTACTTGCACCGGCTAACGCTTAAGTTGTAACCACAGTTAGATAAATTTCTTCGGATTGGCAAGAGGCCAAGCAAAGTAATTAATACCTTTACTTGCAAGAAGTGATCCGAAAAACTTCCTCAACGAAAATTTTTCGGGTTGATCCCATAGCGTTTTATTTTTTCATACAACGCCGTTTTGCCGACATGCAAATTCCTTACAACTTCATTGGTTTGCCCACCGTAATGCTTCAATGCAGCGACAATAACCTTTTTCTCAAACGAGGCGGCGCTGTCCCGTAAAGGCATGTTCAACATTTCCGCATCAACAAACTCTCGCGGATAATTACAGCCTCTGGCTGGAAGGGTGGAAATGCCGGCAAGGCCGAAATGCAGATCGGCAGGGGTGATCATGTTGCTTTTGCAATGCAGAACCGCACGCTGGATGACGTTTTCGAGTTCGCGGATATTTCCTGGCCACGAATAACGGACCAACGGCTCTATTGCGGTATCCGACAAAAAATCGATATCCTTCTTAAAGGCATCCCGATACTTTTTCAAAAAATGCGTCGCCAACTGCATGATATCCTCACTGCGCTCCCGTAAGGGAACCTGATGCAGGGTGATGACATTCAGACGATAATAGAGGTCACGCCGGAAGCTGCCATTCTCCACCGCCTGAGCAAGATCGACATTGGTTGCGGCGATAATCCGCACATCAACCTTGAACGGAACCCCACCACCCACCCTGATTACTTCGCCGTTTTGCAATACGCGCAACAGGGCGGACTGCATCTTGGGGCTGATATCACCTATCTCGTCAAGAAAGATGGTGCCGCCGTCAGCGATCTCGAACTTTCCTTTCCGGCTGGCGGAGGCACCGGTAAAAGCGCCCTTCTCATAGCCAAAGAGATCGCTTTCAAGCAGGGATTCAGAGACTGCCGCACAGTTGAACTTCAAGAAGGGCTTGCCGACCCGATTGCTGTGCTGATGGAGCAGATCGGCAACAAGTTCTTTACCGGTTCCGGATTCACCGGTTATCAAAACCGTGATATCCAGACCGGCAACCTGATAAATCATCTCCCGCAAGTCGCGCAACGCCTTACTTTCGCCAATCATGCAGTCCGGCGAGGCCATCCGCCGCACCTCGTTTTTCAGCAAGTTGACCTCGCAGGCAAGCTGTTCACGAATCTTTTCGCTTTCCTTTAAAATATCAATCTTTTCATAGAGGACTTTCTCGATATTGTCCTGATAGCTTGCCAACTCAAATTCATGCTTTTTTCTTTTGGTAATGTCGCGCATGACAACCAGTACTAACCCATGGCCGCTATACCCCTCAAAAGGAACGTAGGTATATTCGGTGTAAAAATCATCGTTGATTTTTCGTTCAATGAGTTCGCCATACCGGTCATAACCATCCACATTGCGCATGGGGCAGAAACATTCGCCACAGGCAGTGGCCAAACCAAACAGGGACTCATAACATTTCCTGCCGGTCACATCTCCAAACTTGGCGATGGCCGCCGCGTTCATCCGCTCGATTTCACAATTATCCCGGATGATGAACAAGCATTCGGGCATCAACTCGAAGAAGGCCCGGTTGTTGGCCGCAAGCCGGCTGATTTCCTTACCGTTTTTTTTGTCGTTGTCGCTGCCGCCATCAAACATGATTTTCGATGTTTCCATAGTCATCATTGGTCGTCATTGGGCTTTAAATTTTGACACTTTAAGAAATTCACTGCCTGGACTAGCTATAAGATAGCAAAACACGGGCCATCAGCGGGAAACGTTGTACAGCGCGGATCGATAAGGAGTGCGGGGCAGAGGAGCCGACCCACCAAGGGACACATGTACCACAATGACACAGTTAGTCACATCTGCCGCAGCGAGATTGCCGGCAACAGCCGAAACTAGTAGTTATGACTGTAATACCCTTCATACCCTTGTTTTTTCGGCAGCAAGGCAGCCAACGCCGGCTTTTCACAGGCATTGAAAACTGTACCAAGAATCTTGTCCGGGTCGATTTCGGCGACAAACTTCTTCACCTGGTCCTTGTCCGCTTTCCCCCAGCGCACCACCAGTATCACGCCGTCCACCCGCTTGGCCATGATGCTGGTTTCCGAGGCCACAATACCCGGCGGACTGTCAAAAAGGATGATCCGGTCATCATACCGCTTGGCCAGTTCATCGATGAAAGGAATGAGGCGCTTGGAGGCGAGGAGTTCAGAGGGATTTTCAGGCGGTTTGCCACTGGCCAGCAAGGATAATTTCGGTTGACCGGTTGGCCTGATGAGACTTTCAAGATCGATACCATCCCGCAGATGGTCAACCAGGCCGACATCACCCGCAAGACCAAACATGGGGGCTAAAGCGGGGCGGCGGAAATCACAATCCACAAGGAGGGCATGATGTTCCATCTCCCGGGCCAGGGATACCCCCAGATTTGCACAGACAAATCCCTTCCCCTCGCCGGGAACCAGACTGGTGATCATAATTGTCTTGGGTCGGGATCCTTCCCGCGGATGCAAAACTGCCCCGCGCAGACGCCTGAATTGTTCGGCAAAGGGAGAATACTGCGCGCTGGTCATCAGCAGTCGGTCATCCCATCCACTGGTGGCAAAGGCTCCCAGATCCTGTCGCGCTTGCTTGTTGGCAGCAGGCTGCTCCACAGACTGCCCTTCCTTGGTGACCAGAACATCTTCCGCGAATTCTTTTCCCGGCAATGCCTTCGCCAGGGCGTCGGATAATTTTCCCACAAGTATTCTCCCGAAAACCGCGTAAAAGGTGCTTTCTCAGGTTCACCCCGAGTTGACTCGCAAAGCCGGTCGCCAACAAACAGCGGCTACCGGGATGGAATAATGAATATTGCAGTTGTTGCGACTGCGGGATCTGCCTGCAGCCCGGACCGGATCAGACAACAATCCGACCCTTATAAAACAGATACAGGGTTGCCACAACCAGGCACAGAAAGCTGAACCCAAGTGCCGAATAACACCACAGTGAAACCCTTTTCATTTTTCCTTCTTCCGTCGGGGTAACAATTAACGGAATCGCGCATACCACCGGCAGTTGCAAAAACTCTTCCAATTCTGCCACTTCCTTAAAGGAATTGTCAAAAAAGTTCAGGAGAAGAACGCCGCCAACACCACCGCCAACCCCCAGCGCAAGGGCAACAAACATGATTTTCAGAAAATTCGGCTTCAAGGGTTTTTCCGGCAGATACGCCGGATCAACGATTCGGAACTGGCTTCCCTGCTGCCGCCGCTCCAGGCTTTCGGCGGACTGGGCGGCAAGGCTCTGGGATACCAGGGTTTCATAATGTTTTTTCAACTCTTCATAATCCCTGGTGACCGCCGCCCACTCGGCCTCTCTGACCGGTGAACTCTCAATCCAACGCTGGTATAACGCGATTTGCTCGACAATCTTGCGGCTATTCTCACGCAAACCTTTGAGGTTCGACTTGATTTCCTCAAGTTGGAGATTTTTCTTGCCGGGCTGCACCTCGCTTCCATCCAGTTCCTGTTCAAATTGCCGGATTTGCTTCTGTAACTGCTTCACCGCCGGATGATCCGGGGTATACCTGGCCAACAGGCTGTTCAGAGACAATCGCGCTGAGTCCAAATCAAAGACATCGCCATTTTTCTTCGAATCCCTGGCGGGACTATTCATGTTGCCCATCTGCAACTGATATTGCTGCTGCACCATGAGTCGGGTTTGCTCAAGATTCTGGATATTGGCCTGCACCGCCTGATATTGCTCCTGCAGGGTATTCAGGCGACTGATGTTAATGGCGCGCTGGTCTGGCATTTCGTTGTAATATTGGAGCTTGTAATCCCGCATAATCGCTTCTTTCTTATCCAGGGTCTCCTTTGCCATCCGCAACTCATCCTCGACATATGCGCTCGTCTCGGTGGCCCGCTCTTCACGAAAACGGAGATTTTCCTCAATGAACTTGGCGGCAATGGCGTTGGTCACCAGCATGGCCTTGCGGGCATCGCCATCCTGAAAGGAAACACTGAAAATATCACCTTTTTTCTGCTGCGCACTGATGTCTATCTTCCCGCGCATCATATCCACGACATCTTCCAACGGCAGCCGGGCAAGTTGTTCCGGGTACAGGTTGAACTGTTTAATAAACCCCTCAAGGCTTGTCCTGCTGGCCACCTGCTGGGTGACCGTATTCACCATCTGCCCGATATCTTTCTCCTGATCCGGCGAAAGCCTGGAAGGATTGATCTTCTGCTGCTCATACATTATGAGCGATGACGATTGATACGTCTTGGGGGTCCGCATATAAACGACAAGGCCACAAAAAAATGCCAGCACTAACGCAAAAAGGATCAGTTTATTCCACCGAAGCAACAAATCGACATTTTTCAACAGCATCTGACGCTGATCATATTCCATAGTAATTCAACTCGGACAGTAGAGAGGTGGGGACTTGGCTACACGAGAAATTATAAAATCGGTTCGATATATCGCTAAGCAATATTACCACTTGACGAAATCTTTATTAAAACTGAACACCATCAGTAACCGGTTGTCTTCATAACGATCGGTGGAAATATCCGCACCCTGCCTGGCATAGATATACTTTACTGATACCATATACCATTGTCCGAAGGTATGCGAAAGGGAGGCTTCCGCCTGCAGCTTGCGTTTCTCCTGCTCGACAAGTTGATCGATATAGGTATCGGTCCGGTATGAACATTTGGCGGCAGCATGAATATTTTTATACAATTCCTGCCTGATGGCAGCATTGAGCGACCAATACCGGCTTACGCCCTCATCCGTAGCGCCGTTAAACTGCTGCTCATCAACGCCTCCCGCCGCCGCTAGGTTCATTTCGCCACGTTCCGTCTTCTGATTGACCGACATGGCATAATACAATTCCGATTCGGCCGCCCGATTGTCCCGGTTCAGAAAAACGCTCCCCCCCTCAAGCTTGAAATCAAGGGTCGCCGACTGCTGGCGTATCCACCCCAAGCTGATATTTTGCCTGGAATAATCGTCTTGCAAACCATCGTAAGCAGTTTGTGCAACGCCGTAATGGCCGAACAATTTTGACGTCGGAGTTTGTGAATAGTAAAGGAAAAAATCGCCGGTATTCTGCGTCAGATCGTCTGTTTGATCAAAGTTGCCATCCGTGAAGGTTGTATCGACCTGGGCCTGCCACTGGGGTGAAAAACGATGGAATACTGAAATCCCCGGGGTGTTTTTTCTGAAATCCTCCCGATCTCCGCCATCGTTGTCCAAAATTCGATTCTGATAAGAAAGCTTGAAGAAACTTTCCCTGGCATACACGTATTGCATGCCGACGTCGAAATTGTTGGTCAAATAACGATTGCGGCCACGATTGTCGGCAAGCGCCAGCCCGGTGGCAGCCTCATCGTCGGCAGAGGGATCTTCAGCCCGCACGAAGGTGTCGCTCAGATAGGTGGAAAACCGCTCCCCCCATTCTTTCTCAACCCTCGCGGCAAGGAGATGGTCTATTCGCTCCAAATCTGTTCGGTGGCTGTAGACCAAGGATGGAGCATATCGGAAAACAAGGGCGTTGTCTGGTCCTTTGGCGGTCAAGCGCAGAGTGGGAGAAACGGCCGTCAGCCACTCGGAGCGCTGATTCTGACTGGTTCTATCAATATTGGAATCATAGTCTTGGCGTAGAGCTACGCCACCGCTGAGTACGGTTTGCCCCGCCTGCGCCATGGTGGCGAAAAACGACAACAGCAGGACGCCAATGGCGCAACAGTTGCTGACGAAAAAACGCCCACGCCGCGACCGGGGAAAATGCAATTTCTTTCTCACCTACTCACCCACAGGAAAACATTTGCCGATCGGAGAATTGCCTGTTATGGCACAACAATCGTATCCCCCGGCATGACATTTACATTATTGTCTCGGATATTATCATTTATGAATTTGTCATAATCAAAGTTAATGATCCGGTCGCGGCCGTCGGACCGCCGGACTATCATGATCTTTCCCTTTTTGGCCCACTCGGCAAACCCTCCAGCCCTGGCGATAGCCTGAAGAATGGAAACCGGCGTATTGAGTCGGTATTCACCCGGTTTGGCAATTTGACCAACAACATAATAAATCCGACTGTAACTATCTTTTATGGTAACGGTCACACTGGGATCGGCAACGAGTTTGCTCATGGCGGTACTGATCTGCCGGGAGAGCAATTCCGGCGAAGCACCCTGGGCCGGCACGTCGCCAATCAGCGGCAAGGAAATTTTCCCGTCCAGACGAACGAATACGGTCTTGGATATCTCAGGTTCGTTCCAAACCGACACCTCCAGGACATCACCTATCCCGATCAAGTATTCTGACGAGCTGGCTTCTATCTGTTCCTGCGCGCCTGCCGCCCATGCGTTACCGCTGCCCCAGCCGGCGAAGGCGGCCAACATAATCATAACAACGCCACAAAACCTGCCACACACACAATACCCGCCACCTTTCATCACAAGAACTCCTTTACGATTCCGACGAGACCACCCCTCGACAATCCACGAGGACACGACCCGGCACAAGCCAACAACGCTGACTGCGACGGTGTTTAACAAATAAATAACCCAAATAATATGTTGGTTGTCAAAAGTAAAGCTATATGGTCTATTTTTTTACCGAGACTCGTATCAGTTCACAATTTAAACATATTTTACCCATGACCTTACCGCTTCACCAACCAGCAGCCTGGAACATCCAAAGGGAACAAACTATGTATTTTTTACGAAAATACGGTACTGCCGGCGTGGCACTCCTTCTTTGCCTGACCCTCCTGTCTTCATGCACAAAACCTGAACAAAAAAAGGCGGCGCATCTCCAAAAGGGAATAGATTATGCGGCAAAAGGGGATACCCTGGCCGCAATTCTGGAGTTTCGCAACGCCATCAAAATTGATCCGAAATTCCCCGAAGCCCGTTATCAACTGGGCCTGGCCTATCTGAAAACAGGTGAAGCCAAGCAAGCCCTTGGCCAATTCGATCGGGCGGCGACCCTGGACCCCCAAAACATCGACGCCCAACTCAAGGCCGCAGAAATATTTTTTCTCGGCAAAAACACTCAAGAAAGCAGAAAACGAGTGGAAAAAATCCTTGCCACCGACGCCAACGCCCCCGACGCATATTCGCTGTTAGCCAACCTCGAGTTACAAGACAAGAAATTTCCCGAAGCCCTGCAGGCCGTTGCGAAAGCTATCCAACTAAAGCCACAACAAAGCCGTTATTCTTTGGTCAAGGCCCATATCTTAACGGCAATGAAGGATTACGAAGGAGCAGAAAAGGCCATCCTCCTTGCCTTAGCGCAGGAACACGAAAACATTGCCAACCACAATGCCCTAGTCACCTTTTATGCCGGCACGGATAAGCCAGAGCAGGCTGAAAACGCTCTCCGGGAAATGATTGCCACCTTCCCGGACCTTCCGGACCCGCATATTACCCTGGCCGAATTGTATCTGCACAAAGGGCAACTCGCAGAGGCGGAGAAAAGCATCAAAGAGGCCATCAGTAAAAAACCCGAAGCATCTGAATTGTATGTAATAGAAGGCAATTTCTACCGAAAAACGCGGCAACCGGAAAAGGCGGAGAAAAGCTACAGGCTGGCCATCGCCAAGAGTACAGACAAGGAAGAATTCCAAGCCATCCTGGCTGATTTTTATGTTGAAACAGGCAGGATTGAACAGGCCCGGCAAGAGATCACGGAAATTCGAAAAGCCAAATCAAATTCCCCACAGACAACCCTTGTTCGTGCCAAACTGCTCCTGAACGAGAAAAAAAATACCGAGGCCCTGAGTCTCACCGACAAGCTGGTCAGTGACTTCCCGCGATGGGGCGAGGCATACTACCTGAAAGCCGTAGCGCATCTCGGCAAAGGGGAGGCCATCTTGTCGCTCCAGGCAGTCACCCAGGCCCTGCAGTTTTCACCCAGCGACCCGAAGGCAAGAACCCTCTTGGCCCACCTCATGTACCTGAAAAGGGATTTCAAATCGGCAATCCAGGAGGCGGCAAGATCGCTGGCCCTGCAAAAAAACAATCTCCAGGCCGCAATCATTCTCGGCAAGGCCCTGCTCAATTCAGGCGAAGCAGACAAAGCCTTAAAACTTTTCACCGAGATGGAAAAACAACTTCCTGAAAATCTGGATATAATCTACAACAAGGCCATTGCCAACGTGGCGATGAAAAATTTCCCCACGGCACTGGATATTCTTGAACAAATCCTCACCAAAAAGCCCGACTCCACCCCTGCCCTGGTGGCAATCACCACCATCATGCTCAAACAACAGAAACACGAACAGGCCATTGCCAGGGTCCGGAATCAACTGACAATACTTCCCAAAAATCCCGATTATTTGGTACTGCTGGCTGATCTCATCAAGAATGACCCCAAGACTCAAGACGAGGCCCTCTCTCTCCTACGTAAAGCGCAGGCTATAATCCCCAACTCCCCGCAACTTTACGTCACCATCGGGCAACTCTTGGCCCGGATGAACAAAATCGATGCGGCAATCGTAGAATACCAAGCGCTTTTAGCAAAAAACCCAAACTACATCCAGGGGCACATGGCCTTGGGGACCTTACTGGAACTCTCCGGAGACAAACCCGGCTCCAAGGTTGCATACCAAAAAGCTTTGGCACTCAATCCAAATTTTGCTCCCGCTGCCAACAACTTGGCCTGGTATTATTCACAGGAAAAGGAACCCGACCTGGGCGAAGCTTTACGTCTGGCGCTCCTGGCAAAAGAACAACTGCCGGATGATCCCAATGTAGCTGACACCCTTGGCTGGGTGCATTACAAGCGTGGCGCCACAAAGCTTGCCATGACCCAACTTACCTTTGCGGTGGACAAACTCCCCAACAACCCAACCGTGCATTACCATCTCGCCTTGACGCTGCACAAAGACGGTCAGACCAAACAAGCCAAGAAACTACTGCACGAACTTCTACAAAACCGGAACCCTTTCCCTGAACGCGATACAGCCCAAAGCCTGCTCACGAGCCTTGGCGGCTGACATCCTCCCAAGCCATAATGGACTGACCCTCACACTGAGAACCCGGACCGTCATGGCTTGGCAGACTCGGCAAAGCCATCGTCAAAAACAATTTTCAGTTCCACTCTCCGGGACTGTCCTCCCGGAGAGGATGTCGCCGCATCGCCAACCGGATTCACCATAACGTCAGCAGAAATAAGCTTTGCCATATCAACACCACGGCCGGCCAGAAACGCCTTAACCGCATTGGCCCTGAACTCAGCCAACCTCTTATTATAACTGACCGGTCCATCTGCATCCGCGTACCCCCTGATGACCAAATGCGCACCCCGGATCAGCAAAAAATCATCGGCAAACTTCTTCAAAGCTTCCATATCTTGCGGCGATGGGGTGATGGAATTTGAGCTGAACAGAATCTGCATTTCTTCATGAGTCGGTGCCAGACTTGCCGTCGGTGGTGGATATTCTTCACTGCGGGCCTGCTCAGGCTTAATCCTCTCCGGTGCCGGCAGCAAACCAACCCCTGATGACGCAGAGACATTTTCCGGCCTTGTCTGTACAACCTCCCCGGCGGTAATTTGTTCGCCATGGCGAACAAATACAAAAAAAGCAGCCACAATCGCAGCAAGCATCAGGAGCAACAGGACTCCCCATACCCGCATCCGATTTGCCTTCCCTTCAACCACCAACCCACAAGGTTTTTTTGTATTTTTTGCACCATCTTTTACAGAAGACAAAAAGCCAAGTTCATCGCCACATTCAACTACGATTTTACTTGTTATTGTTTTCACGCCCTTCACAAATCCTGTAAGCAGACACCTGTCACAAAGGATATTGATCATCCGCGGATATCCATTTGTATACATATGAATTTTACGAAGCGCATCTTTTGCAAAAATATTTTTCTCGCCACCAGCGACCGACAATCTATATTCTACATAGCTACAAACCTCATCAGCTGTTAATGGCTTGATATTATAACCGACCGTAATTCTTTGCCTAATCGCCTTATTTTCGTCTCTTGCCAGAATATCATTAAACTCATCTTGACCAACAAAAAAAATATTAATAAGCTTACTTCCGACAATTTCTATATTAGAAAGACACCGAATTTCCTCAAGTGTATCATGTTGCAATCGCTGAGACTCATCAATAACAAGCAAAACTTTTTCACCGCTGTAATACTTTTTCTTTAAAAATTCCTCGAACCGAACAAGAAACTCGCCCTTACTAGCAAATCGTTCTGAAATTCCGAATGCATAGGCTATATAATTCAAAAAATCAAGAGGGGCCAATCTAGGATCTTGTACAATTGCAACACAAGTACACTTGTCCTGGCTTTTCAACAGAGCATTAATAAGGGTTGTTTTTCCGGTCCCGACATCGCCGGTTAGAAGCAAAAAATTTTTATTGTCACGCACACCGTAGAGAAGTGTCGCCAATGCCTCTTTATGCTTCTCGCCCAACCACAAAAATTTCGGGTCAGTACTTATCTGAAAGGGGTTTTGGTTCAGATTGTAATTATTTTCATACATCCTGGCACCTGCCTGGGTAGACTATGAGCGAAAATGATTTATGACGACTATAATCAGTCAACTTCCTTACGGATCAGCTTGCGGGAGATGGTTGGCAAAATCGCGACAGCATCATAACGGATCAATTCCTGTGCCATGCGACGCGGAACTCGATTTAGCTCGGCTCGACCAGGGACACTTATCTTGACAGTATCCATTGTGCCACCCGTGCAGCCACCATTAAAAAATAAATATTTTATACTCCGGCAAGCTTCACACTGCAACTACGCGTTAATTGCAATCATCTATACCCAGCTGACAAACCAAAAACTCCCCTACATAAATAATGCCGAAAAAACAAGTTTTACCGAATTGACAATGAACAACAGACACCAACAAGCGGACAAGAGAAATG
>Ga0224510_10001682_pt1 | contig 14156 bp, 13 predicted proteins | sample SF_May12_sed_USG_FD_170161 | JGI IMG/M metagenome (GOLD analysis project Ga0224510, IMG submission 170161) | Sediment microbial communities from San Francisco Bay, California, United States - SF_May12_sed_USGS_4_1 | ecosystem: Environmental > Aquatic > Marine > Sediment | place: USA: California... | reverse complement strand
CGCTTTTAGGGTGATGGATGGATTCGCCTCGACCGGAGCAGCGTCTGCGCGCGCCTCGGCGTGAGCGGGAGTTGCCTCGGCCGGCGCGGTCTCAGCGCTTGCCGCAGACGGCTCATCCGGAGTGGAGTCGGGGCTTGCCTCGGCGTGAGCGGGAATTGCCTCGGCCGGCGCGGTCTCAGCGCTTGCCGTAGACGGCTCATCCGGAGTGGAATCGGGGCTTGCCTCGGCGTGAGCGGGAGTTGGGTCGCTGGGAGCCTGAGGCGTATTGTCGGCAAAGCCAGGCGCAGCTGCGCCAACGCCAATGGCAAAGGCGAGGATTTGAACGAACCGACAGTTGTTCGATAGTTGCATCATCCGGGCCGATACCTGTGGGGTTTGCGCGTTACGGAGTCGCAAGGATTTGGGATCGCGTGTCCGGGTCAGCACGCGCAGTCCCTATGCGAATAACATGAGACGGCGAGGTAGTCAACTTGAAATCGGCGTTGCATCGCCGAGGTATGAGGCGATTGAGGCGGAGGCGCGCCGGTGGACGGTCATTTTTTTCTGACGAGGAGGCGCAATGGGGTTCCTGTAAACCCGTGCGACTCACGCAGCTGGTTTTCGAGATACCGCAGATACGACGGCGTGATGTTTTCCGGATGGCCCACGAACAGGGCGAAGGCCGGCGGCTTCGTCGTCACCTGGGTGATGAACGCGGATTTCGTCACTTTCGCCGGCTTGCCTTTGCGGACCGGCAACGTATGAACCAATAGGATGTTTTGCAGCCAGTTGTTCAAGGCGCCGGTGGGGATTCGCTTGCTAAACATCGCGTACACGTCGTCGATTTTGGCGAACACCGTACGGGCGGACTCCGGCTTGAGCGCCGAACCGTACAGCACCGGAGCCCAGGTCAGGAAGGGAAAGCGGCGGTGGAGCTCGAGTTCATAGCTTTTCCTGGCTTCGGCATCGCTCAGGCGAAGGTCCCACTTGTTGACCCAGAGAATACAGGCGCGCCCTTGCTTGAGGATGGCCCCCGCGATTTTCGTGTCCTGTTCCGTTACGCCTTCTTCTCCATCCAGCACGAGCACGGCTACATCGGAGCGGCCGATGGCGCGGAGCGAGCGCAGCACGCTGTAGCCTTCAATCCCGCGTTCGATTCTCCCGCGCCGCCTGATGCCGGCCGTATCGGTGAACACGTACCGCGCGCCCGCATGCGTCACAAGCGAGTCGATGGGATCGCGCGTTGTGCCGGGAATGTCGCTCACGACCACCCGCTCTTCTCCCAACAGCGCATTGATCATCGTGGATTTGCCGACATTGGGCCGGCCCACCACGGCAATGCGGGGCAGTTGCGACAGCTCGCTGGTTTCATCGGCTGCCGGGAGCAGCGGATAGAACGCATCCAGCAGTTCGGACACGCCGATGCCATGCTCGGCGGAGATGGGATACAACTCGTCTACCCCTATTTGATAAAAATCAGCAACAAGGGGTTCGGACTTGGGGGTATCGATTTTGTTGATCGCTATGAACACCGGTTTGGTGACGCTACGCAACAACCGAACGACTTCATGATCGGAGGACGTCAAGCCCGAACGGCCGTCGAGCAGGAAAATCAGGATGTCGGCTTCGGCAATCGCCAACTCGGATTGCCGTCGGATCAGCGCCAACATCCCGTCCGATGCCGAGAGATCAAGCCCTCCGGTATCGACCAGCCGGAACTTCCGCTGCCGATAGGTCGTATCCGCATAGTTGCGATCGCGCGTGACGCCTGGAACGTCATCGACGATGGCGGTCTTGACGCCGAGGATCTTGTTGAACAGCGTGGACTTGCCCACATTCGGCCGGCCGATGATAGCCACGAGGGGAGGTGAGGCGTGAGGGGTGAGGGGTGAGGGGGCAGAGGCCGCGCGTGCGGGGTCAGGCGTGCGGGGTGAGGACGTGGAAGATTTGCGACTCGTCATGTGTCAACCGTTAAGCGATAGAAAGGATCGTACCTGCTGTAGGTTTGACATGATGACAGGAACGCAAGCCCACAAACAAGCGGTGCGTCGTGGTACACTTAGAAAATTCTTTCACGCATGACGAGTGATCGATGACGATTGACGGCTTTTCTTGGAATCAAATCGACGACGTCCTGCTCGACATGGACGGCACGTTGCTGGACCGGCATTTCGACAATTTCTTCTTTGAGGAGGAATTACCACGGCGGTATGCGAGGCTGCATGGTCTGTCGTTCGACGAATCGCGCAGCCGCTTGATGACGATGTATCGGTCGGTGGAAGGCGAGTTGGCCTGGACCGATCTTCATTACTGGACCGATCGGGTCGGGCTCGATGTCGTGGCCATGCACAAGGAGCTGGATCACATGATCGGGTTTCTGCCGGGCGCCGAGGAATTCCTGCGCTACCTTCGAGCATTGGGGAAACGGGTAACGATCGTCACGAACGCGCATGAGGCAGGGGTCGCGATCAAAACCGCCAAGACCGGGCTTGATCGCCACGTCGATCGCATTGTAGACGCGTTTGAAGTCGGCTATCTCAAGATGCGGCCTGAGTATTGGCCGAAGTGCCGGCACCTGCTGGGCTTTGATCCGGCGCGCGCGCTCTTCATGGACGATGACGAAGGGTGCTTGATGGCTGCGCAACAATTCGGTGTGGCGCACCTGATTCACAGCGCCAAGTCGAGTTCGCAGTTGCCGCCGACGCCGCTTGCGCGATTTTTCTCGGTCACCGGCTTCTGTCCCCTTCTTAATGGTCATCCCGTCATCCGACCAGAATAGAAGCGCGAAGAGCTGTGGTTTGTACCTGGTGACCTTTTGGGCTGATTCTAGGGGATTCCCTAGTCCCCTCTCAGGGGTCATCCGGTTAGGGTAATATGTGGCATAATCGTCAGGAGAGAGGGACCGGTGCCGTTCCATCGAGTGAATACTCATTCTGAGAGGGCTAAGGAAAACGTATGAGCAATGCCAAGAATCCCAGGGTAAGAAACCTGTTGTTTTGGGTGGTGGGTGGCCTGTTTATGATGCTGCTTTTCAGTCTGTTCAGCGTGACTCCGCCCCCTCCGGAGGAAACGATCCTGTTCAGTGAGTTCATGGCGAGGGTCGACAACGGCACGCTTGAACAGGTCACCATCCGAGGCAATCACATTAGCGGGGTCTTGAAGGATAAAACCCGTATCCGCACCTATTCGGCGAACTATCCTGAGTTGGTCCAGGTCCTGCGCGAGAAGAATGTGCAGATCGAGGCAAAGCCGGTCGAGGAAAGCCCCTGGTATGTCAGCTTTCTCATTGCATTGGTTCCCGTGCTCCTTTTTCTCGGTCTGTGGATCTTCTTCATGCGCCGGATGCAGGCCGGAGGCAATAGCGCCTTGTCGTTTGGGAAAAGCCGAGCCAGGATGCTGACGGAAGATCGTAAAAAGTTCACGTTTGCCGATGTGGCCGGTGTCGACGAGGCGAAAGAAGAAGTGCTGGAGATCGTGGAGTTCCTGAAAGATCCTGGGAAGTTCCGGAAGCTTGGCGGCAGAATTCCCAAGGGGGTGTTGGTGGTGGGTCCGCCAGGCACGGGTAAGACATTGCTGGCAAAGGCCGTGGCCGGCGAAGCGGGGGTGCCATTTTTCAGCATCAGTGGATCCGATTTCGTCGAAATGTTCGTGGGAGTCGGGGCGTCGCGTGTGCGGGATCTGTTCGAACAGGGGAAGAAGCATGCGCCCTGCATCATCTTTATCGATGAAATCGATGCGGTCGGCCGGCTCCGTGGCGCAGGACTCGGGGGCGGCCATGATGAAAGGGAGCAGACTCTCAATCAGTTGCTCGTCGAAATGGATGGGTTTGAGACGACCGATGGGGTCATTCTAGTCGCGGCGACCAATCGCCCTGATGTCCTCGATCCGGCGTTGCTGCGTCCCGGCCGGTTCGATCGCCAAGTCGTGGTGGATCGACCCGATGTCCGCGGGCGAACGGAGATTCTCAAGGTCCACACAAGGCGCGTGCCGGTAGCGGACAATGTAAATCTGGACCAGATCGCGCGCGGCACTCCTGGATTTGTCGGCGCCGACTTGGAAAACTTGGTGAATGAGGCGGCATTGTGGGCGGCTCGCCAGAACAAGAAGCAAGTGGAGGCGGTGGATTTCGAGATGGCAAAGGACAAGATTCTGATGGGCGCCGAACGGAAGAGCATGATACTCACCGATGAGGAAAAACGGGTGACGGCGTACCATGAGGCGGGCCACGCATTGATAGCGAAGTTGTTGCCGGGCGCGGACCCTGTGCATAAAGTGACGATCATTCCACGGGGGCGGGCTTTGGGTGTCACGATGCAGTTACCGACCGAGGATCGGCACAGTTATTCGAAGGAGTATTTGTCCGATAGGTTGGCGGTGCTCATGGGCGGACGGGTCGCCGAAGAACTTGTGTTCCAACATATCACCACCGGTGCGGGCAATGATCTGGAGCGCGCTACGGATCTGGCGCGTAAGATGGTCTGTGAATGGGGGATGAGCGACAAATTGGGGCCGCTGACATTCGGGCAGCAGGGGAGCCCCGTTTTTCTGGGTCGTGACATAGCGGCCAGGCGGGATGTCAGCGATCAGATGGCGCAGGAGATCGATTCGGAGATCAAGCACGTTGTGATGGAGAATTACGAACGGACCAAGCGCATGTTGATGGAACGCATGGCCGGCTTGAAGGCACTGGCCGAGGCGCTGATAGAGAGGGAAGTGCTGGATGCCCTGGATGTTGATCAGATTTTGATGGAGTCGTCCGCACAGCCTGCCGGCCAAGGCGGCTAATCACGCAGGGCACGGCGTTGCCCTCCCTCGGTACATCTCGCCGGCGAGTCTGGGGACGCCCGGCAGCAGAAAGCGATCCAGATCGGCAATTCTCAAACCGGCTTGGGTGATCAGCCGGTCGATCTGCCGGTTCAGGTGACACCCGCAGCCGATGACGTTTTGAATGGGATTCAACCGATCCTGCCAAGCAGCGGTCGTGTGATCGTCGCTCCGTCCATGCTCAAGAAACAGCAATGTGCCTTCCGGCTTGAGGACCCGTGAGACCTCCCGCAATGCCTGCACCGGATTAGGAATCGTGCACAGCGTCCAGGTGCTGACGACTGTGTCAAAGCGCCGATCTGGATAGGGCAAGGTCTCGGCCGTCACATGCTTGGCCTGGACAGGAAAGGAGACGGTCGCGATCCGTTCGCTGACCCTCTTGGGCAGGAGATCTGCCGGATCCACGATTGAGAGGCGCGAGATGCTCGCAGGATAGTGAACCAGGTTGAGCCCAGTCCCGAATCCGATTTCCAAGACCTCGCCGCGTGCGTCTTGCAGCAGGTCGGTCCGCAGCCGTTGAAAGTCTTGGCTGCTCATCACCCAATCCATGAGCCGCGGGAAGATGTGCCGACTATAGAATCCCATCGTTGCGCGCAGTATAGCAAAGAGCGCCTCCGGCATGGCCTGCAAATCTTGTTGCGCCTGAGATGTCTATGTTAGATTCCCACGTTCACCTGAGAGCCGATCGCCCTCCGCGCACGATCCATGAGCAAGACCTACGATCACCACGCTGTTGAAACGAAGTGGCAGGCCTATTGGGAAGAGCATCGCCCATTTCGGGCGATGGATGACCCGTCAAAGCCCAAGTTCTATTGCCTTGACATGTTTCCCTATCCGTCCGGTTCAGGACTCCACGTCGGCCATCTCGAAGGCTACACGGCCACCGACATCGTCTCCCGGTACAAGCGGATGCGTGGGTTCAATGTGTTGCACCCGATGGGCTGGGATGCCTTCGGCCTGCCGGCTGAACAGTACGCGGTGAAGACCGGCATCCACCCAGTACTCACGACCGCCCAGAACATTGCGACGTTCAAACGCCAGATGAAGCGGGTCGGCCTGTCCTACGATTGGGATCGGGAACTCAGCACCACGGACCCCGACTACTATCGCTGGACGCAATGGATTTTCTTGAAACTGTTCGAGCGGGGGTTGGCCTATGTCGCCGAAGTGCCGGTCAATTGGTGCCCCGCGCTCGGCACGGTGTTGGCCAACGAGGAAATCGTCGATGGCAAGAGCGAGGTGGGGGGGTTCGATGTCGTCCGCAAGCCGATGCGGCAATGGGTGCTCAAGATTACCGCCTATGCCGATCGATTGCTCGAAGATCTGAAGTTGGTCGAGTGGCCGGCGAGCACGCTCGAGATGCAGAAGAATTGGATCGGGCGTTCCATCGGCGCAGAGGTCGATTTCGAGCTGGCCGAGGCAACAGGAGCCATCCGTGTGTTCACGACCAGGCCCGATACGCTCTTCGGCGCCACCTATATGGTCCTCGCGCCGGAGCACCCGCTGGTCGATGTCGTCACGACGGAGGGGCAGCGTTCCGCGGTCCGATCCTATCGCGAGGCGGCGGCGACAAAGAGCGATCTGCAACGGCAAGAGCTCGACAAGGAAAAGACCGGGGTGTTTACCGGCGGCTTTGCCGTCAATCCCGTCAACGGCGAACAGCTGCCGGTCTGGATCGCCGATTACGTGCTCATGAGCTATGGCACCGGCGCCATTATGGCAGTTCCGGCGCATGACGAACGGGACTGGGCGTTTGCCCGACGGTATCAGTTGCCGATTCGAGAGGTGATTGCCGGTGGACATGTCGCCGATGCCGCCTTTACCGATACAGAGCACGGCGTCGTCATGAACTCCGCGACCGCCGACGGCGCACTGTCCATCAATGGGATGAAGCCGTCTGAGGCTATCACAACAATGACGGACTGGTTGGCCAAGCAGGGCAAGGGGATCAGAGCGGTGAATTACAAACTTCGCGATTGGTTGTTCGCGCGGCAACGGTATTGGGGCGAGCCCTTTCCGATCAACTGGGTGGATGGAGAGCCACGCCCGATTCCAGAAGAGCAGCTGCCGCTGACCCTGCCGGAGACGAGCAATTTCAAGCCGTCTGGGACGGGGGAAAGTCCGCTGGCGAATTTGGAGGAGTGGCTGGTGACGACCGATAAGGCAACGGGCAAACCGGCGCGCCGTGAAACCAACACCATGCCGCAATGGGCTGGGTCTTGCTGGTATTATCTCCGGTTCATCGATCCCAAAAACAAGACGCAGCTCGTCGATCCCGCCAAGGAACGCTATTGGATGCCGGTGGATCTCTACGTCGGCGGCAGCGAACATGCGGTGCTGCATCTTCTCTACTCCCGTTTCTGGCACAAGGTCCTCTTCGACATCGGTCTGGTGAGCACGCCGGAGCCGTTCAAGAAGCTGGTGCATCAGGGCATCGTGCTCGGCGAAGACAATCAGAAAATGTCCAAGTCGCGCGGCAATGTCGTGAATCCCGACGAGATGATGGACCAGTTCGGCGCCGACGCCGTGAGGCTCTATGAAATGTTCATGGGGCCGCTCGAAGCAATGAAGCCGTGGAGCACCAGAGGAGTGGAGGGCATCACGCGGTTCTTGGATCGGACGTGGCGCCTGATAGTCGATGAAGAGGGACGATTGTCTGAGGCGGTCGTGTCCTCGGCGCCGAGTCTCGAGCATCGGCAACTGCTGCATCGGACGATCAAGAAGGTGACGGAGGATGTCGAATCGTTGCATTTCAACACGGCCATCTCGCAGATGATGGTTTTCACCAACGAGATGACGAAGGCCGAGCAACGGTCCCGGTCCCTGATCGAGCCGTTCGTGCTGCTGCTGGCGCCATTTGCCCCGCACCTGGCCGAAGAGCTTTGGGCGATTCTTGGTGGGAAGCCGAGTGTGTCGCAGCAACCCTGGCCTGTCTTCGATCCGGCCCTGACCGTGAGTGACCGGCTGACGATTCCGATCCAGGTCAACGGCAAGTTGCGGGCAAAGATCGAAATCGGCGCTGAGGCGGCACGAGACCAGGTGGAAGCTTTGGCCAGGAAGGAAGCGGCCGAATGGCTTCAAGGCAAGGAGCCGAAGAAGGTCATCTACGTTGAGAAGAAACTGGTTAACTTTGTGATCTAAGGAAGTGCTGAGTGCTGAGTGCTGAGATTCATAGGAGTGAGAGGATGACCCAAGGCAGGAGGCTGCATGGTCTTTCCATACTCAGCACTCTCGTCTCAGCACTGGTCATATCCGGGCTGGCTGGCTGCGGCTATCAGTTTCGTGTGGAGGGGGCCGGTCCGACCATCGGCGGCGCCAATCCCTCGGTTTCGCAAGGGCCGGCGCCACGCGTGGCGATCCAGTCGTTGGTGAATAAGAGCTTCGAGCCCAATCTGGAGACACGGTACACCAACTACCTGCGCCATGAATTTTCATCAGGCAGCGGCGCGGAGGTGGTGCCGGATTCCGAGGCGGCGGACTTCATCTTGACCGGAGAAATCCTATCGGTGAGCGTGCCGACGCTGAGTTTCAGCCAAACCACGACGTTGGAAAGCAGGGCCGACGTTGTCATACTGGTCAAGATCGAGGAGGCTAGAACAAAGAAGGTCGTGTGGTCGCAGTTGGCCAGAGGCTCATCCGAGTTCTATGTCACGCCAGACCTCCAGTTCAATCGCGCCTTGCAGAATCGCGCGATGGAACAGGCGGGCCGCTTCGCAGCGGCGGATGTGGCCGCGCGTTTTCTTTTGTACGTCGAATCAGGCGGGCTCATCAAGCGAGCGGCTGCACCGGCAGAGGCCCCGGTTCTCCCATAGTTCTATTGAGCGAAACACATGGCTGTGACCTTGAACCCATACCAACTTGATGCCACGCTGAAAGAGAAGGCGCCGGGGCCGCTGTACCTCGTCGTCGGAGAAGAAGATCTGCTGAGGGATCACGCGCTGGCCGTGTTCAAGACCGTCGTGCTTGGCGAGGGCGGCGAGTTTAATTACGATTTGTTCTATGGCGATGAAGCAAGCGGCGAAGAGATTCGAAGCTGCGCTTCCCAAATGCCGGCCTTCGCGGAGCGCCGGCTGGTGGTCGTGAAGGGGGCGGAAAAGCTGTCCGCGAAAGAAGCCGAAACCCTGCTCGATTATCTGAAGGCTCCGGTGGAGACCACCACGCTGGTATTTCTGAGTCAGAAACTGGATGGCCGGTTGAAGTTCTCTCAGGCGTTGGGCCGCGCAAGCGTCATGATCGACTGTTCACCGCTACGAGAGGCGCAGCTGATTCCCTGGATCGCGCGTGAGGCAGGGAGGGTTGGGATCAGGCTGGAGGAGCAGGCCGGCCACGCGCTGAGAGAATCCGCCGGTGGATCGCTCAATGGATTGCGCAGAGAGCTGGAAAAACTGGCCTCCTATGTGCCGGCCGGCCGTGCGGCGACCGCTGCCGATGTCTACGTCCTTCGAGGCATTGAGCCGGGCGCCTCGGTGTTCGATCTGACGCTCGCCATTGCCGAAGGCAATCGCGGGAAGGCCCTCTCGATCCTGGCGCGCAATCTGGAAGCGGGCGAAGCCCCGCTGCGTATTCTGGGCTCGCTGGCCTGGCAGTATCGCCGCCTCTGGAAGGTTAAAGAAACGATGGCTGTCGGAGGCCGCGAAGGGGAGGCAGCCAGAGCCTTACGGATGGACCCGACGAAAGTCAGGCCGTTTCTGGGCAGGTTTTCGGATGCGCAGCTCCAGACGGCCTCGCGCCTCTTTCTCGACGCCGACGGCCAGCTTAAGGGCGGTACCAACAGCCGCCCTAAGATCGTGATGGAGCGTCTGCTGTTGCGTCTCTGTGAATCTGAGAAGAAGCCGACTGCAGTCCCACCCTCCAGGCCCCCTGTTCCATCGGGGCGGGCGGCATCCCGCACGTTATCAAACGTGCGGACGATCAGGAGCGGGAAGCAGACAGGCCGTTGACATGCAGCGTCAAGCGGGAAATGCGGCGGGAGGCGGTGTTGGGCTTGAGCGCGCCTTTCGTCGCGGCTTTCCCGATTGCCGACACGGCTTGGCGCAAGAAGGTCTTGGCGTCGTCCGCCTTTTTCTCGGCCACGGCGGACTGGACTTTTTTAATCACCGTCTTTACGTTGTTCATGGTCGACTGATTTCGTGCGCGCCGATTCTCAGCTTGGCGGGCTCCTCGAATCGTAGATTTATGGATTACAGGCATAGTCTATTCCTCCAAAATGGAAGCTGCTTTGTATCATAGTGCTTTGCAGATCGTCAAGGATCGCGGGTTTGGAACAGGAGATACGCTATGTCAAAAATTGTGGCTCGTGACCGTTTGATCTTTGCGCTGGACGTGCCGTCTGCAGAGGAGGCGGAGCGGCTGTTGGACCGTCTCCAGGGCCAGGTGTCCTTCGTCAAGGTCGGGCTGGAGCTCTATACCGCGGCGGGACCGGATATGGTGAAGCGGGTGGTCCAGCGGGGGATGCGGGTGTTCCTCGACCTGAAGTTCCTCGACATCGAAGAAACCGTCCGCCGGGCGACAGCGCGGGTTGCTTCGATGGGCGTCGATTTCCTCACGGTCCATGCCAACCGGAAGGCTCTCACGGCGGCCGTGCAAGGACGGGAGGGCTCGTCGCTCAAGCTGCTGGCTGTGACGGTCCTCACGAATTTCGACAGTCAAGACTTGCGCGACATGGGTATTCAGCGAACCGTCCAGGATCTCGTGACGGCTAGGGCGCTGCTCGCCTCGGAGGTCGGCTGCGACGGTGTCGTAGCATCCGGTGAAGAGCCGGCGGCCATCCGACAGAAGGTTGGGCCGCGCTTCGTGATCGTGACCCCGGGGGTCAGGCCTGTCGGCAAGGGCGTCGACGATCATGCGAGGGCAACCACCCCGACACAGACGATTGCCGCAGGGGCCGACTACCTGGTCGTTGGCCGGCCGATCCGCGACGCGGACGATCCCGTCGCTGCCGCTGCCGCCATTGTGGCTGAGATGCAAACGGCCTTCGATGCACGGGGGTAGGAGACGTTATTCGCTAATCGTCAACCATCAATGGTTATTCGTGAAAGAATGTCATGGCTGAAACCATTCACTTTTCACGATTGACGATTCACCGTTCACGTTTAACGTTCCCAGGAGCCATTGGTTGCGGCGGCGCTCTCCCCTTTGTTAAGATCCCCATTCTTTAGCCGCTCTTCATGGTGGGTGTAGCTCAGTTGGTTAGAGCGCCGGATTGTGGATCCGGAGGTCGCGGGTTCGAAACCCGTCATCCACCCCATTTCTTCTTCTGAGTTTCTCTCCTGCCACTGATGGTATTCTTCAGCCTCAATCGCTCCAAAGTCATTAGCCATCAGAAGGGCTTCGGAAATTCTGACCGTATGGTAAGTGGGAGCCTGGCTTCACCAACGCCAACGCCCGTGCTTTCGCCGGATGAACGTCTTTGTCCTTCATCATGGCCTCCGATCGTCGTGAGCCGGCATGTCCATGACCACCACCGGTACGCGTTGGTCCTCAATCTTGTAGGGTGCTCGATATTGCGCATTCAGCCTGAACGGACGATGTCCGTCCCATTCCCCTCGAAGACTTTCATCGTGGAAGCCCTTTGAGCAAGCGCAGGCCTGCAGGGCCGGAAATACTGTGACTCGATCTGGCCTGAAAACGGAAATCCCTGTTAATATCAAATGCCCTCACGAAGATGTGGCCAAGGAAAAGCAAGCGATGACGAAGCCCTCACAATCTAGCGCCGTTCTTGTGGCGATCCATACCCCTCGGGTGACCGTGGAGGAGCTGGAAAGTTCTCTGCAAGAGCTCACACGTCTTGTGAAAACCCTCGGGTACACTGTCGTCGGCCAAGTTAGACAAAAACGCAGCTCCGATAAATTCGCGACGGTCCTGGGTGAGGGAAAACTCATCGAATTGGCGCTGTGGACCGGTGGTTCTGGAAAAATAGCGGCTTCATATGAAAGAAGGACGCACAAAGCGGCGTTGACGCGCGAGGCTGCTGCATCGGACGCCGCGGAGGAATCGGAGGAGGGTGAATCGGATGAAACGATCGAGGTGTCACCCAGTCCTCGCGAACAGGCGCGGATCGTCATCGTGGACTGCGATCTTTCGCCGTCACAATTGAAAAATCTTGAAAGCGCCGCCGGAGTTCCTGTGCTCGATCGTACTGGTGTCATCATTGAGATTTTTAGTCGACACGCCCGTACACGAGCGGCCCGACTCCAGGTGGAGATCGCGAGGCTCAATTATCTTGCGCCACGGTTGCGTGAAACCAATGGCGGTAGAGAGCGGCAAAGCGGGGGGATCGGAGGCAAAGGGGCGGGCGAGACGAGTCTTGAGCTCGACAAGCGCAGAATTCGCGATCGCATGAAAGAACTCCGAACAGAATTGGCGGCGATCGGGGACGAGCATCACACGCGCCGCGCGAGACGGGAACACGAATTGACGGTCGCGCTCGTCGGATACACCAATGCCGGCAAATCATCGCTGATGCGGGCGATGACCGGAAGCGATGTGCTCGTGGCCGACAAGCTGTTTGCCACACTCGATACCACGATCCGGCCACTGTCTCCTGAAACGCGCCCTAAAGTGCTCATGTCCGATACGGTGGGATTCATCAAAAAGCTCCCGCATGACCTGGTGGCATCGTTCAAGTCGACGCTCGATGAAGCGGCCGGTGCCTCGCTGCTGCTGTTTGTCGTCGATGTCTCGGATCCGTCCTTTCGATCCCAGCTCGACATCACGCGGGCGGTGTTAGCCGAAGTCGGAGCCACGGATGTTCCCAGCCTCCTGGTGTTGAATAAACAAGATCGTCTCGGATCGGAAGCTCTCGCATCGCTGAAGGTGGAATATCCCGACGCCGTTTTTCTGTCCACGAGAAGCAAGGACGATCTGAAAGCGTTACGTGAGCGCATTATGCGGTACTTTGAGAGCGAGATGATCGACGAGGAAGTACGCGTTCCCTTTACCGCGCAAGGGGTCATTGCAGAGATCCGGGCGCGGATGCGTATCCTGTCCGAAGAATATGATGCTGAGGGAGCAAAGATACTTGTGCGATCGACCCCTGAGGACCTGGCGTTCATCAAAAAGAAGCTCGCATGCTGAGGCGCGCGACCTCGCCATCAACCCACCGAAGTATTGCCGAAACGAATCTCAGGTGGATTCAATAGGTAGGGTCTGCCCTGCGTATTGTTTTGGTATGGCGCAGCCCATCCTTCTCCGCTTGCGAGATACGCTTCACGAACGACGAGATACAGCCATAGGAGCGCGTGATTTCTGCGTGGGAAACCGGTATTCTGCGGTGGACAACTTTCACTCCACGCATTGCAGAAAGTCCTGACTGAATGTTTGCTTTGACGGGAATTTGCGATCCTTGGCTTGCCCTCTCGTCGATGCTGCTCGGCGGCGCGGCCGCCTACGTCATCCTCAGCATCGCCGAACGGATGCGCGCGACCGACCAAGGGCACGTCAAGATGCGGTGGCTTTCTATCGGCGCGGTGGCCGCCGGTCTTGAAATATGGGCGATCCACTTCATCGGTAACATGGCGTTCTGCCCGCCGGCTCCAGACGCCGAGAACTTCGCGCCCACCATTCTGTCTATTATTTTCGCGGGGGCGGCAGGCGCCGTGGCCGTGTATTTGATCGGCAGCCATAGCGAGAGCCAAACACAACTGGTCTTGGGCGGTCTGGTGATGGGTGTCTGCCTCAGCCTGACCCATTTTACCAGCGTGACGTCGATCCATCAGGTGCTCAGTCTCCATGCCGCTGTCTTTCCACTCGTGCTCTCGATCGGAGTGATCCTGGGGCTGGGGATCGTCGTCGTCTTGCTTGGAGCGTGGAACATTACGCGCGGAGGCTGGAGGGTCACGGAAAAGGCCAGCGCGATGGGGCTGGCCCTTTCCGGCGCCCACTTCGCCGGGATGATCCCCGCGTACGGTTTTTTGGGCGTCACGACAAATGCTCCGCCGCCGGGGATCGAAGTTGATCTGCTCGCCATTGTCGCGGTGTCTCTCTCGACCCTCCTGGCCATCATCGACCGGCACGTAACGACGGCATCGGGCCTGGCCCGCCATACTCATGAGCTTATGGTTGAGGCCATCGAAAGCGTCCCGCAATGGTTTTCGCTCTTCGACGCGGGCGACCGTCTGGTGATCTGTAACCGCAAGTATCGTGAAGTGGTGTCCGGGCCCGGGGTCGAGGTGCATACCGGCGACTCGTTCGAATCAATCGTTCGCCGCATTGCCGAGCGAGGCGACATCCCCGCCGCGATCGGGAATGTCGAATCCTGGGTGCAAATGCGACTCGAGATGCACCGCAATCCCCAAGGGCCATACATTCAACATCGGTCCAGCGGAGAGTGGATCCAGATTAATGAGCGGAAG
>Ga0224510_10001681_pt1 | contig 14188 bp, 15 predicted proteins | sample SF_May12_sed_USG_FD_170161 | JGI IMG/M metagenome (GOLD analysis project Ga0224510, IMG submission 170161) | Sediment microbial communities from San Francisco Bay, California, United States - SF_May12_sed_USGS_4_1 | ecosystem: Environmental > Aquatic > Marine > Sediment | place: USA: California... | reverse complement strand
GATTGCCCTGGCGCCGATAGATTGAGGGGCACCATCGAGAACTGCATGGTTGCGCCGCCCTGGAGAAACAAAACACTGTAATCGTCCGGGACGTGCATCAGGTCGCGCAGGTCCTGCTCGGCCTTGGCGGCCGTGGCCATGAACGGTTTGCCACGGTGGCTGACCTCCATGACCGACATCCCGATGCCGTTCCAGTCCGGGATATCGTCGCGAACCCGCTCCAGCACATCCAGAGGCAATGCTGCGGGACCAGCGCTAAAGTTGTAAACGCGCGACATGTCGCAATTTTCCTTGTTGGGGGTAGGAACCAATCAGTTCAATCGGAGCGGCTGCTCATTGATGAATCGGCAGTAGCGTTACCAGGCTATTCCTCTTCGTCCTCGATGAACTCGATGCGTGCAAGACCGACCAGTCTCTGCTCTTCTTCAACGCGGATCAAACGCACGCCCTGAGTATTTCTACCGATAACCGAAATGTCACTGACCGGCGTTCTTACCAGCGTGCCATTGGAACTTATCAGCATGATTTCGTCTTCGTCCATGACCTGCAGCGCGCCAACCGTTCGACCGTTGCGTGCCGTTGTCTGGATGGCAATGACACCCAGACCGCCACGACCCTGTACCGGGAACTCGTCGATGGCAGTACGTTTGCCGTAGCCGTTCTCGGTTGCAGACAACAGCAGTCCATCGCCGACGATGGTCAGCGCGATTACTTCGTGTCCCTCAGCAAGCTTGATTCCCCGGACCCCGGCTGCACCGCGACCCATCGGCCGAACGTCCTTTTCATTGAAGCGGATGGCCTTGCCACTGCTCGCAACCAGGATGATTTCACGACTGCCGTCCGTGACCGCGACGTCAACCAACTTGTCGTCATTTCGCAAGTCGATGGCAATGATGCCGCTGGTCCTGGGTCGCGAAAACAGGCTGAGTGGCGTCTTCTTGACCGTGCCGCCGCTGGTGGCCATGAAGATAAAGCTATCCTTGTCAAATTCGCGAATCGGCAATACGGCGTTGATACGTTCGCCATCTTCGAGCGGCAACAGGTTGACAATCGGCTTTCCGCGCGAACCGCGGCTGGCCTGCGGCACCTGGTACACCTTGAGCCAGTACATTTTGCCGCGACTGGAGAAGCACAGAATCGTGTCGTGAGCGCTGGCGACGAACAATTTGTCGATGAAGTCCTCGTCCTTGACTTTGGCCGCCGAACGGCCACGGCCGCCTCGACGTTGCGCCTGGTAGGCGTCTACCGGCTGCGCCTTGGCATAGCCACCATGCGACAGCGTGACGACCACTTCCTCGTCCGGAATAAGGTCTTCGACCTGCAAGTCGCTGTGATCCTGAACGATCTCGGTGCGGCGCGCGTCGCCATAGCTATCGCGAACCTCGCCCAGCTCCTTGCGAATCACTGCAAGCAGTTTGTCGGGGTCCGCCAGGATATCAGAGTATTCTTTAATTTTCTCTAATATCTCTCTGTATTCATTAATAATTTTTTCTTGCTCAAGCCCTGTCAATCGATGCAATCTGAGATCGAGAATGGCCTGCGCCTGGGTCTCGGAAAGCCGGTACTCACCGTCGATCAGGCCGAAGCCCTCTTCCAGTGCATCCGGTCGTGTATCGGTGGCGCCAGCTTTTTCCAGCATGCCGGTGACAGCGCCCGGCGACCATTTGCGACTGATCAGTTGCTGCTTGGCTTCCGCGGGCGTCGGCGATGCTTTGATCAGCGCGATGACTTCGTCGATATTTGCCAGGGCGACCGATTGCCCTTCCAGTATGTGGGCGCGATCCCGGGCCTTGCGTAATTCGAAGATGGTGCGACGGGTAACAACCTCGCGGCGATGCGACAGAAAGGCTTCCAGGACCTGCTTGAGATTCAGCAGCTTCGGTTGCCCTTCATGCAGCGCCACCATGTTGATGCCGAATACGCTTTGCAGCTGGGTTTGCTTGTACAGATTGTTCAGTACGACATCACTGACCTCACCGCGCCGAAGCTCGATGACGATCCGCATGCCGTCCTTGTCCGACTCGTCGCGCAGCTCGGTAATGCCCTCTATGCGCTTGTCTCGAACCAGCTCGGCAATTTTCTCAATCAGACGCGCCTTGTTGACCTGGTAAGGCAGCTCCGTAACGATAATGGCTTCCTTGCCGCGACTGTCTATGACTTCCACTGAGGTGCGGCCGCGAATGAACACACGGCCTCGCCCGGTACGGTAAGCCGAATAAATGCCCTGCGCACCGTTGATGATTCCCGCAGTCGGAAAATCAGGGCCCGGTACATGCTCCATCAGCCCCGGAACGTCGATGGCAGGATTGTCCAGCAAGGCAAGACAGGCGCTGACTATTTCATTCAGGTTGTGCGGCGGGATATTGGTCGCCATGCCAACGGCGATACCGGACGAGCCGTTGACCAGCAGGTTCGGGATGCGCGTCGGCATGACCGACGGTTCGCTTTCGGAACCGTCATAATTCTCTACGAAATTGACGGTTTCCTTGTCGATGTCCGCAAGAATTTCGTGTGCGATCTTGGACATGCGAACTTCTGTGTATCGCATGGCTGCCGGTGCATCGCCGTCCACGGATCCGAAGTTTCCCTGCCCGTCGACCAGCAGATAGCGCATGGAAAACGGCTGCGCCATTCGCACGATCGTGTCGTAAACCGCCGAATCGCCGTGAGGATGGTACTTACCGATGACGTCACCGACGACGCGCGCGGATTTCTTGTAAGGTTTGTTGAAGTCGTTGCCGAGTTCTCGCATCGCGTGCAGGACCCGGCGGTGTACCGGTTTCAGGCCGTCGCGAACGTCCGGCAGCGCCCGGCCGACGATAACGCTCATTGCATAGTCCAGGTAGGACTGCTGCATCTCCTCTTCGAGGCTTACCGAGAGAATTTCACGTGCAACTTCAGACATACGATTTCACACTGTCAGAGCGGTTCCGAAAACGTTCGGAATCGCGATCAAAAAATCCGGTTGGAAATCGGGGTTCTATATTGATTTCTTTGGGCTGAATTCGCTCGCAAAAAGGGCGTCGAATCAGGGTCGTAATGATATCACAGGGCATTGCCAGGAATCAGGTCCGGACAAGCATTTTCTGTGCTTTTCCATCAATTTAGTGGCGAGCCGTATCGAGGTTATACTGTTACCGACCGACCCCCAAACTGACTGCTTCCACAATCCTCGATCAATCCCTTCAAATGCAGCAATGCGACACCCTCATTCTGCCCGGCTGGTGCATACCGGTTGAGCCCGATGGACTGGTCCTTACCGATCACGCCGTCGCCGTCGATGACGGCCGAATTGTCGCAATATTGCCGGCCGACGCAGCAAGAAGTTCGCTGCGTCCGGGCCGAGTCATCTCGAGGCCCAACCACGTCCTGATTCCCGGGCTCATCAATGCGCATACGCATGCGGCGATGTCCCTGTTGCGCGGCATCGGCGATGACCTGCCTCTGGAGCGCTGGCTTCGGGAGCGGATCTGGCCGGCCGAAAAACGTTGGGTTAGCGCGGAGATGGTTCGCGACGGTACACGGCACGCAATCGCTGAAATGTTGCTCGCCGGCACGACCTGTTTCAGTGACCAGTACTTTTTTCCGGAAATCGTCGCGGAGACAGCGTCCGAGATGCACGTCCGCGCGATGATCGGGACACCGGTGATCGACTTCCCGACGGCTTGGGCGGCGAACGCGTCGGAGTGCCTCGCCAAGGGCGCCGAACTGGTCCATGACCGATTCGCAGAACATGCACTTATCAGCAGTTGTTTTGCACCCCACTCCGCCGGAACGTTGTCCGATGATGCGTTTTCCGAACTCCGGATCATGGCGGACCAGCTTGATGTGCGGGTGCAGATTCACCTTCACGAATCGCAGCAAGAAATCCGCGAATCAATCGCCGCAACCGGGCTGCGGCCGTTGGCAAGGCTGGCGAAACTCGGCCTCGTCAATTCCTCGCTGCTGGTCGTGCATGGGGTGTACCTCGATCGCGACGAGATATCGCAGTTGGCGGCGGCTCGTGTTTCGGTTGCACATTGCCCGAGATCCAATCTGAAATTGGCCGATGGCATTGCGCCCGTCGCACGCTACCTGTCGGGGGGAGTCAACGTCGCATTGGGCACGGACGGCGCTGCAAGCAACAACGCACTCGATTTGCTGGACGAAATGAAAACAGCCGCGCTGCTGGCTAAAGTAAGCGAGTCCGATGCGCGTACCTTGCCCGCGGCCGCCGCTTTGCGCATGGCGACGCTGGGTGGCGCAACGGCCCTGGGCCTTGCCGAGGCCACCGGATCGATCGAGAACGGCAAATGGGCAGACCTGACCTGCATCGACATGCAACACTTCCGTACCCAACCAATTTACGATGCCATCTCGCAGCTGGTCTATTCGGCCAGCTCAAGGCAAGTCTCCGATGTGTGGATTGCCGGCAGGCACCTGGTCGAAAATGGGACACTGACACAAATCGACGGTGACGAAATTCTGCGCCGTACCAACGAATGGCAGCAACGCATTGCGTCGCACGCTGGAGAATGAGGCATGAGCAGTAACGTTGACCCGATGGAGATCGCCAAATTCGATGGCATGGCAGCACGCTGGTGGGATCCCGCCGGGGATTTTCGGCCGCTCCATGAAATCAATCCATTGCGGCTCGACTACATACGGCAGCGCGTGGATCTGCGGCAGCGCAAAGTCGTCGATGTCGGATGCGGCGGCGGCATCCTTACGGAAGCACTCGCATCGCAAGGCGCGATCGTAACCGGCATCGATATGGCTGAGGGGCCCCTGTCGGTAGCAAGGCTGCACCAGGCGGAATCAGGCACGTCCGTGGACTATCGCCATGCAACGGCTGAGATGCTGGCGGATGAGCACGCGGCGGAATTCGACGTCGTTACGTGCCTCGAGATGCTGGAGCACGTGCCCTCGCCGCCCGACGTGATCACAGCGTGCGCAGCCTTGGTGCGGCCGGGCGGTGACGTATTCTTCTCCACCATCAATCGGAATCCGAAGGCATTCATGCTGGCAATCGTCGGCGCAGAGTACCTGCTAAGGCTATTGCCGGCCGGCACCCACGAATACCAAAAGTTCATCAAACCGTCGGAACTCGAGGAATGGTCGCGCGATGCCGGGCTGGAACTTCGCAGCAGCACCGGCATGCACTACAACCCGCTGACCCGCGAGTACTCGCTGGGTCCGGGGCTGGACGTCAACTACCTGATGCATTTTCAGCGCCCGGGCGATCGATGATCAATCGCAAATCGCCACGCGGAATTCGCGCCGTATTGTTTGACCTGGACGGTACGCTGGTCGATACGGCACCCGATATGGTGGCTGTTCTGGCCGACATGCAGTACGCGCATGGCCTCGACCGCCTGGCGTTCGAATCCGCGAGACCTTATGTCTCGAACGGGGCTATGGGACTTCTTCGGCTGGCCTTTCCCGGACGAAACATCAGTCCGGGTGACGATCTGCACGCCGAATACCTCGACCGCTATGCGCGTTCTATCTGCAATCATTCAGCCTTGTTTCCAGGTCTGGAAGATCTGCTCGCCGCCCTCGATGCCCATCGCTGCCCCTGGGGCGTTGTCACCAACAAGCCGCAGAACCTGACCAATCCGCTGATGCAGGCGCTGCGACTCTCTGACAGGGCCGCTTGCATTGTCAGCGGCGATACCCTGCCGCAGCGCAAGCCCGATCCGGCTCCTTTGCTGCTCGCGGCCAAAAAGGTCGGGGTCGCGCCCGAGGCGTCCGTCTACATCGGGGATGCCGCGCGCGACATCGAGGCAGGCCGCGCCGCCGGCATGGCCACCATCGCTGCCGCCTATGGCTACATCGTCCCGGGCGATGAAATCGCCTCCTGGGGCGCAGATACCGTGGTCGCAGATACCGGCGAACTTACGCACGCACTGCTGAAAGCAGTTAATCTGCCCGCGTAATGGAAGAAATTCTGAACAATCCTTCGACGCTGCAGCTGGGCGGACTCGCGCTCACGGCAGGCCTGCTGCTCGGCGGTGGCGTGGTTTGGCTGATCCTGCGTGGGCGGGATCGCCGCCGGCTACGGGAAATCCAGGTTCTGGAGGCACGCATCAAGTCGCAGGACGCCCTGCAGCTCGAACGCGAGAGCGCCTTCGAGGCTGCCAGCGGCCGCCTTGCGAGGGCCTTCTCCGACCTGGCCAACCAGTCGCTCAAGTCGAATAGCGAAAACTTCCTGCGTATGGCGGAGCAGAATCTCGGAGCCCACCAGGAAAAAGCCAAGCGTGAGCTCAGCGAGCGCGAGCAGGCGGTTGAAAACCTGGTCAAGCCGATACGCGAGGCACTGCAACACTCGCAGCGCCAGATCAGCGAACTGGAAAAAGCCCGCAGCGAAGCCTACGGCAGTATTCGCTCGCAGCTCGAATCGATGCAATTGAGTCAGCAATCGCTCGCGCAGGAAACGCAGAATCTCGTAAACGCCCTGCGAAGACCACAGGTGCGAGGACGCTGGGGCGAAATTACCTTGCGGCGGCTGGTCGAACTGGCAGGGATGGTCGAGCATTGCGATTTCCAGGAGCAGGTTCACACGAGTGGCGACGAAAAAATCATCCGGCCGGACATGATCGTGCGAATGCCTGACAACCGCGAGCTGGTTGTTGACGTCAAAACCCCGCTCGAAGCCTACCTGGAAGCGGTCGAAGCGAAAGACGACGCGCAACGACAACTGGGTCTGAAGCGGCATGCGCGCAATCTTCGCGAGCACGTGCGCAGCCTGGCCGGCAAGACATACTGGGACCAGTTTTCCCGTAGCCCGGAATTTGTCATCCTGTTCATTCCCGGCGATCAGTTCCTGAGCGCAGCGCTCAATGAAGACCCGGACCTGATTGAATACGCGTTGTCCCGGCAGATCATCCTTGCGACCCCAACAAGTTTCGTCGCACTGCTGAAGGCCGTTGCGTACGGCTGGCGACAGCTTGCTCTTGCGGATAACGCCGAGGAGATCCGCGGCCTTGCCGAGGATCTCTACGGTCGACTGACCGCGTTCGTCGGGCACCTGAATCGCGTCGGCCGGCAATTGGCCAGCAGTGTCGAAAATTACAATCGCGCGGTGGGTTCACTGGAGCGAAAGGTATTGCCGGGGGCACGAAAATTCGTCGAGCTGGGGATACGTCCGAAGAAACTGATGGAACAGACCGAGGTACTCGAATCGTTGCCGCGGGAAATGACCGACGAATCGTCCGAAAACGACAACTCGAACCCGCCGGATCCTGCCGAGAACATCGACAAGACACTGCAGTGAGTAACCTGTCGTTGCCTGCAACGCATTGCGAAGGAAATTCGATTTGAGCGTCGACCCGAAGACCTATGTATTCCGCCCCGGGCTGTTGAACGGCAGGGTGATTCTGATTACAGGCGCCAGCGACGGCATAGGCCGGGCACTCGCGCTTTGCGCGGCGCGACTCGGCGCACAGATTATCCTGCACGGCCGCAACCTGAAAAAACTGGAGGCGGTTTACGACGAGATCGATGCGATCGACGGTTCGTCCAGACCGTCCATAGTGGTGATGGATCTCGCGACCGCCGACAGCGATGCCTATATGTCGCTGGCGGCGGGCATCGAAAATGAGTTCGGCAGGCTGGACGGACTGGTGCACAACGCCGGCATTCTGGGCAAGCGCACCTCCATCGAGCAGTATGACGCGGCGGACTGGCAGCGCGTGCTGCACGTCAATCTGACGGCTCCGTTTGCGCTAACCCAGGTATTGTTGCCGCAGCTGCGCCAGGCCGAGGATCCATCGGTGATTTTCACCAGCAGTGGCGTCGGACGAACCGGTCGCGCTTTCTGGGGCGCCTATTCCGTGTCGAAGTTCGGCACCGAGGGCCTGTCGCAGATTCTGGCCGACGAGCACCGGCATACTCCGCTTCGCAGCAATTGCGTGAATCCGGGGGCGACTCGAACCGGAATGCGCCTGCAGGCGTATCCGGCAGAAGATCGGGATCTGCTTAAATCGGCCGAAGAAGTGCTGCCTCCCTACATCTACCTGCTGGGCCCGGACAGTCGTGGCATGACCGGCGAAAGCCTGGATTCGCAGTGATAAATCACTTTAATAAACTATCTTTTTCTATTGTTTTTTATACGTTTTTTCCGCTTATCACCGGGTGATTCCTGTCCGGGTGGAGCCAGGCCCGCGCTAAGGTAAAGGGAACGAACCTGTCCTGGCGTCAGTGCCTCGTAGCGGCCACGTCGAAGCGATCTCGGAAGTTCTATTGGGCCATAAGCCGTTCGCGTGAGTCGACTGACCCGATACCCCAGCGCTTCCCAGAGCCGCCGGACTTCGCGATTGCGGCCCTCGCGAATCGACACCTGAAACCAGCGATTGGCTCCCTCCCCGCCGGCAGGTATCACCGAATCGAACGACGCCATTCCGTCATCGAGTTCCATGCCGTCGCAAAGTCTTTGCAGTTCCGCCGGACCTGGTTGCCCCTGAACCCGAACCGCGTACATGCGAACCACCTCCGATGACGGGTGCATCAACGCGTTTGCCAGTTTGCCATCGGTGGTAAATAACAGCAGCCCGGTAGTGTTGATATCGAGGCGCCCCACCGAAATCCAGCGGGCGCCGTGCAGTGCGGGCAGCGCATCGAACACAAGCGGTCGGCCCTCCGGATCGTTTCGACTGGTCAGCTCGCCCTCATTCTTGTGGTACATGAGGTAGCGATGCGACGAGCCTGCCGGCTTGACGGTCAGCCGGCGGCTGTCGAGTTCGAAAAGTTCGCTCCCAGATACCGGCTGGCCGAGGGTCGCAATTTCACCGTCGATTCGCAATCGACCGGCCCTGATCCAGTCCTCGATTTCACGTCGCGAGCCGTGGCCCGCCGCGGCTAGTACTTTTTGTACGCGTTCGGACAATGCCGCCCTCGCTAACCTCGTGATGCTGACGCGTCGTTTTCCTGCTGATCGTCCGGTTCATCGTCGATCGCCAGATCCGCAGTCACATCGATGGCTCTAGGGTCCGGCCAGGGTTTCGCAACGATTTCTGTAAATTCGGTGTCGTCCCCGTCATTGTCGTCGTTGGCATCGACGGCAATCTCCGGGTACAGAACCGGCAATTCGGTAACCTCCCCGCCTTCCAGCTCGACGTCCTGTGATTCGACATCCGGCAAGTTCAGCTGAACGCGCAAACTCTCCCAGTCCGACAGATCCGCGAGCGGCGGGAGATCATCCAGTTTCTTAAGCCCGAAGTAGTCCAGAAATCCTTTGGTTGTGCCGAACATGGCCGGTCGCCCGGGCACATCCCGATGGCCGACGACTCGAATCCAGTCACGCTCGAGCATTGTTCGCACAATATTGCTGCTGACGGAGACGCCGCGAATCTCCTCGATTTCGCCGCGAGTAATCGGTTGACGGTACGCGACCAGCGCAAGTGTCTCGAACAGCGCGCGAGAATAACGGGGCGGTCGTTCTTCCCAAAGCTTCTGCAGTCTCTCAACCATGCCGGGCTTTATTTGCATGCGGAAACCGGATGCAACTTCGGCGACGGTGATGCCCCGTGGGTCGTATTCCTGATTCAGATCGTCAAGCGCCTTCCGGATATCCGCTTTCTCCGGTGCGGAAGCCGTATCGAATAGTGCTTGCAACTGATCGACATTCAGCGGCCGTCCAGCCGCAAGCAGCGCAGCTTCGACAAAATATTTGATCTCTGTAGCATCCATCAGGAATTCAGCTCTCCGTCCTCAAGTAACTCGTCTTTATTGGAAACGAGCCGCACAGACGATGCAGCCCGCACGTGCAAGGGCGCGAAAGCCTCCGCCTGCACAACTTCGATCACGGATTCCCGCAATAACTCGAGAATCGCAATAAATGTTACGGCAACACCCATACGCCCTTCTTCCGGATCGAAGAGATCCGAAAACGATGAAAAGGTGTTTGCCTTGATTCGAGACAGGATCTCCGACATGCGCTGACGAACCGACAACGGCTCCCTTTGCAGATGCAGATTGGAAAACATTTCCGCACGCTTCAAAACGTCGTGGAACGCGATTAGCAATTCCTTGAGCGTTACATCCGGAAGTTTCGTCGTGACTTTTCGCTCCGGTGCTTCTACTTCGACGGCCATCACGTCACGTTCAAGTCGTGGCAAAGCGTCCAGATCTTCGGCAGCCTTCTTGAAACGCTCGTACTCCTGCAGCCGGCGAACCAGCTCCGCACGCGGATCCTCTTCGTCCTCTTCATCGCTTGGCGGTCGTGGCAGGAGCATTCGCGACTTGATTTCGGCAAGCATTGCCGCCATCAGCAGATATTCCCCCGCCAACTCAAGCTGCATTTCCTTCATCAGCTCTATGTACTGAACATACTGTCGGGTAATTTCCGCAATAGGGATATCCAGCACATCGATGTTTTGCCGCCGGATCAGATATAGCAGCAGATCGAGCGGACCTTCGAAGGCCTCGAGAAATACCTGCAACGCATACGGCGGTATGTACAGATCCTGCGGGAGCTGCGTGACCGGCTCGCCGTCGACGATGGCAAACGGCATCTCCGACTGTGCCGGCCCGCTATCGCCCTCCACAACGGGCTTGGGCGCGTCTTTGCTGGTCAGCACTCTAAGTTCGGGTTTCATGGGTATTCCAGGCGAGGTCGCCGCATTTTAACGTAATTCATCGCCCATCCTGCAACTGCTTTCAGCGCAAGGAGCTGACATCTCCCAGCCCGACCCGAAGGATTTCAACCGATCCGCCTGACAGGTCGATAACGCTCGTCGGCTCAATGCTGGCAGGCCCGGCATCGACGATCATTTCGATACGATCACCGAGTTTTTCCTCAATTTCGAAAGCATCGTTGAGCGGCATGTCAGCTCCGGGCAAAGACAGCGTCGAGCTCATAATCGGCTCGCCGAGTGCCTCAAGCATCGCGTGCACCACCGCATTATCAGGTACACGAATTCCAATGGTTCGACGCTTCGGATTCTGCAAACGCTTGGGAACTTCGCGAGTGGCCTCGAGGATAAAGGTGTACGGACCCGGAGTAAGGGATTTCAGAAGCCGGTACGCCCAGTTGTCCACTTTCGCGTAGGTACTGATTTCGGAGAGATCGCTGCAAACAAGCGTGAAATTGTGTTTCTTGTCCGTCTTTCTGATGTTTCGAATTCGATCAATGGCGCGCCTATCGCCTATATGGCAGCCGAACGCGTAGCTCGAGTCGGTAGGGTACGCTATAAGCCCGCCACGCCGGATCTCCGCGACAATCTCGGCGATCAGTCGCGGCTGCGGATGCGTTGGATGAATTTCGACCCTGATTGCCACGCGCGGATTGTACCGGTACCCGAATTTCTGCGCTGCACCGTTGCCCCTCCTACGAGCGGCCAGGTATTTGAGCTATTATGCGATCCCTGATTCCTGCCCAAATTGAGCTATACGTGTTGTTTCTTGCTGACTTCCTGCCTCTGATTCTGTTTCTCGGTGCATACCTATATAAGGACATCTATTTTGCGGTCATCGTATTGATGATCGCGATGCCGATTGGACTTGCCGTTAAATACTTGATTTCAGGGAAGATCGACCGGATCTACCTGTGGTCCACGATTTTCCTGCTGGTGATGGGAGGCGCAACGGTTTACTTGCGTAATCCGGCCTTTCTTTACTGGAAGCCGACTGCATTTTACTGGGCGCTGGCCAGCGCTTTTCTGCTCAGCAGATGGATTGGCGAGAAGGTTCTTGTCGAGCGCTTCTTCACTGTGATCGGCAAGCTGCCGACCGACCGTATCTCGAGGGGACAATGGCGCTCACTGAACCTCATCTGGGTGGCATTCTTTGTGGCACTGGGCTTGCTGAATATTTACGTAGCCTACAACTACAGCGAAGCTTTCTGGGTTCGCTTCAAAGTGTTTGGACTGATGGGCATCACCCTGGTTTTCATGACAGCGCAGACGTTTTGGATTGTTTCGCGTTTCGACAGTCACAAATCCGACACAGACGATCTGGAGGTTTGATCATGTGGTATGCCGTAATGGGAGAGGACGTCGCAGACAGCTTGCCAATGCGGCAAAAAGCAAGAGACGCGCACATTGCCCGTTTGAAGGCCCTCGCCGCTAACGGCCGGGTGCTGATTGCCGGACCACACCCTGCCATCGATGCAGAAGATCCGGGTCCAGCCGGCTTCTCCGGCAGCCTGATCGTAGTCGATTTTCCCTCGCTGGACGAGGCAAAGGACTGGGCAAGCAAAGATCCCTATCTTGAGGCTGGCGTTTACTCGAAGGTCACCGTCAAACCGTTCAAGCGGGTACTACCTTGAGCGGAGATCGGGAAACGAAGATTCGTGAGGCAATCAGCGCTCGATTTTCGCCTTCCGAACTATCAATCAAGGACCAGAGCCACTTGCATGTCGGCCATGCTGGGGCGAAGGATGGCAAAGGTCACTTCGACCTGACGATTGTTTCCGAGGAATTCGCTGGGGTGACCAGCATCCAGCGGCATCGAATGGTTTATGATGCGCTGGCCCAGCTCCTGCAAACCGATATTCACGCGGTGCGAATCAAGGCACTTACCGAATCGGAAAAGTGACTCCGGCAGACCGATTACATATTACGAACAAGGGATATTGCACGATGAAACTACCTATACGTTCCAGTTTTTCTGGAGCTATTGCTGTCTTTGCCCTGAGCGTCACCGGGCACCTGGCACACGCGGAAACCGTAACTACAGTCAACGGCGCAGCGATTGAGAGCGATGTACTGGATTTCTATATCCAGAGTCGGACCAATCGTCCGGCCGCGCAAGCAACTGCAGAGGAGCGTGAAGCGCTGACATCGGAACTGACCGACATTTTCCTCTTGTCGACCCAGGAGTCGGCAACCAGCCTCGAAAAGGAACCACAGATCCGGGCACAACTGGAATTGCAACGACGCGGTATTCTGGCGCAGGCCGTAGCGGCGGATTTCTACTCGAGCGTTACCGTTTCGCAAGAGGAAATAGCTGCAGAGTATGCAAATCAGGTCAAACTAGCGCCAGCTCAGCAGTTCAAGGCCCGGCACATTCTGGTTGAAACGCAAGGACAAGCGGTCGAAATCATTACCTTGCTGAATGGCGGCGCTGATTTCCAGGAACTTGCCAGGGAACGGTCGACAGGGCCGTCCGGTCCGAACGGTGGCGAGCTCGGCTGGTTCTCACCGGATCAAATGGTGGCAGCGTTCTCCGACGCTGTTGCGAAACTTGAGGATGGCGGCTACACCAAAGAACCGGTTCAAACCCAATTCGGATGGCATGTAATATTGCGTGAGGAGTCCCGGTCGGCTGAAGCACCGACTCTGGAAAGTGCGCAGACAGAGATTACGCAATACCTGCAGAACGTGAAATTTCAGGCTTACCTTCAGTCGTTACGAGACGATGCCAAGAATTAGAGCCTGCTTAACTTAATACCAGTTCGCTTAACAATAAGGGCGCCATTCGGCGCCCTTTTGTTTTGTTGCAAATTGATTTGTGAGGCTGATCACAGCAATGGCAATCGTATCTGCCTATTCTGCGCGCGAGTCGTCTCTAATCGCTCAGAGGCGGCTTCTCCAACCCTCGCATCATCTTCATGTTGATACGAGACCTAAAGTCGACAGGGACGTCGACTTTTTTTTTGGCCGCCTTTTATCTCTCAGCTACCAGCAGTTTGATTCCGCCGTAGGTTCGGCCGCGAACCGATACGACTTCACCAACACTCGGCGCACTTCCGTTTGACAGCAATGCCGTGTAATCAACTGTTACGCCACTGACAACCGCTGTGCCGATTGATGTGTTGACTTCGTCAACCACTCCGCGCAGGAATGAACTATCTACTGCAGCGATCGGAACGATCGAAGCATCTACGATGCCACCCAGTTCCTCATCTAGAGATCCGTAAATAGCGACTGAAGAGCCTGGCGAAATCCCTGCCAGAGCCTGGCTATCGGCAAAAATAGTTTGCCCGAGAACCGACACGAAATCTGCGCCGACAACATCAACGGTACCGATAACAAGCAGATCACTGCCCTCGATACTCAGCAGGTCGCTGCCTTCGATGCTGAGAAGATCGCTGCCCTCGATGCTCAGCAGGTCGCTGCCCTCGATACTCAGCAGGTCGCTGCCCTCGATGCTCAGCAGGTCGCTGCCTTCGATGCTGCGAAGATCGCTGCCCTCGATACTCAGCAGGTCGCTGCCCTCGATACTCAGCAGGTCGCTGCCCTCGATGCTCAGCAGGTCGCTGCCCTCG
>Ga0224510_10001680_pt1 | contig 14200 bp, 16 predicted proteins | sample SF_May12_sed_USG_FD_170161 | JGI IMG/M metagenome (GOLD analysis project Ga0224510, IMG submission 170161) | Sediment microbial communities from San Francisco Bay, California, United States - SF_May12_sed_USGS_4_1 | ecosystem: Environmental > Aquatic > Marine > Sediment | place: USA: California... | reverse complement strand
TGTCGGGCACGCACCGAACAACGACGCAAGGATCCTGACTGATGCAACTGGTGTGGCTCTCGCTCGCGATCACCTGCACCGTCGCGTATCACCTCGTGCTCAAGCTGACGCCGGCGGGCGCAAACCCCTTCCTGTCGCTGATGCTGACGTACGGTTCCGTCACCTTGCTGTTCGGTGCCGTGCTCGCATTGGCACCCGGCGAATTCGCCTGGCGCCAGGAACTGCAGCACCTCAACTGGACGGCCATCGCGCTGGCCATTGCGATCATCGGCCTGGACCTCGGCTTCATCCTGCTCTATCGCACGGGTTTCGAAGTGAGCCTCGGTGCGCTCGTCACACAGACCGCGGCTGCGATGCTGCTGGTGGGGGTGGGCGTGCTCGTCTTCCGCGAAAAGCTCAGCCTCGCGAATGGCGTGGGGATCCTGCTGTGCATCGCGGGCCTGTGGCTGGTGAACCGCCGCTGAATCCGGTCAGTCGGACGGAGGCTCGCCGCGCTGCGCGTCGCGTGCGGCAGCCTGTTCCTGGCGGATGCGTCGTACCGTCCAATACACGAATGCGCCTACCACGCTGAGCATCAGCGCCATCAGCAGCGTCATCTTCGGCCCTGCGAGCCGCCAGGCTTCGCGCAGCCCCAGGATCACGCCGACCGGCGTCCACACGAGCAACAGGGGACGGGCGATGCGCATGCAGCGCGTTCAGGGCCGTCTGCGGCTCGCGCCCTGTTCCTCCCAGCCGGAGCCGGGCATGGCGTCGAAGAACATCTGCACCTTGTGCAGCAGCTGGTTGTGGTCGGCCCAGGCCACCTGTTCGTCCAGGCGCTGCATGCGATCGGCCTCAGTGGCCTCGGCATCGAGACCTCCGTGCACCAGCGGGGGGGGCGGGGGCGACTTGCCGCGCTTTTCGGCCTCTTCGGACAGCATGAGGTGCAGGCGCTCCCAGTAGCGCAGCGCCGGGTAGGAGCGGCCGCGCAATCGGTGGTGGTCCAGCAGGCGCTGGGCGCGGCTCGACGTTCTGCGAATGATTGCCATGCGATGTGACTACAGTAAGCTCGCGGCCACGGAATTCAATACGCGGGGAGCGAACATGACGACAGCTTTCTGGTGCGTGCTCATTGCCGGCCTGCTGCCTTACTCCGGAACCCTCACCGCCAAGATCGGCGCCCGCGGCTTTGACAATCGCAATCCCCGTGACTGGCTGGCCGCCCAGACGGGTTTCCGCGCCCGCGCCAACGCGGCGCAGCACAACTCGTTCGAAGCCTTTCCACTATTCGCGGCGGCGGTCATCGTCGCGCACATCGCGGCCGCGCCGCAGGCGCGTGTCGACTTGCTTGCCATCACCTTCGTGGTTTCGCGGCTGCTGTACATCGCGTTCTACGTAGCGGACCAGTCGACGCTGCGCTCGCTGGCGTGGTTCGGTGGTATCGGCAGCGCGGTCGCGATCTTCTTCGCCGCGGCCTGAGGTTTCAGCGGTTCAGGTAGGGCATCGTCTTGCGGTTGCGCCAGAGCCCGTCCACTGCGTATACCGCGAGCGCCGTCCAGATCAGCGCGAAGCCGATGCCGCGCTCGAGCGTGAACGCTTCCTTGAACACCACCACGCCGAGCAGGAACTGCAACGACGGGCCGATGTACTGCACGAGGCCGACGGTCGAAAGCGGGATCAGGCGCGCGCCGTAGGCAAACAGTGCCAGCGGCAATGCGGTGACCAGGCCACTGCCCAGCAGCAAGGCATTGATGTGCAGCGCTGCATGGCCGAAGGCCGCCGTGCCCTGCGACTCCATCCACAGCAGGAACCCCAGGGCGAAGGGGGCGAGCAGCAGGGTTTCGGTAGCCAGGCCCGGCACGGCCTCGACTTTAACCACCTTCCGGATCAGGCCGTAACAGCCGAAACTCGCTGCCAGTGCCAGCGCGATCCACGGTGGGCGGCCCGCGACCACCGCGAGGTAAAGCACGCCCACCGCAGCGAGCGACACCGCCGCTTTCTGCGGGATGTTCAGCCGCTCGCCCAGCACCAGCACACCCAGCACGACGTTGAGCAGCGGGTTGATGAAGTAACCCAGGCTGGCATCGATCACGTGCCCGTTCGCGATCGACCAGACGTAAATCAGCCAGTTCACGCTGATCAGCACCGCCGAGGCGACGAGACGGTAACGTGTGCCCGGATTGGCGAGCGCGGCCCAGACGGCGCCGGTTTCGCCCCGGACGCCCAGCCAGATGAAGACGAGCACGCAGCACCAGACGATGCGGTGCGACATGATCTCGAGCGCGGGCAACGCGTGCAGCGGTTTGAGGTAGAGCGGCAGGACGCCCCAGATGGCGAAGGCGCAGATCGCTGCGGTGAGCCCGTTCCGGCTGGCGCGGGCGGCCGCCGTGGGATCGCTTGCAGCTGTAGTCGGGCTCGCCATGGGGCGCGCATTGTTGCACGCCGCCCGTCCGCCTGGCCTCCATTCGCGCGCCCGGCTTGCGGAAATCCCGCAGCGCGGCGGGCGCGGGTCCGGTGCAAAGTCGCGCCATGGAATCCAGTCTCGACACGGGCCGACTGCATCGCGAATGGGCCACCATGCAGGTCATGGTGGGAATTTATTGCAGCGGGCACGGACATTATTGCCCGCCTGGCCAGTCGCTGTGCGCCGAGTGCGCGGCTTTCCTCAGCTACGCCGAGCGGCGGCTGCAGAAATGTCCCTATGGGCCGGCGAAGCCGACGTGCGCCAAATGCCCGATCCACTGCTACAAGCCGGCGCCACGGGAGTTCGCGCGCGAAGTCATGCGCTACGCGGGCCCGCGTATGGTGCTACGCCATCCGTGGCTCAGCCTGACCCATTTCCTGGACAAGGCGCGTCGCGTCGAGCATCCACTCGTCGCGAGGCGCAGCCAGCGCGATCAGCGCTGACGGGGTCACGCGGCGCGGGTGTCAGGTCATTCGACGCCAGACTCGTCCTACACCGCGTCGAATCCCTTGAATATGGAAAATTCTTCGAGCGAGGCGCGGTCCGTGTGCAAGGTGTTCACCGGGTGGGCCGCGTCCGCGTAACCGAGCGCCATGCCGGCGAACAGCAGCAGGTTGTGCGGCACGTCGAGGAACTTCGCCACGGTCGCCGGCACGCGTGACCAGATCTCCTGCGCGCACGTGTGCAATCCCTGTTCGCGCGCGAGCAGCATCACTGTCTGCATGTACATGCCGACGTCGGACCACTGCGGTGGTCCCATGCTTCGATCGAGATAGAAGAACAGCCCTGCGGGCGCGCCGAAGAATTCGTAATTGCGCGCGAGCTGCAGCAGCCGCGCCAGCTTGTCTCCGCGCGGGATGCCCAGCGTGCCATAGAGATCTTCTCCCGCCTTGTGACGACGGCTGCGATACGGTTCACCGAGCCCGGGCGGGTAGATGTCGTATTCATGCGAGCCATCGCCGAGCGGGTTCTTCGACACTTCGACGCGCACGACCGCTTTCAGGTCGGCGAGCGGCTGGCCAGCAAGCGCATAGACCAGCCACGGCTGCACGTTGCCGCCCGACGGCGTGCGGCGTGCAGCTTCGAGGATGGATCGCACCGTGGCGCCGGGCACCGGAGTGTCCAGAAACGCGCGGCAGCTCATGCGGCTGGCAACGGCATCGCTCACGTTCAAGGCAATCACCTCCTGCGGTCGCGGCCGATTCTGCCAGAAGGCGGCGGCGAGGGTTGGCCGTTGCGGATGGTCAGGGCGGATTCACCGTGTCGCGGCGCACGCGGTTTTTAGCTACGCTCCGTGCGCGTCGCCCGAGGTATTCATGCAGGACCTGAAGCAGTTCGTCATCGACATCCCGGATTTCCCGAAGCCCGGCATCCTTTTCCGCGACATCAGCCCGCTGCTGCGCCGGCATTTCGCGTCGACGATCGCTGCCGTCGACGCTTTGTTCACCGAGCGTGAGTGGAGTGCGATCGACGCCGTCGCGGGTATCGAGTCGCGTGGCTTCATCCTGGCATCCGCGCTCGCGGCACGCCGCGGCAAGGGCTTCGTGCCGATCCGCAAGAAAGGCAAATTGCCGCCACCGGTGGTCGACATCGCGTACGAACTGGAATACGGCACGGGCGTGCTCGAGATGCAGGCCGGACAGGGCAGGTTGCTGATCGTCGACGACGTACTGGCAACGGGCGGGACGCTGGCGGCCTCGACGACGCTCAGCCGGCAGGCGGGGTATGCGGTGCAGGGGATCGGCGTGCTGATCGACATCGGCATCGCACCGGGTTTCCGCTGCGACGAACACGCGCCGCGCATCGTCATGCAGTACGGCTGACGCGACAGTGACGGGCCGCGGCTACAACGTTCCCGAGCCGTTGCTCGCGTCGATCGCCGACAAGCTGGCGCAATTCGAGCAGCGGCCTGCGCTGCCGGGCACGCCGGCGGCAACGTCGATCGCGGAAACCCTGCGCTATGTCTGGGCCTGCAGCGCGTTCGCCGCGGATGCCTGCCTGCGTGATGCGGGGCTGCTGCCGTGGCTCGCGACCGAAGGCCGGCTGGTGCAGCAACTGGAGCCGGACGCTTTCCATGCGGCCGCGATCCTGGCCACGCAACCCGGCACCACGGTCGACACCGTATTCATGGCGGCGCTGCGCACTTTTCGGCGCCGGCAACTGGTGCGCATCGCGTGGCGGGACCTCGCGGGCTTTGCCTCGATCGAGCAGGTGCTGGCCGAGCTTTCCGCCTTGGCCGATGCCTGCATTGCGGTCGCGTGCCAGCAGGCAGCCGCGTTGCTGGGCGCGAGGCACGGCCTGCCGCGGGATGCGCAGGGCCAGCCGTTGCCGCTGCTCGTGCTGGGCATGGGGAAGTTGGGCGGGGGTGAACTCAATTTCTCCTCCGACATCGATTTGATCTTTCTCTTCGCCGAGCACGGCGAGACCGATGGTCCGCGGCCGCTGTCGTACGACGAATTCTTCGTCCGCGCCGGCAAGCGCGTGGCGCAACTGCTCGGCACGCCCACCGACGACGGCTTCGTCTATCGCGTCGATCTGCGTTTGCGGCCGTTCGGTGATTCCGGTCCGGTCGCGGTCAGCTTCGACGCAATGGAGGAATACCTGCAGCAGCACGGCCGCGACTGGGAACGCTATGCCTACGTGAAAGCGCGTCCCGTCTACGGCGCCGAGGCGGGATTCGCCGACCTGCAGCGCAATGCGCTGCGGCCGTTCGTGTACCGGCGGTACCTCGACTTCGGCGTATTCGAATCGCTGCGCGGCATGAAGGACCTGATCGCGCGCGAGGTCGAACGGCGCGAGTTGCAGCAGAACGTGAAGCTGGGCCCCGGTGGCATCCGCGAGATCGAGTTCATCGTGCAGGCATACCAGCTGTTGCGCGGCGGCAGTACGCCACGATTGCAGACGCGGAGCCTGCTCGAGGCGTTGCCGCAGCTGGCGGGCCAGAAACTGCTGACGCCCGAAGCAGTCGCCGAACTGCTGTCCGCATACCGATTCCTGCGCCGCGTCGAGAACCGGCTGCAGCAGTGGAACGACGAACAGACGCACGAGCTGCCCACCGCATCCTGGGAGCGCGAGCGGCTGGCCCTGGCCATGGGCGTGAACGACTGGGCGACGCTGCACGAGCACCTGCAGGCACATCGAGACCGGGTGAGTTCGCACTTCCGCCGCGCGGTGTTCGCGCCTGGCGCGACCGTGGCCGATGCCGATGCGGGCGCCGGGCTGGAGCAGTTGCTCGATCCCGAGCCCGACGTGGAGCGGCGACGTGAATGCCTCGCGACGTTGCAGGCGCCGGAGCTGGTCGAACCCATCCTGCGGCAGCTCGAGCAACTGCGCGAGAGCGGTTACTACCGCCGCCTCGATGAAACAGGCCGTCGCCGCTTACAGATCCTGCTGCCGCGCCTGTTGCGCGCCGTCGTGCGCTTGCCCAACGCCGAGTCCGCGCTCACGCGCGTGCTGCACGTCATCGAGCGCATCGGCGGGCGCACCGTGTACCTCGCGCTGCTGAACGAGAACCCGGTGGCGCGTGATCGCCTGTTTGAGCTCTGCGCCAACTCTCAGTTCTTGTCCGACCAGATCGCCGCGTTCCCGTTGCTGTTGGACGAGCTGCTCGACGACCGGCTGTTCGATTCGACGCCCGAGCGCGCCGAGCTCGCGACCGACCTGCGCAACCGCATGGCCAACTGCGGCGTGGACGACGTCGAAGAACAGGTAGAGGCATTGCGGCAGTTCCAGCGCGCGGCCATGTTCCGCGTCGCCGTGCCCGATCTCACGGGGCGCCTGCCGCTGATGAAAGTGAGCGACCGCCTCACCGACCTGGCCGAGCTGATCGTGCAGGAGACGCTCGACCTGGCGTGGCAGCAGATCGTCGCGCGGCACGGCGCGCCGTACTGCGGGCCGAACGAAGGCCAGCTGCGGCCGGCGGGAATGATCGTGGTGGCGTATGGGAAGTTCGGCGGCATCGAGCTGGGTTACGGCTCGGACCTCGACCTGGTGTTCCTGCATGATTCGGCCGGCGAGGTGCAGCGTACCGCCGGGCCGCACGCCGTCGACAACGGCGTGTTCTTCCTGCGGCTGGTGCAGCGCCTGGTGCATCTGCTCACGGTGCATTCGGCGGCGGGGCGGCTTTACGAAGTGGACACGCGCCTGCGGCCCAGCGGCAAGGGCGGCTTGCTGGTGCAGAGCATCGAAGGCTTCGCCGACTATCAGCGCACCGAAGCCTGGACCTGGGAACACCAGGCCCTGCTGCGGTCGCGCGCCGTGGCGGGCGTGGGTGAGCTGCGCCGGCGGTATGAAGCGCTGCGGGTCGAGCTGCTGCGGACCGCCGTGCGGCGGGAATCATTGCGGGACGACGTGCGCTCGATGCGCGAGCGCATGCGGGCCGAGTTGTCGAAGTCGAAGGCCGGAGAGTTCGACCTCAAGCAGGACGCCGGTGGCATCACGGACGTCGAGTTCCTGGCCCAGTTCTGGGCGTTGCAGTGGTCCGACCGCCGGCCCGAACTGGTGACGTTCTCGGACAACATCCGCCAGCTCGAGAGCCTCGCTTCGATCTGCCTCGTGCCGCAGGAGACGGTCGACGTGCTGACCCGCGCCTACCGCACCTACCGTCAGCGCATGCACCACCTCTCACTCGAAGGCGGGGACAGCATCGCGCCCGCGGCCGAGTTCGAGGCCATACGCGCCGACGTGCGCGCGATCTGGCGGGACACGATGGAGAAGTGACTATAATCACGGCCAGGCCGGTCGGGTCGCCGATTGCCCCGGAGCGCGTGTCTGCCTTTCCAAGCGCAGGGGCAATCGGCGACCCGACCCGCGCGGCCGGTGGCGCGTCACTGGCTCCCTTCTTTCACCCGAGCGACGGTCGCAACCCATGGCAGAACTTCTCGTCCCGATCTCGCCCGGCGAGCTGATCGACAAGATCACCATCCTCGAGATCAAGTCGGCGCGCATGTCGGATGCGGCGAAGCTGCACAACGTGCGCACCGAGCTCAACCTGCTCATGGAAACGTGGCGGGCCTCGGATTACTCGAAGGTGGACATCAGCGTGGAGTGGGCCGGCCTGCGCGACGTGAACACCAAGCTGTGGGTCATCGAGGACGACATCCGCGACAAGGAACTGGCCGGCGAGTTCGACGCGAAGTTCATCGAGCTGGCACGCGCCGTGTACGTGACGAACGACGAGCGTGCGAAGATCAAGCGCCAGATCAATACGAAGCTGGGCTCGGCGCTGGTCGAAGAGAAGAGCTACAAGGAATACAAGAAGTAGCGGCTAGTGGCTAGTGGCCAGTGGTTAGCCGGAACATCGCGACCGGTCACGGCGATCACGATTTGATCGAACGAGATCCGTTTGTAGCAGTGGGGCCTGGGCGGCTGCAGCGCTGCCGTCTTCCTTGCGGGCGCCAACCCCTTTATTTACGGCTCTGTAAGAAATTCGTGCTGGTTCCGGCAGGGGCTGGATCCCGAAAACGGACGTTGTATGGGGGAAATCGACCCACAGCGGTAGTTCGTCGTCACTGACAACGACGGCGTCGAGGAGTGGAACGGCGAAACCGGGTTCCTCGACCTGGGTCGGGTGGACAAGCTGCTCCGCTGACGCAAAGGCGCTGCGCGACTCGGCTCAGGATCACTTGATCGACTCAAGGTATTTGCTGAGGTTCGCCTGCAATTCGGCCGCGCGTACTGCGGCTGCGGCGACTTCGCCACGATGATAGATCACGAATGTCGCCATGATCCTGATCGTCGCAGCGAGCGGAGGGTTCGCGGCAACCAGGCGGAAAAAGTCTCCCGCGGGCTTCGATGCGAAGGGCGCAAGGCCGTAGACGGCGCCCGCATTCAAGGCGTCCTTGCGGAGCGCCAAAATTTTTTCGTTCTGTTCGCCGACGCTCGAGACGAGGTTGTAATAGCGTTGGATGCCCCTCGCCAACTCGGCATCGCGAATGATCTCGACGTCGCCAGCGCCGGCGAACGCGTCATAGGTCATGGTGCTTGGCGTCGGATGAAAGCCGAGCACGATCTCGGTCCACAGCCGGTCGCGCCGCTCTGCGGGCGTAACGCCGAGCCGAGACAGATCGAATGCGTAGTCGACGGTGCCGGCCCCGGGAGCGCCTGGCTCGAATTCGAGGGGAGGCAAGCCTGCGCCTGCGAGCGAGTCCGCAGCGGCGCGGATCCGCGTGTCGGCGACAACCAGGCTCTGGGCGTACTGTGCGCGATCGACGTCGAGATCGGCGATGAGCCCTGCGATGATCTGTGCCTCGCGCTGCCGGTCACTGAAATTCTTGCTCCATTCCTGCGCCTGCAGACCGACGAAAACACCGATCACGACGATGACAAAATCGAGGAATATCGCGGTCCATTCCTGTCTGCGGAAATGCGCGATGACGCGGCGCAGGATCATGGCTTGCCCCCAATCTTTTGCTCGAGCGCACCGATCGCCGCCTTGGCGGACGCCAGCGTGTCCGGAAACTCGTCAAGGGCGAAGATGTTCTGTCCGATCCAGAACCGCAACTCACGCGCCAACTCTGTATCCGCGCGGATATTGCCGAGCATCGACGCCGCGTCCGCCGGATCGAGGTCGCCGATGCAGTCGCGACTGAGCCTCTCGAGCTGATCGTCAGGTACGTCGAAACAATCGCCCCAGAGAACCAGCGAACTCTCCGGACTCAAGTACCCGCGCAATTCCGTCCGAAAAGCCGGCGCAGTCAGGTTGATCGGGTTCCAGCCGGCCAGATTGAGATAAAACAGCTCGACCTGGGCCCGCGCCGCTTCGTCCGACGGAAAGCCGATCCGCACATTCTCTTCGTACCGCGCGCGTGGATAAGGTGTTCCCCAGAGCTGTGACGCGTGAAAGAAGTCGATGATGAGATCTGCGCATTTGTCGGCGCACGGCGCGTCATTCTCGAGAAAAGCGAGCGCGCGGCGCCCGGCTTCGACAACCTCACGCGCATAGCTCTGATGCGCTTCGAGCAGCCGGACATTGGTGACGATCTCGTCGCGCAATTGCGCCCTATGGCTCATCTCCGATGCGCGCAATTCGCGCTCGGCGTTCCAGTTCGAGACCTGGATGCCGACGAAGACGCCGAGGACGACGATGACGAAATCGAGTGCGATCGCGGTCCATTCCTGCTTGCGGAAATGCTCGATGACGCGACGCAGGATCATGGGGCAGCCCTCACTCGCATACGAAACCCTCGCCTACCGGCTGGCACTGCGGCGGGAAGCCGTGCGCGAATAGTACTTCCAGAAACTGCTTCCCGGCGCAGTTTGCCGGACAGGTTCGCGCTGGACCCCTACTCCACTCCTGTCCAGGGTCGCGTCCGTCACCGCCGACCCATACCTCCGGCATCCAGGATTGGGAGGGCAAAACCGACATCGACTATCGCAGAGATTGCACCGAGGGCGAACTCGTCAAGATGTGTCAGGAGCATCGGTTTGGAGGTCCGCTGTTCTACGGCGATACGGAGCTAGAAAGAAACCGCGACAGTGCGAACGACTGCTCGTGGCCGAACTCGAAAGTAGCCGAGTGTCCGAATTGCCCTGGCGCGATATTGCGACCGACACGAAATCGGTGAGATTGCGTTATTGAACGGACGGTTCTGCAGGCCTAAATTATTTTGATGCCACAACAGCCGCAGCGAAAATCCCAGCCGCTGGCCGCTGGCCGCTAGCCGCTAGCCACTAGCCACTAGCCACTTTCTTCTAGCCTCTTCTGAGCGTGTACTCCGCCGAGCAATACGGGCACTTCGCCATGCCGGTCTGCTCGAGGGCCAGGAACACGCGAGGATGTGAATTCCAGAGGTGCATGCCCGGCATCGGGCACGACAACGGCAGGTCTGCCGGCGTCACCTCGTACTGGTGCTGGGCGTTCGGCTGGATGAGCTTGTCGCTGCGTTCGGCCGTCACGTGCTGTGCCTCGCGGTCGTCGTCGGGATGCGGGCGGGTCAGGATGTCCGCCGGGCGCGCATTATCGCGCAGCCGACGAAGCCGCGCCACGAAACCCCGTTCAGCCCGCGGGCGTGCGCGGCGCGCCGGCCGCCATCAGTTCGTCCAGCTTTTCGACGGCATCGTCGATTTCGATCAGGTCCATCACGCCCGGCAGCTCGATCTTCTCCGTCCAGGGCAGGCTCCGGGCCGACTGGTTGAGGAACCGGCTGGCCGCCCGATCGTAGCGGTTCACGCACCATTGCCGGCTGAAATACGGGCCGCTGCGCTCGGGATTCGTCGCAGCGTACAGGCCGACTACCGGCGTGCCGACAGTTGTCGCCATATGTGCGGGCCCTGAGTCCGGCGACACCAGCACGGTTGCGCGCTGCAGCGTCGCGAGGAATTCCAGCAGCGTGTCCTTGCCGATCAGGTTGTGGTGCGGCTGCCGCATGGCCTGCCCGATCTGCTCGCCATACTGCAGCTCGAGATCACTGCGGCCGCCGCACAGCAGTACTTCCATGCCGTGCCGCGCCACGGCGTGGTCCGCCAGCGCGGCGTAACGCTCCGCGCGCCAGTTGCGCAGCTCGTGGCTGGAGCACGGGCTGATCACCAGCGTGCGCCGCGACGGATCGGGAATCGCGGCCGCCGCATAGGCGAGCGCGGATTCCGGCAAAGGAATGTTCCACCGCATCGAGCGTCCCGTGACGCCCAACCGTTCCGCAAAGCCGAACAGGCTGTCGAGCACGTGCTCGCGCGATTTCGCCTCGACCTTGGCGTTTGTAAAGATCCACTGGCCTTCGCGCGCCCGCGCACGGTCGAACCCGACACGATGCCGCGCCGGCACCATCAGCGAGGCGACTGTCGCGCGCAGTGCCAGCTGCATGTGCAGCAGCGCGTCGAACCGCCGGCCGCGCAGCCGCGAGCGCAGGTCCCGGTAACCCTGTGCGCCGGCTTTCTTGTCGAAGGTGATGAACTCGATGCCCGGGATGTGGCCGAGCAGCTTGTATTCCAGCTTGCCGAGGATCCACGTGATTTTCGTCGTCGGCCAGGCGTCCTGCAGCGTCCGCACCACCGGCAGCACGTGGCACACGTCCCCCAGCGCCGAAAGACGCAGGACACAGATCGATTCAGGTGGCGAGCTGAACAGGGGCGGCTTCATCGGCGGCTCGAAACGGTAGGCAGCGGCGTCGGGATCGTGAACAATCCGCACCGATGAACGAAGCAGCCGCCGCCGGGGAGGAGGCGCTCGCGCGGGGAGCGGGCGGCGCGATGCTATACGATGCTTCCTGCCTGCACCATCCGGACGCGCCCGTGTTTGATCCTGCGCACTGGCGGGCGCAGGGCGCGCTGGAATCCGCGCGCGGCGGCCGTGGCACAGTGGCGTTCGTGCGCACGGCCACCGGCCAGCGCTGGGTGCTCCGTCATTATCGTCGTGGCGGCCTGATGGCGAAGCTCGTCAGCGACCGTTACCTCTGGACCGGCACCGACCGCACCCGCTCGTTCCGCGAATGGCGCCTGCTGCGGCAGTTGCGGGAGTGGAGCCTGCCCGTGCCGCAACCCATCGCCGCGCGCTACGTGCGCACCGGCCTGTTCTATCGCGCGGACCTGATCACAGGAGAACTGCCCGTGCGTCTCACGCTGGCGCAGGCCTTGCTGGCCGGGCCCTTGCCGGCCGATGCGTGGCGCGCCGTGGGCGCATGCGTCGGCGCACTGCATGCGCGCGGCGTGCAGCACGCGGATCTCAATGCGCATAACGTGTTGCTGGGTGATTCGAACGCGGTGTACGTGCTCGACTTCGATCGTGGCTGCGTCCGCGAGCGCGGTGCGTGGGAGCAGTCGGTGCTTGAACGCCTGCAGCGTTCGCTGCGCAAGGTCACGGCGGGCCTGCCGCCCGATCGCTTCGGCGACGAGCAGTGGCGGGCGCTCGTCACGGGCGTGCGACAGGCCACCTGACCATGCGAATGCTTTATGTGCTGCTGGTCTACCTGCTCGCGCCGATCGTGGTCGCGCATGAGGCGTGGCAGGCGCTGCGCGATCCGGCGTATCGCGGCAGGCTCGGGCAGCGCCTGGGCTTTGCGCCGCGGCCCGATCGCACCGGCAGTCTCTGGATCCACGCGGTCTCGGTCGGTGAAGTGCAGGCCGCGGCCGGACTGATCCGGGAACTGCGGCGACGGCATCCGGCGTTGCCGATCGTGGTGACGACCACGACGCCGACGGGCGCGCAGCGCGCGCGCGCGCTGTACCAGGACGCCGTCCATCACTGCTACCTGCCTTATGACCTGCCTGGTGCGGTGAGCAGATTTCTCGACCGCATCGCGCCGCAGGCCGCGATCATCCTCGAGACGGAAATCTGGCCCACGCTCTACGCCGCGCTCGAACGCCGTGGCATTCCACTGGTGCTCGGCAGCGCGCGCGTAACGCCGCGTTCGGTTGGGCGCTATCGCAAGCTGGCGTCGCTGTTTCGCGATGCCCTTGCGAACGGCATCACCATCGGCGCGCAGACCCCAGGCGACGCCGAGCGCTTCATCGCAGTCGGTGCGCCCAGGGCGCGCGTACAGGTCACGGGCAACATCAAGTACGACCTGACGATCCCGCCATCGACGGTGGAGGCGGGCCGCGCGCTGCGCGAGCAATGGGATTCGCGGCGTCCCGCGTGGATCGCGGGCAGCACGCATGAAGGCGAGGAAGAAGCCGCGCTGGCCGCGCATGCGATGCTGAGCGAGCAATTCCCCAACGCACTGCTGCTGCTGGTGCCGCGGCATCCGCAGCGCTTCGACGCGGTGCGCGCATTGTTGCGCCGGCGAGATGTGCCGTTCGCGATGCGCAGTGCGGGTGCGTTGCCTGCTGCCGGCGACGCCGTGCTGTTGGTGGACACGATCGGCGAGCTGCAGATGTTCTACGCGGCGGCGGACGTTGCTTTTGTCGCCGGCAGCCTGGTGCCGATCGGCGGCCACAGCCTGCTCGAGCCCGCGGTACTGGGATTGCCGATCCTGTCAGGCCCGCACACGCAGAACTCGCAGGACGTGGCAGATCTCCTCGCGCAGTCTGGTGCCCTGCGCGTCGTGCAGGACGCACAGGAGCTGGGGCATCAGCTGCTGGAGCACCTGGCAGACCCGGCGCGTGCCCAAGCAATAGGCGCTGCCGGACGGGACGCCGTGGCGGCCAACCGTGGAGCGGTCAGCCGCCTGGTCGCGATGATCGAACCGCTGCTCAGGTCTTGGGACGTACGACCGGCAACGTCGTCGGCGTCGTCAGATAGCCGTTGATCACCGAGAGGTCGTCCTGCTTGAGCCCGCCCGAGGCGGATTCGAGCCGCACGATGTTGATCAGGTAGTCGTAACGGCTGCGCGCGTAATCCCGCTGCGCCTCGAACAGGCGACGGCGCGCGTCGAGCACGTCGACCGTCGTGCGCGTGCCGACTTCGAAACCGGCTTCCGTCGCTTCGAGCGCAGTCTGGCTCGACTTGACGGCCTGCTGCAGCGCCTGCACGCGCGCCTTCTCCGCAATCACGCCGAGGTACGCGTCGCGCGTCTCGCGCTCGGCCGAACGCATCGTGCCCTCGAGCTTTTCGCGTGCCGCGCGATGCAGGTACACCTGTTCGCGGACGCGCGACTGCGTGCCGCCGCCGCTGAAGATCGGGATGTTGAGCCGCAGCCCGATCACGTCGCTGGTGCCGTTGGAATCAGCCGAACCGCCCACACGGTCGCCGGAGTTGAGCGGATCGGTCGGGTCGAACGACTGGTTCGTCTGCGTCGCGTCGCGGCTGTCCTCGCTGTACTGGGCGAAGAGATCGACGCTCGGCAGATGACCGGCCTGCGCGATCTTGACGTCGGCGCTTGC
>Ga0224510_10001679_pt1 | contig 14203 bp, 12 predicted proteins | sample SF_May12_sed_USG_FD_170161 | JGI IMG/M metagenome (GOLD analysis project Ga0224510, IMG submission 170161) | Sediment microbial communities from San Francisco Bay, California, United States - SF_May12_sed_USGS_4_1 | ecosystem: Environmental > Aquatic > Marine > Sediment | place: USA: California... | reverse complement strand
GCGGATGTGCGCCAGGAACTTGTTGCCCAGCCCTTCGCCCTGCGAGGCTCCCGCGACCAGGCCCGCGATATCCACGAACTCGACTGTGGTCGGCAGGATCTTCTCAGGCCTGGCGATTGCGGCCAGCGCATCGAGCCGCGGATCCGGGACCGGCACGATCCCGACATTCGGATCGATGGTGCAGAACGGGTAATTTTCAGCGGCAATCTTTGCACGCGTCAGCGCATTGAATAGCGTTGACTTGCCGACATTCGGCAGGCCGACGATGCCACAGCGGATTCCCATGGTGTGCGCGTGGCGCCGGCCTCAGCCGGGCGCTTCCTGTTGCGGCGGCCTGGCATGCAGCCGGTTCATCATCGACTCCGCACCTTCCGTCACCAGGCGCGGGAATTCGGAGACCGCCAGTTCGATGGCCTCCCGGATCAACCGTTCATCGACAGCGGACGGGCGCTCGAGCACGTAGTCGATCACGTCGTCGCGGCTCCCCGGGTGGCCGATGCCGATACGCAAGCGCCAGAAATCTTCGCCCATGTGGCTGATGACATCCTTGAGTCCATTGTGACCGCCCGCTCCGCCACCCTGCTTGAGCCTCGCGATGCCGGCCGGCAAGTCCAGATCGTCATGCACGACCAGGACCTGTTCACTCGGCACCCGCAGGTAGTCGCAGATTGAGCGGATCGAGAGGCCGCTGCGATTCATGTACGCCATCGGCTTCAGCAACCAGAGATCGACGCCTGCAATCGCGACGCGCCCGGCGTCGCCGTTGTAGCGATGCTCGGGTTTCAGCCGGCCATCGTGCCGGCGCGCCAGTTCATCGACGAACCAGAAGCCCGCATTGTGGCGGGTAGCCGCGTGTTCCGAGCCCGGATTCCCGAGCCCGACCACCAGCTGCAAGGGCAATCCAGCCATCGACTCGTTTTCCTCAAACGGCAGGGGCCGCCACCAGGGCGGCCCCGCCTTCCTGTTGCACGCCGTGCGTTACTTCTTGCCGTCGCCCTTCTTGCCTGCGCCTTCCTTGGCGCCCTTGCCCGCCGCGCCCTTGGCATCGGCGGCAGGTGCAGCACCCGCAGCCGGAGCAGCGCCCGGTGCAGCACCCGGCGCGGCGCCCGCTGCGGCAGCCGGCGCTCCCGGTGCGGCAGCGACTCCCGCGGCAGCAGCCGCTGCGGCGGCCTCGTCGACGACCGGCACCTCTTCCTCCTCGACGCGCGGCATGTGTATCGAGGCCACCGGCTTGTCGCGACCGGCAAGCAGTTCCACGATCTCGACACCCGCGGGCAGCTTGAGACCGGACAGGTGAATGACCTGGTTGATCTCGAGCGCCGACACATCCACCTCGATGAATTCCGGCAGGTCCTTCGGCAGGCAGGTCACCTCAATGTCGTTCCGCACGTGCGAGAGCACGCCGCCCTGCTCCTTGACGCCCTTGGACTCGGCGCCGCCCTTGAAGTGCAGCGGCACGATCATGCGGATCTTCTCGTCTTCCAGCACGCGCTGGAAATCCACGTGCATGATCTGGTTCTTGTAGGGATGACGCTGGACGTCCTTCAGCACCGCCGCCTGCGACTGGTCACCCACGCGCAGGCTCAGGATCGTCGAGTAGAAGCGCTCGTCGTCCATCAGCTTCGCAAGCTTCGTGTGGTCAATCATGAGCGTCCGCGCATCGCGCCGCCCGCCATAGAGAATCGCCGGCACCTTGCCGAGATGACGCAGGCGGCGGCTCGCACCCTTACCCTGGTCCTCCCGGAACTCGGCGGCGAGTTCAAAAGAAGTCTTCATGTCTGTTTCACTCCTGCTTGAGGGGATTGCCGGCCCGCGACCAGGCGCCGGCGTCCCGTTTTCGGCGCCGCCGGACTACCCGGCAGCTACCATCCGGAGGGGGCTGCCCCTCCTAATCCACGTACAGCGAACTGACGGATTCCTCGTCCCGGATCCGCCGCATCGTCTCGGCCAGCAGGCCCGCAACCGTCATCACCCGGATGCGCTTGCAGGCCCTGGCTTCGGCGCGCAGCGGGATCGTGTCGGTCACGACCAGCTCGTCGAGCGCCGAATCGGCGATCCGTTCGACCGCGGACCCGGAAAGCACCGGATGCGTGATGTAGGCCGTCACGCGCGTGGCGCCCTCGTCCTTCAGCGCCTGCGCCGCAAGGCACAACGTGCCGGCGGTATCCACCAGGTCATCGACCATCACGCAGGACTTGCCGCGCACGTCGCCGATGATGTTCATCACCTGCGACTCATTGGCCCGCGCCCGCCGCTTGTCGATGATCGCGAGGTCCGCGTTGTCCAAGCGCCGCGCCAGCGCCCTTGCGCGCACCACGCCGCCGACATCCGGCGACACCACGATCATGTTCTCGTACTTCTGCTTCCAGACTTCGCCCAGCAGCACGGGCGACGCATAAACATTGTCCACCGGTATGTCGAAAAACCCCTGGATCTGGTCCGCATGCAGATCCACGGTCAACACCCGATCCACGCCCGCGCGGCCGATCATGTCGGCCACCAGCTTCGCCGTGATCGGCACCCGCATCGCGCGCTGCCGCCGGTCCTGGCGCGCGTAGCCGAGATAGGGGATCACCGCGGTGATCCGCCCCGCCGAAGCCCGCCGGCAGGCGTCCGCCATGACCAGCAGCTCCATCAGGTGCTCATTGGCCGGCGGGCAGGTCGATTGCACCAGGTAGACGTCCTTGCCGCGGACGTTTTCCATGATCTCGACCTGTATCTCGCCGTCACTGAACCGGCCGACCATGGCGCGCCCCAGCGGCAGCATCAGATGGCGCACGATTTCCTGCGCGAGCATCGGATTCGCATTGCCGGTGAACACCGCCATCGTGGACTGGTCCACGCGAGTCTCCCTCATGTCGGCGTGCAACGCGCGCCGCGCATCAACTGGCTGGGGTGGAAGGATTCGAACCTTCGTATGACGGGATCAAAACCCGTTGCCTTACCACTTGGCGACACCCCATTCGTCAAAATTGCCCTTGCCGGGCACGTTCCGCCGCCACGCGTTCCTGCAGCGGTGACCGGTCGAGGCCTCTTGCCACGAAACCCTTCCACTCGCCCGGCAGGTCGGAAATCGCTGCCTCGGCCTGCGCCCGTTCCGCAAAGCCGGCGAACACGCAACTGCCGGTTCCGGTCAGGCGCGCATCACCGCGCTGCGCAAGCCACGCCAGCGCCCTGCCGACTTCAGGGTAGCGCCCGGTGGCCACTGGCGCGCAGTCATTGCGTCCGCCTGCCTGCAGGAAGGCGCGGATTGTCAGGCTCGGAGAATTCCTTGTCAATTCAGAAGCCTGAAACACCTCTGCGGTGCTGGCCCCGACACCCGGGAATATGACCACGTAGTGCCGCGGCGGCAGCTCGATGGGGGTCAGACGCTCCCCGATTCCCTCCCCCCAGGAGCTGCGACCGTGAACGAAAAGTGGCAGATCGGCGCCGAGACTCAGGCTCGCCTCGGCCAGCTTCTCCACCGGCAGATGCAGACCCCAGAGCTCGTTCAGCGCTATCAGGGTGGTCGCGGCATCCGAACTGCCCCCGCCAAGACCGCCCTGCAACGGAATGCGCTTTTCGAGCCGGATCTCGGCACCCTTGCTGACACCCCCCAGCGTCCGCAAGAGGCGCGCCGCCCTGACCGTCAGGTCGACCTCTGCAGGCACGGACGATGGACCTGCAAGACGCCGGATTTCACCGTCCCCGCGCAGCGCAAATGACAGCGTGTCCGCCAGATCGATCAGCTGATAGGCCGTCTGCAGCTCGTGGTAGCCATCGGCGCGCCGGCCCAGAACATGCAGGAAAAGGTTGAGCTTGGCCGGCGCAGGCCAGTCCAACGAGATCATGGCCAAAGCCGCCAGTTCGAAACGACCAGTCGCAGCCGCGTGGATGCCGATTCGATTTCGATGCGCGCGGGCAGCGTGAAACCATCGACCGTCTCGTACCGGGAATAGCGAAGCTGCCATCCCGCCTGCTCGAGTCCCGCCAGGCGGCCGTCGGCCCCGAGGGTTTCCCTGGATGGAAGCTGTGGCGACGGCGCCCCGACCAGCCAGTAGCGCAGCTCAGCAACCGGCAAAGGCGCGCCGATTTCGGAGGCCACGTATTCATCCGCCGCATCACCTGCGATTGAAGCGCCGCTGCCGTCGGTGACCGTCATCCGCGAGCCATCGAGCCGGATCGACAGCACCACTCCGCCCAGCGGCCGGCGCAGGTCGATTTCCGCGAGCGCACCATCCTGCCGCCAGGCCAGCCCGCCCGAGAATCCATTGGTGGCGGTGGCGACCGCCACGCGGCCATCCAGTGTCCAGGCACGCAGCGCCTGCAGTTCGGCGCGCCGTCCGGCCCAGCTGCCGGAATCGACGGGCGGCGGCATTGAAGCGCAGCCACCGGCCAGCAGCAGGAAAAGGCAGGCTGCGGCCTGGCGCTTCACCGGGGATGGCGCTCGATGGCACGCAGCAACGGTGTGCTATCCGGATTATCCGCGAGGGCCTCGTCCCAGATGCGGCGGGCATCGCCGGTGCGGCCCTGCAGCCACAATGTTTCGCCAAGATGCGCCGCGACTTCGGGATCCTCGGAATTACCCCAGGCACGCTCGAGCCAGATCCGGCCCTCGTCGAGCCTGCCCTGCCGAACGAGTGCCCACCCCATGGAATCCTGGATCGCGAAGCTGTCCGGCTTGGCCTCGAGCGCGCGGGCAATCAGGCGCTGGCCCTCGTCGATCGCAATCGAGCGGTCGACCAGCGTGTATCCAAGCGCATTCAGCGTTACCGGGTCATCAGGACGGCGGGCGACGACGGCGCGCATGTCGGCCACCGCCTCCGGCAACCGCCCGAGCCGCTCCAACAGGAATCCGCGCGCCAGAAGCAGGTCATCGTCCGGCATCATCGTCAATGCGCGATCCACCAGCGCGACCGCCTGTTCGCCCTTGCCTTCCTCGACCAACAGTGAGCCGGCACCCGCAATCATGTCCCGCGTAAATGCGGGGACCGCTGCAAGAAATTCGTCCAGCTGCAATTCCGCGCGCTCCGGCGCGCCCAGTTCGCGCGACAGCCGGAAGGCACGGGTCTGGGCCGCGACGGCGCGCGATCCGGAACCGATGCGCTGGAAGTGCCGCGCGGCGAATGCCTTGTCTCCGGTCTGCTCCGCTATCCGCCCGAGATGCCACAGCACCGTGTCCGAATTCTGCGGATCGCTTGCCAGCTCGTTGAATATCCGCGTCGCATCGTCGAACCGGCGTTCATCCAGCGCAATTGCGCCAAGGCCTTCCTGCGCTTCGCTTGCCGCCACGCCTGATCGTCGCAGTTCCTCGAAGATTGCGGTGGCCTCTGCGCGGCGCTTGTTTCCGAGCAGCAGCCACGCGTGGCTGAGCCTCGAGAATGCGTCGTCCCCGGCCGCAAGCGCAGCCGACTTCTCGATCGCTTCTGCGCGGCGCCCGATCAACGAGAGTGCCCGGACTTCGGCGAGCTCCGCCATTGGCCACTCCGGACGCAACTCAATCGCGCGGCGCGCTGCGGCAAGCGCACGATTGCCATCTTCAGCGCGCTGCCAGAGCACGCTCAGGGCGTACTGCGCCTCCGGAAGCCCGGGGTCAGCGGCGGCCAGGCGCTCCATCACGCGCGCAGCGCCGGTGTCATTGCGCTCCTCCGCCAGGATCCCGAGCAGCGTCACGTAACCGCGTGCCCGGTCCTGATAGGAACTATCGAGCAGGGCGGCAAACTGCTCCGCCGCTCCGACATCGTCGTAGAGCCGCAGCAAGCCGGTCGCAAGGTAGCGGCGCGCGATTTCACTGTCCGGCGCAAGCTCGAGCCAGCGTCTCGAGTCGGCGACCGCGTCGGCGAGCTGGAAATTGTCGTAGGCAGTGCGGGTCGCACGTTCGGCCAGCGAAACATCATCGGAACGCGCCAGCGCGCACGCATACAGGCGCGCCGACGACGGCCAATCCGCGCGGAAAAGCGCCCGCTCCGCCCTCATCGCGATGTCGAAGGCCGCGCCGGGAGCACAGCGGGAAGCCGCAAATACGGGAACCGCGGCACCCGCTGAAATCACCAGTGCGAGGCAGCGCAGCCAATTTGACATCGCATCACTATAGCCCAGCGCTTGTGCTGCCGTGATCGTTACCGGACAATCCTTCGGGTTCTTTTTTGCGGCCCAACATGTCGCTCCTTATATTCGGACTCAATCACCGGACTGCGCCCATCGATGTGCGCGAGCGCATCGTTTTCGACGCGGATCGCCTGCCGCAGGCGCTCGCGGCCCTGGGTGCGCTGGCCGGCATCCACGAGAGCCTGATCATTTCGACTTGCAACAGGACCGAAATCTGCTGCGTCGAAGATGCGGGCGGCGCATTGCTGCCGGACTGGCTGACATCCTGGTCCGGCGGCGATCCACAGCTGAAGGATTGCCTCTACCGGCTCGAAGGCGCCGAAGCCGTGCGGCACGTTTTCTCTGTCGCATCCGGTCTTGACTCGCTGATCCTCGGCGAGCCCCAGATCCTGGGCCAGCTCAAGGATGCCTACCGAGCGGCCCAGCAGGCCGGCACTGCGGGATCGCTGCTCAACCGGCTGTTCCAGACCACATTCTCCGTGGCCAAACGCGTACGCACCGAGACTGCAATCGGGGCCAGCGCAGTTTCGGTTGCTTCCGCCGGCATCCAGCTCGCGAAGAGGATCTTCACCGGCTTTGATCAGCATACGGCGCTCCTGGTCGGCGCCGGGGACATGATCGAGCTCGCGGCGCGCCACCTGCATGCCCAGAAGCTCGCTCGCATGATCATTGCCAATCGCAGCCTGAACCGGGCGCAACGTCTGGCCAGCAGCTTCAAGGCGTCGGCGATTTCCCTGGACGCCCTGGACTCCCATCTCCCACAGGCGGACATCGTCGTTTCCTCGACCGCAAGCCCCGGGCATGTCATCAGCCTGGAGGCAACCCGCAACGCAATCGCGCAGCGTCGTCACCGTCCGGTCTTCATGCTCGACCTGGCCGTACCGCGTGATATCGATCCGCGCGTCGGAGAGCTGGAGGACATCTATCTGTTCACGATGGACGACCTGCGCAATGTCATCGACGAGAATGTCAGGGCACGCGCGGAAGAAGCCGAGACTGCGCGCGAGATGATTGCGGATGAGGTCGCGCGATTCATGGCGGGTCTCAAATCGCGCGAAGCAGTTCCGCTGATCCGCGAATTGCGCGGCCAGGCCGAGGCAGCGCGCGAGCAGACGCTCGAACAGGCGCGCCGCATGCTGGCCGCGGGCCGGCCGCCGGATGAAGTGCTGGAATTCCTGGCAGCGACACTGACCAACCGGCTCCTGCACGGCCCATCGACGGCGTTGCGGGAAGCGGCGGAAAGTGGTGACGTCGAAATCGCCGTGGCGGCGGCCCGCCTGTTCCGGCCGGGACGTCGCGAGCAGTGAAGGACGCTATCCGCCGCCGGCTCGAGCGCACCGTCGACCGGCGTGCCGAGCTCGAGCGCATGCTGGCCGATCCGGCGATCCTCGCGAGACCCGAGCGGTTCCGCGATCTTTCGGTCGAGTTCGCGCGAATCGAACCTGTCGTCCAGGCGTTCGGCCGTTTCCGCGAACGCGAGCGACAGCTCGGGGCTGCGGAGGCCATGGCCGGCGATGCCGATCCTGCCGTCCGCGAAATGGCACGGCAGGAAGTCGCGGAGCTCGAGAAGGCCACCGCAGCCGATGAGGCAACCCTTCAGCAGATGCTCGTGCCGCAGGATCCGCTCGACAATCACGACGTGTTCCTGGAGATCCGCGCTGCGGCGGGTGGCGACGAGGCGGCCATCTTCGCCGGTGACCTGTTGCGGATGTACTCGCGTCATGCCGAGCGCCAGGGCTGGTCGGTGGAACTTCTGTCCGAAAGCCGCGGAGAGCACGGCGGGTATCGCGAAGTCATCAGCCGCATTGCCGGACGTAGCGTCTACGCACGCTTGAAATTCGAATCCGGCACGCACCGCGTGCAGCGCGTGCCCGCGACCGAATCCCAGGGACGGATCCATACCTCCACCTGCACCGTGGCCGTGCTGCCTGAAATCGATGAGGTCGAGAGCATCGACATCAATCCGGCTGAGCTGCGCGTCGACACCTATCGCTCATCGGGCGCCGGCGGCCAGCATGTCAACAAGACCGACTCCGCGGTGAGGATCACGCACTTGCCGACCGGGATCGTGGTCGAGTGCCAGGACGAACGCTCGCAACACAAGAATCGCTCGCGCGCGATGGCGCTGCTGCGCGCGCGGCTGCTGGCAGCGGAACGTGAGCGCGCGTCGGCCGAGAAGGCGCTGACCAGGCGCCTGCAGGTCGGGACCGGCGACCGCTCGGAACGAATCCGCACCTACAATTTTCCGCAGGGACGCCTGACCGACCACCGCATCGAACTGACCCTCTACCGGCTGGACGACATCGTCAATGGCGACCTCGACGAAGTGATCGATGCGCTCTCGCGCGAGCACCGGGCCGAGGAGCTGGCAGGGCTCGAATGACGCGCGCCGGTGACTTTTGCTTTGAGCTGAGGAGACAGCTCGCAGCTTCGCCATCGGCCGATCTCGATGCCGAGCTGTTGCTGGCGCATGTGCTCGGCTGCAGCCGCGCAGCACTCGCTGCCGCACCGGAACGGGAACTGAATGCCGCGCAGGCGCAGGCATTGGCCGACCTGGCCGCACGACGCCGCGACGGTGAGCCCGTGGCTTACCTGACGGGTCGGCGCGCATTCTGGACCCTGGATCTCGAAGTGACTCCCGACGTGCTGGTGCCGCGCCCGGAGACCGAATTGCTGGTCGAGACGGCGCTCGAGGAATTGCGGGCCGTCGCTGCACCGGCGGTACTGGATCTCGGCACCGGCAGCGGCGCCATCGCGCTTGCGATCGCGAGCGAGCGGCCGGACGCCTTCGTGACAGCCGTGGATTCGAGTTTGGCAGCGCTCGCAATAGCGGCGCGCAATGCGAATCGCCTGCAGATCGGCAATGTGCGGTTCCTGCATGGCTACTGGTACGGGCCCGCAGTTCAAGATCGATACCACGCGATCGTCTCGAATCCGCCCTATGTCGCCGACAACGATCCGCTTCTGGCGGCATTGGCCTGCGAGCCGCGAGCGGCGCTGGTTGCGGGCCCGGAGGGCCTCGACGCACTCGCGGAAGTCTGTGCAGGCGCGCCGCCGCAGCTCGCGACCGGCGGCCTGCTCATCGTCGAACACGGTGCCGGCCAGGGCGCCGCGGTGCGGGCAATGATGACCGGCGCTGGCCTCCGGCGGGTCGCTACATTGAATGACCTCGCGGGAATGCCGCGCGCAACGCGCGGCAACGTGGACTGATCGGCATTAGAATTGCGCCTGTTCAAATGGAGTACGCCCCATGATTCGTTTCGAGACCTCGCTGGGAGTCTTTACGGTCGAGCTCGACGCCAAGGCGGCGCCGGTTTCCAGCGAGAATTTCCAGCGCTATGTCGACGACGGCCACTTTGACGGAACCGTGTTTCATCGCGTGATCCCCGGATTCATGATCCAGGGCGGCGGCTTCGCGGCGGACATGACGCAGAAGCCGACACGCAAGCCGATCGCAAATGAGGCTGCCAACGGGCTGCGCAACCTTCGCGGGTCGCTCGCAATGGCGCGCACGAATGACATCAACAGCGCGAGCGCACAGTTTTTCGTGAATCTCGTGGACAACGCTTTCCTGGATCACCGGCCTGGCAATTTCGGCTATGCCGTGTTCGGCCGCGTGCTCGATGGCATGGATGTCATCGACAAGATCGCGGCGGTCAAGACGGGACGGAAGCAAGGGCACGATGACGTGCCGGTTGAGCCGGTCGTCGTGACAGCCGCGCGACGTGTCGAAGCCGCCTGAACGGCCGGGCCTCTGATGCGGCGCCAATCCAGGCTGGCCCGTCTTGCGCGGGCGGCGGCGCTCGGTCTCCTGATATTGATCTTCAGCAGCGTGCTGCTGGTCGCCATGTTTCGTTGGGTGCCGGTGCCGTTCACGTCGTTCATGCTATTGGACCGCATCGCCACACTCGGCGAACAGCGGCCGGGGACCAGACCGTCGCACGATTGGGTCGCGTGGCCGGAAATCTCGCCGCATGCGGCGCTCGCTGTAATCGCCGCCGAAGACCAGCGCTTCCTGGAGCATGGCGGCTTCGACTTCGAGGCCATCGACAAGGCCTGGTCCGATGCGAAGCGGGGCCGCCGGCTGCGCGGCGCCAGCACCATCAGCCAGCAGGTCGCGAAAAACCTGTTTCTCTGGCCGGCCCAGAATTGGCTGCGCAAGGGACTCGAAACCTGGTTCACCCTGTGGATCGAGATCCTGTGGCCAAAGCAGCGGATACTCGAGGTTTATCTCAACAGCGCCGAGTTCGGCCGCGGGGTGTGGGGCATTGAGGCCGCAAGCCGGCACTTCTTCCGCAAGCCGGCGGCGAGACTCAATCCTTACGAGGCGGCGCTGCTCGCCGCGGTACTGCCGAGCCCGAAGCGCTTCCGCGTTGATCGCCCCTCACCCTACCTGCGACAGCGCCAGCAATGGATCCTCGACCAGATGCAGCAGCTGCGGCGCGACGACCATCTCGGCGGATTGCAGCACTAGTGGCGCAGCCTGGCAGTACTCGCTGCGACTTGCTCGTGGTCGGCGGCGGAATCAACGGCGCAGGCATCGCGCGCGACGCGGCCGGGCGCGGTCTGTCGGTTCTGCTGTGTGAACGGGACGATCTCGCCGGCCACACTTCCTCGGCGAGCACGAAGCTGATCCACGGCGGATTGCGTTATCTCGAGCACTTCAAGTTCTCGCAGGTCCGCAAGGCGTTGGCGGAACGGGAAACACTGCTGGCCGCCGCGCCCCACATCATGTGGCCGCTGGAATTCGTGCTCCCACACGATTCCCATCTGCGCCCGGCTTGGATGATCCGCATCGGTCTACTGCTCTACGATCATCTGGCGCCGCGCAGGAGGTTTGCGAAGTCGCAATCCGCGGACCTGCGGCACCACCCGGCCGGCACGCCCCTCCAGCTCCGTTTCCAGCGCGGCTTCGTGTATACGGATGGTTGGGTCGACGACGCGCGCCTGGTCGTGTTGAACGCCGTCGGGGCGCACGAGGCGGGAGCGCAAATACAAACCCGCACCACCTGCATTGCGCTCGAACCTGTCCAAGAGACCTGGGTCGCGACGCTGCGGCGAGCTGACGGCATGCAGGATCGCGTCCTCGCACGCGCGGTCGTCAATGCGACCGGCCCGTGGGCAGGAATTTTTCGCAGCGAAACCGCGGGGATTCGCGGTGCCAGGGGTTTGCGCCTGATCAAGGGCAGCCACATTGTCGTGCCTGCGCTGTTCGATCATCATTTCGCCTACATCTTCCAGATGCCGGATCGCCGCATCGTGTTCGCGATCCCGTTCGAACAGCGCTTCACGCTGATTGGCACGACCGACGTTGAATTCCCGGATGCGCCTGTCGCAGTAGCCGCCAGCGAAGCCGAAGTCGCGTATCTGTGTGCGGCAGCCAGCCGCTATTTCCGCCGCCCGGTGGATCCAGCCGACGTTGTCTGGACCTATGCAGGCATTCGGCCGCTGCAGAAGGACATGGTCGCGGATCCAGCCGGCGTGACACGGGACTATGAACTCGAACTCGACCGGCGCGACCCGCCATTGCTGTCAGTCATCGGCGGCAAGATCACGACTCACCGCCGTCTTGCGGAGGCAGTGGTCGACCGGATCGGGGCCTTGCTCGGCAAGCGAGCGCCAGGCTGGACCGCCGGTGCGCCGCTGCCGGGCGGCGATCTGGCAGGCGGCAACTTTGATGCCTATCTGGCGGAGCTTGTTGCCTCGCGGCCTTGGGCGGATCCACGGATGCTGCGCCGGATGGCGCGCGCTTACGGGAACCGTGTCGAGCGGATCCTTGGGGGCGCACGCAGCATCGATTCACTCGGCCAGGAGATTCTGCCTGGCTTGCACGAGCGTGAGCTCATGTACCTGCGTGACGTGGAATGGGCGCAGACGGCCGAGGACGTGCTCTGGCGGCGAAGCAAACTCGGACTGCACTTGCCGTCGGGCAGCGAGGCAGTGCTCGACGAATGGATCGGTCTGAATTGGAATTGAACTGCGACTCTGTCGTCCCCCGCATCATCCAATTGCCGCTCAGGCCGCATCCGATTCCGCATCCCGCCCCAGGATCGGCCCCAGCCAGCGCCGCGCCTCGGGCAGCGCCATGCCCTTGCGCCGCGCATAGTCCTCGAGCTGGTCGGCGCCGATCGTACCGACGGCGAAATAGCGCGATTCTGGATGTGAGAAATACCAGCCGCTGACTGCGGCGGCCGGGTACATGGCATAGGACTCCGTCAGCTTGATGCCAGTTGCAGCTTCCGCGTCCAGCAACCGCCATAACGTGCCCTTCTCGGTGTGATCAGGGCAGGCCGGGTAGCCGGGCGCCGGGCGGATGCCGCGGTATTCCTCGCGCACCAGCTGCTCGTTCGTCAGGCTCTCCTCCGGCGTATAGCCCCAGAACTCGCGTCGCACACGCAGATGCAGGGATTCGGCCAGAGCCTCGGCAAGCCGGTCGGCAAGCGATTTCAGCAGGATCGAGGAATAATCGTCGTGGGCGGCTTCGAAACGCGCGACATGCTCCTCGATGCCGACACCCGCGGTCACGGCGAATGCCCCGACGTAATCGGCGATGCCGGATTCGCGCGGCGCCACGAAGTCGGACAGGCACAGTTGCGGCTGGCCCGCAGGCTTCACCTTCTGCTGGCGCAGCTGGTGCAGCATTGCGAGCGAGTCCGTGCGCTTCGGGTCGGCATGGATCTCTATGTCATCGCCATTTCCCGCGGCGGCGAAGAAGCCCAGCACCGCGCGCGCCGTGAGCCAGCGCTCCCGCACCAGCGTGTCGAGCATCTCGCGCGCGTCCTTCCACAGGGCGCTTGCGGCCGCGCCACGTTCCGCATCCTGCAGGATGTCCGGGAATTTCCCCGAAAATTCCCAGGCATTGAAAAATGGCATCCAGTCGATGAATGCGACGAGGTCCTTCAGCGGCACCGGATCAAGGACCCGCGTGCCGAGGAATCGTGGCACCGGCGGGCGATAGCTGGCCCAGTCAAATGTCAGGCGCCTGGCGCGCGCGTCGCCGAGCGCCAGGCCGTCCGGTCGACGCTTGCGGCCGGCGTGCTGCTGGCGTCGCGACGCGTGCTCGGCGCTGACCCGCGCAAAGAACGACTCCCGGGCCTCGGGCGTGACCAGCGTCTGGCAGACGCCGACGGATCGCGAGGCGTCCTTCACGTAGACCACGCCATGACCGTATTCGGGCTCGATCCTGACCGAGGTGTGCGCGGGCGAGGTCGTCGCACCGCCGATCAACAGCGGGATCGTGAAACCCTGGCGCTGCATTTCATGGGCGACGTGCACCATCTCGTCGAGTGAAGGCGTGATCAGGCCGGACAGGCCGATCATGTCCGCAGATTCACTGAGCGCGGTCTCGAGGATGCGCTGCGCGGGCACCATGACGCCCAGGTCGATGACTTCGAAGTTGTTGCACTGGAGCACGACGCCGACGATGTTCTTGCCGATGTCATGCACGTCGCCCTTGACCGTCGCCATGATGATCTTGCCGTTGCTCATCCTCGCGCCGCCCTGTTCGCGCTCGATGAATGGCACGAGGTGAGCGACCGCGCGTTTCATGACGCGCGCGGACTTGACTACCTGCGGCAGGAACATCTTGCCGGCGCCAAACAGGTCGCCGACCACATTCATCCCGTCCATCAGCGGGCCTTCGATGACGTCCAGCGGGCGGGTCGCCTGCAGGCGCGCTTCCTCGACATCCTCGATTACGAATTCGTCGATGCCCTTGATCAGCGCATGCTCGAGGCGCTTCTGCACCGGCCAGCCGCGCCAGGCCAGGTCTTCGGCGCGGCGCGCGGCGCCGTCGCCACGGTAGCGCTGCGCGATTTCGAGCAGCCGCTCGGTAGCGTCCGCGCGGCGGTTCAGGATAACGTCCTCGACACGCTCGCGAAGCTCCGGCGCGATCTCCTCATAGATGCCGAGCTGGCCGGCATTGACGATTCCCATGTCGAGTCCGGCCTGCACCGCGTGATACAGGAACACCGCGTGCATCGCCTCGCGCAGTGCGTCGTAGCCGCGGAACGAGAAGGAGACATTGCTGACGCCGCCGCTGGTCAGTACGCCGGGATAATGCTGCTTGATCTGGCGGACCGCCTCGATGAACGCGACCCCATAACCCGAGTGTTCC
>Ga0224510_10001677_pt1 | contig 14218 bp, 10 predicted proteins | sample SF_May12_sed_USG_FD_170161 | JGI IMG/M metagenome (GOLD analysis project Ga0224510, IMG submission 170161) | Sediment microbial communities from San Francisco Bay, California, United States - SF_May12_sed_USGS_4_1 | ecosystem: Environmental > Aquatic > Marine > Sediment | place: USA: California... | reverse complement strand
CTGATCGGCATGGCGCGCAGCTCGCGCCGTTCAGGCTGGAATCGGAAACCGGCCTTTGTCCAGGAAAGCTTTGCGCGGTAAGAGATGTAACTCGTCGCCCAGGCGAAAGCTCACTCCGTCCGTTCGAGTTTCGCACAGCCCGTGCCGGGGATTTCGGTGTTTCCGGGATCGAAGCGCAACCGGCGAGAACAAGGCGACGTTGACTTCATCCCCGTCGGCTCTTGCCGAAAGATAGGTAATGGCCTCGATGCCGCGTTCGCGAAGCTCGGTGCCGAGCTCCTGGCACGGCAGATACTTTGATTTGTGCCGCAGCACTTTCTCGTGGCGCGTGAACGGCGCGCGCGTTAGATCCATGCCCTTGTCCGTCTGGTAATTCGCCTCGAACACAGTGAACTGGCTGATAACGCGATCGCTGAATGGCTTCTCCATGCCTTCGAGGAATACCAGTCGGTAGTAGGCTGCCTCGGCAAACAGCGCAGCATCACTCAGTGCACCATAGAAAAGACTGGGTTCGAAACGCCGGCCGAATCGCGAGCCCCATTTGAGCGGCGGATAGCGCCATGGCGTTCGCAACAGGTAGTCGAGTCTCTGCAGTCTCTTGTGAAACAGCCCCCCGGGCTTCGACTCCTCGAGAAGGCCTTCGAGAATTTCATGTTCGGCCAGGTTATCGACCAGCGCTACGGTAACTTTTTGCTCCTGGTTCTCGACCATGCGCTTGAGCGTGCCCATGAGGCCGCCCGTTTCGGCATGCGTTAAGACTCTGCGCCAGAACGTGGCGTCATACTTTGCCACGTATCGCGTCCAGGTATTCGCTCACTGCAACCAGGCCGCCTACAGATTGCAACTGCTCATGAGGAATGCCGCCGGTGTGCCAGTTACGCGTGGACAACCACTCGCGAATCTGCTGCGGGTTGTCGTCGACCATGACTGCCAGCGCGCGGTAGCAGCGAATCAGGATTTTGGCGAGTTCGCCGGATTTGCTCTCCGGATCGACGCCCGACCGTGAAATGCTGGAGCGGTCCCGCCCCAGCACTTTCGCGAGTTCGGGTCGCGACAGGCCCATGCGCTCCGCGGCACGAAGCACCGCGGTACCGAGAACCTGGCTCGGGTCCTGCTTGCTTTGATGTCTTGCGCTGACCATGAGCGCATTGTAGGCGAATACTTGTGGTGATGCAAATGCACCGTTTTTTCAATATTCGTGCAAAAGTTCGAGCTTCATTTGGCCGTGATAGCGATAACCTGCCAGCTTAGCAATGCGCTCAGCGCAACACCTACGAATGTTGCAATCGCATAGCCAAACAGGCCAACCAGAATTCCTGGCGCGACCAGTGGTTGCCAGCCCTTGCTGGCCGCCAAGGCGGCTGCCGGCGCCGGGCCCAATATGCAGGCATTGGACGCGATCAGCACTTCGGCAAGGTCCAGCTTCATCCATTTGCCGATAACCACGAGCAAACCCAGGTGCACGATAACCATGACCACGATGAACATGACTATTGGAAACGCGGCGCCCAGTACGTCGCCAAGGTTGGCCCCTGCGCCGATCGCAACGAAGAATATGTACATGAACAAAGTGCCGATCTGGAATTCCGACGACACCTGCCTGACGATCGGCTTGGCGAAGTTTGCAACAACGAGGGACAGCGCCGTAACAACGAGAATGAAAAGCGACTCGATGCCAACGAATGCAGTCAATGCAGCGCCGACACCGCAAACAACCATGCTCACGGCAAGCCCCATGGCGGCATTCACCAGTTTGAATGGACCTGATTCTTGCGAACCCGAATCACCCTGCTGCTCCGCCCCAATAGCAATCACCGTGTGACCGATAAATTTCGATGGCATTGCATTCCGGATGAATCGGACGGCCGGCATCAACATTAGCAGAATAAGAAAGAACACGGCGCCAACCGCGTCCGCCGACAGGCCGGCTACGTAGATCGACGAATCCTTGATGCCAACGGCCTCGGCAGTCGCCACGAAATTGAGTGAACCGCCAATGTAACTCGAGGTCACGGTACCGGCGATCTGTGCTTCCAGCGGCCCCATATCGACAAGCAGAACCCCCACCAATGCACCCGCCACCGTTGCGCTCGCTGCCAGCACAAAAGCGATGAGCATCGGGCCGGACTCGGAAAAAATAGTTCTCAGATCAGCGCGCATCAGCAGAAGTGGGATTGCTGCAGGAACCAGGAAACCGGCAATCGTGCCGTAGACCGGTGCCGAATAAGGAATGATCCCGAGATTTGACGCCGCCATCGCAATGGCAAGCAGCAGCAAAGGACCACCGAGCTGCTGCCCCCAGGGTCGGGTTTCGGCCCATAAGCCGAAGGCCACGATCACCATGATTACGGCACTGAGCGCAAACGTTTGATCGGCATCAATCAGCGGCATGCCTCAGCATAACAAAAAGGTGGCGGGTCTATTTTTGAAAAAATAAACCCGCCACCTTTTTCGCGGCACCTTTTTCGAAGTAGGTTCCGTTTAGAAATTTACGCCAACAAGTAAACCGTAGGTTGCGGGGCGGATGTAGGCCATATCGGCATAGCCCGTCGCAACCGTATTGTCCGTGCCGACGGACGTGATCCCCATCTCATCGGTCACGTTCTTGCCATAGAGCTCGAAGGTCCAACGCTCGGTGCGCAGCCCCGCCCGAAGATTCAGCGTCGTATAGCCGTCGACCTCGCTCAGACTGCCGCCGGCATCTCTTTCGTCAAAATCGTATGGCCGGCTGTCGGTGTAGCCCAGCGTGCCTCCGATATAGGCCGTCGAATCACCCATGATGGCCCATTCGTAGTCTGCCGAGAGGCCGAATCCCCATTCCGGAACGTACGGCAACGCATCGCCGTCAAGGCCGCCAACCTGCGGACTGGTGTCCTGTGTCAGGCTGGCATCCGTGAACGCGCCATTGAACGACACCGAGAAATCGTCGCTCGGAAAAAGGGCGGCGGTGAATTCGAAGCCTTTGCTCACGGCCGTGCCGCCGTTGGCGTTCACGCCGAAACCGTTTACAACGGCAAAAAGTTGGATGTCGTCCCAGTCGAGATAGAAGGTCGCGGCATCCAAAGCAAAGAGTCCGTTGGCACTCGTCATTTTCAATCCCAGTTCGTAACTGGTCAGGCTGTCCGAATCATAGGAAGAAGGCGTGCCTGGCGGTGCACCGGGAGGCAGTACGTTCGGACCACCCGGTCGAAAACCGGTCGCAACGCGCACGTAGGCCGAGGTGTTGTCGTTGAACTCGAAGCGTGGCGAGATTGACCACGTGAACGGCGATTCGGACGAGGACCCGTTGATCGTCATCGGCGCGCCACCGGCCAGCGGTCCGTCGGTATTCTGCGTTGCAGATTGATCGTTGTCACTCTGGCGAGCACCGAACGACAGCTCGAATTTATCCGTAATGTGCCACGTAGCATTCGCGAATACCGCAATCTCTTCGTAGTCCGACGTCAGGTTCGCCACAGCCAGGACCGGAAATCCTGCGATCTGGTTCTGGGTGCCCGGCTCAACGGCCAGAATCAGTTGGTCGATCAGCGACTCCTCGTCCGTGTAATAGGCGCCGATCAGCCACTCGAAAATATCACTGTCGGCTGACAACAGGCGGAACTCCTGTGTCCATTTATCGGTGCTGGTTACCTGCGGCAAAATGGAACTGATAAGGGTGTCGATTTGCGGCGTACCGGGATCATCAAATATAAACGTCAGCAATGCAGACAGCGGCGGGCCGCCGGTCAAACCGGCGCCAACTGCCGCGTCGACCTGGAAATCCTGTTCGAAAGTACCGTAGCTGGTCACCGACTGCAGACTGGCGCCACCGAAGTCCCAGTCGAGCGTGCCACTGTAGACTCGATACGCGATATCGGTGAATTGCTCCTGGTAGCGCGACTGCACCGGACTGTTGTTGATCGGATCGAAAGTCGCGGGATCGGCATCGACCGTGTTCGGTGCATCGCTGTTGATGTCCTGCATCAGCGCCATCAGATTGATCGAAAAGCTGTCAGTCGGCTGGTACAGCGCCTGGAAGCGTCCACCGTAGGTGTTGAGCGAATTGATGCCGTCCCTGACTAACGTTCCATCGAGTACGTTTACGCTCGGATCCTGCAGCGCGGGAATCGGATTATTGCCGATGGAATCGATGTAGCCTTCGTCGGCACGGTAAAATCCACTGGCGCGGATGGCAAACTGATCGGTAACCGGCATGTTGATCGCGCCGGTGATCGCGTAGCTCGGGTCAGCGTCCTTGACGCTTTCCACGGTCCCCTGCAGTTTTCCTTCGAACTTCTCGGTATTCGGCGCGGCGGGCACGTACTTCAACACGCCGCCGAGCGAGCTTGCGCCGTAAAGCGTTCCCTGCGGACCGCGCAGCACTTCGACACGGGCGATGTCGAACGTATCGAAGTCGCCCGAGAGAATCGCACCGTTGGCAAGACCGGAACTCGAACCGAACGGTGTGTCAGCGACGTATACGCCGACAGTCGACGCAACGCCGCCGGTATTAATACCGCGCAGTGTCAGGCGAGTGACTCCGCGCGTCGCACTGTTGATACTCAGCCCGGGCACCAGCGCCACCATGTCCTGAAAATTATCGGCTTGCTGCAGCGCGAGTAATTCGCCGTCGAGCACCGAAATCGACATTGGGATTTCTGCCAGTGTCTGTTCGCGCTTTTGCGCGGTGACAATAATTTCTTCCACTACAGCACTCGTCTCGCCCTGGGCTGACGCTGTCGGTGCGCATATCGCACCCACGAAAATCAAGCCTATGACCGTAGTGATACAAACATTTGAATTGTGCATGGCTGACATTTACCTGTTTTGAGATGTATTCACCCTGATGCGCTCAACCCCCCGCGCAATACCAGCGCTATCGATCTTAATGGGACCGATGGAAAACCTATTAGTCGGATTCGGCTATTTACTGTGCAGAAACGGTGGTTTCAGAAAGGGAAAGCTGCCGCGGCCACGCAGCAGAACAGCCGGGCTCGGTGAAAGCCGGTAAGAGCCGGCGGAAATCAGCTGCCCCGATGTGCGCCCTGAGACCGGCGCCACTCTTTCGGGCTGCGACCTACCTGCCGGCGAAACGCGCGGGAGAACGCTGAATGATCTTCATACCCCACGATGTCGCATATTTCCGATATCGAGTGCCGGTTCTCTTTTAACAGCAAGCGCGCCGCCTCGATCCGTTTGTTGATGCAAAACTGCAACACCGTTATTCCGTTCATCGATTTGAAGCCGCTCTTCAAACGGGTTTCGGATATGCCAAGTTGCTGCGCCAGTGTGGGCAGCGCCGGCGGGTTGGCGTATTCAAGGCTCAGGATCGCGCGAGCCCTGCGGATTTTGTCGCCATACGGAAGATCCAGATCCAGCGGATTGCGATCGGCCAGGTTCTGGCTGTTTTTGAGAATTTGCAGACCGATACACAACAATTCGTCGAATTTCGCGGACATCCAGTGTCCGAGCAGGGTGCCCGACACCGGCAGGTGAAAACAGGACCAGATCGAATCGCGATGGACCTCTTCGAGAAAAAACACGCGCTGGCTGGGCTTCTTGTTCTCACCGTCAAGGATCTCCAGTAACCAGAGCGGGTAGGCCTCCCTCGACTCGCCCAACCGGTCCAGCAAGTTCGACAACGTCGTGTGAACGGCCACGTGGCGGATCTGCGCGTCGCGCTTCGGCACCCGATACGTGGTCTCCTTTTTCGGCACGGCCGAAACGATGAGCGCGGGACCCAGGTCATGGGTGTTCTTGCGCTTGCCGAGAAACTCCGACCGTTTGACTGTCGAGACAAATTGAAAACTGATCAGGTCGGCCACCTGGTTTCGGATGACAATGGACTTCCGGAGAATCGTGTCGTCGATCTCAATGACGCAGTCCCGGTTGATGCGATAACACGACAGCCCTTCGAAGCCGCCCTTGCCCAGGTCGTAGATGAAATTGTGATCCGGCGTGGATGCGAACTTGGTCAGTCGCCGCGCTTTCTTGAACATTGCACCGAGGAGCGCCGCCGACATCTCTTCCGGATCGAAGACACCATCAATTTCGACCCAGAATTCATCACCATAGAACATGTGCTTTTGGTCCCGTCATGCCGGTTCGCCGGATAGTCAAGGGCTTGCCTGGCCATTATAGGAAAACCTGCCGAATCTGCACATTATGGTGACGCATCGGCCTAACCGGCCAGCGGCGGTCGCGGATATGATCGAATTAACTCGACCCATGGCACTGACTGGACAACAACACATGAGCAGAATTACAGGCCGGTTACTCGTTGGATTCATCACGCTGCTGATCGGTGCAAACGCCGCCGCGGCCAACCTGGATGACCCGGCGCTTCTCGAAGCGTATGTCGACGGCGTCGTCGAACCACTGATGAAGAACGAGAGCAGCCCGTCAGGCACTGTCGCAATTGCTAAAGACGGCGAGTTGATCTTTGCCAAGGGCTACGGCTTCGAGAACATCGAGGAGCAGAAGCTTGTCGATCCACACACAACGCTTTTTCGGCCAGGCTCCGTTTCCAAGCTCTTTACCTGGGTCGCGGTCATGCAGCTTGTCGAGCAGAGCAAGCTGGATCTCGACGCGGACGTCAACGACTACCTGGAGACTTTCCAGATCAAGGACACGTTCGAAGATCCCATAACACTTCGACACATCCTGACGCATACGCCCGGCTTCGAGGACGGAGGCCTGGGATACCTCATTATAGAGGACCCTGCAGACGCAATTTCCCTGCGCGAAGCAATGAAACGTTACCAGCCTGAACGCGTCAACCCGCCGGGCACACACACTGCCTACTCCAATTATGCAACCTCGCTCGCCGGCCTGATTGTCCAAAATGTGTCCGGCGTGCCATTTAACGACTACATCAGGCAATACATATTCGATCCCCTCAGCATGAACAACTCCAGCTTCGCCGAGCCGCTGCCGGCAAAGCTGGACGAACACATGGCGAAGAGTTACACCACCGACAAGGGTAGGTTCGTCGAAAAACCTTTTGAGATCATTGCCAATTTTGGCCCGGCTGGCGCCCAGTCAGCGACGTCGACGGACATGGTCCGCTTCGCCCAGGCGATGCTTAATGGCGGAGAACTCGATGGCAATCGCATTCTAAAGAGGGAAACTGCGGACCTGATGTTCGCTCCGGCGTTTTCGCACGACGCACGCCTGATGGGCATGGGCCTCGGTTTCTACGCGACCGACTACAACGGCTTCCGCGTCTTGGGCCACGGCGGCGACACGCAGTATTTTCATTCTTACCTTGGCATTGACCAGAAAAACGGTCTCGCTTTCTTCGTATCGTTCAGCGGATCGGGCGGAAGTACCGTCCGGTCGTCATTCGCGCCCGCGCTTTATGCCGAGTTTTTCCCGCGCAGTGAATCACTGCCAGTTCCGCCGAAAGGGTTTGCGGAAAGGGCGGGCAAGTATGCTGGCACTTACCGCTTCTGGCGCGGCAATTTCTCCAAGCTAGAGAAAGCATTTGGCATCAGCAGCGTCGTTAAGGTCGCACCGACCGAAGATGACACGCTTCTGCTCGCGTTTGCGGGACAGGCCAAGCAATACGTGGAAGTGGATAAGAACCTGTTTCGCGAGCTGAACTCCGGTTTGTCGCTGGTTGCCGGCATCAGTCCCCCGCTTCTGGCTTTCCAGGAGAATGCTGACGGGGCCATAACCGGCTTTGTCATGGATGGCCTGCCGTTCATGTCTTTATACAAGTCTCCCGCATACGCCACGCCGTCATTCAATTTTTCCTTGCTCGGGTTCGCGCTGCTGATCTTCCTCCTGGTAATGCTGCGACGCTTCTATCAGCGCAGGGAAATCAGGGCACTGACCGGCAAGGACAGGTCCGCGTTGAATGCATCCCTGTACGCGTCGGTTGCACATCTGTCGGTCGTGGTGGTTGGCAGTATTGTGATCTCGATAGCGATGGAAAATCTTATGGCCGGCTTCCCGTTACCATTGAAGCTGTGGCTGATACTGCCGATCATCGCGACACTGTTATCTGCGTACCTCGTCTACGCCGCATTTGGCGTTTGGCGGCAGAAATTACTCGCAGGCACATGGGCACGAATACGCTTTTCTATTGTCACTTCGTGCGCGCTATTCATGTGCTGGTTTTACTGGTACTGGAACATTCTTGGCTTCAAGTACCTCTAAACCCGGATTCCTGACAAGTGTCCAGGTTGCGCAAGGTCAGGTTTTCGACCGAGCCGTGGGAATTCAAGACGCCGTTCAAGATCACCGGATACACGTTTTCGGTCATCAAACTGCTGCACGTCGCAATTACGCAGCGCGGCGTCTCTGGTTGCGGTGAAGCGACCGGGATTTACTACATGGGCGAAACCGGCGAGTTGATGCTGGCTCAGGCCAACTCGGTAAAGCAGGCGTTAGAGCAAGGCCTGAACCGTGAAGAGTTGCGCAGTCTGCTGCCGGCAGGTGGTGCCCGCAATGCGATCGACTGCGCATTGTGGGACCTGCAGGCCAAGCTCGAGCGCAAGTCCATCTGGGAGCTAACCGGCATCAAGCCGGGAGCCATTCACAGCACCAACACCATTGGCCTCGGTACGCCCGAGGATATGGCGATTACCGCGAAGAGCCTCGATTCGCGGCTGATCAAAGTGAAGCTGGACAGCGAATTGCCGTTCGAACGCGTTGCGGCAGTTTGTGCTGCGCGTCCAGATGCCGAGATCCTCGTTGACGTCAATCAGGGTTGGAAATTCGACCAGCTGGTGGAGCTCGCGCCGAGGTTCGCCAAACTGGGCGTGGCGATGATCGAGCAGCCACTGCCGCGTGGGGGTGACGACCAACTGGAAACTTATCGGCCGCCTCTCCCGCTGTGCGCCGACGAATCCTGCCTCGATACCAGCGAGTTTGAACAAGCGGCGCGTCGCTACCAGATGATCAATATCAAGCTGGACAAAACCGGCGGATTGACCGAGGCCCTCGAACTCGCCGCTATGGCGCGCGCGCGCGGGATCGGCCTGATGGTCGGAAACATGGGCGGCACCTCGCTCGCAATGGCACCCGGTTTCGTCGTTGCGCAATTGTGCCGCTTCGTCGACCTCGACGGAGCATTGTTCCTGTCAAAGGACAGGGCAAACCCGATGCGCTACAACGCGGGCGTCCTGTCAGCACCGAGTGCCGCCTTGTGGGGATAGAAGCCTGCTGCAGTCTTCCCCGGCAGTTTCGACGCCATCGAAGTTTCGACTTTTGAAGCACTCGACGTTCCAGAGAATCTGGCTGCCCGGATTCCTGCTGCAATCGGTGATTATCGGCGGTGGCTACGCGACCGGCCGTGAACTGGTTGAATTCTTTTTGAAATCCGGGCCAGCCGGCGGGCTGCTGGGGATGCTGGTCGCAACAATTCTATTCAGCATCGTCAGTGCACTGTGTTTCGAACTGGCCCGCCTGACTCGCAGCTACAACTATCGCCGCTTTTTTCACCAGCTTCTTGGCAGGGGCTGGTTCGCCTATGAACTCGCGTATTTCATGCTCGGCCTGCTGGTGCTTGCCGTGGTCGGCGCTGCCGCCGGCGAACTTGTATCGGAACACCTGGGCCTGCACAAGACTCTCGGAACATTCACATTGATGGCCCTGATCGGGCTGCTGGTTTTTTTTGGCTCATCCTTGATCGAGAGAGTCCTGGCAGGCTGGTCGTTTCTGTTGTACGGGACCTATGCGGTTTTTGTTGCCTGCTATTTGTGGTTGTACGGCAATGACTTGCTTACAAACCTCGATCTTGAACCGGTCGGAGAGCAGTGGTTCAAAAGCGGACTCATGTATTTCGGTTACAACATCGCAGTTATTCCCGTTGTTCTGTTCTGCGTGCGTCACATGAGCTCGCGACGCGATGCTTTCACCGCCGGCTTGCTCGCCGGACCCCTGATCATGACGCCGGCGCTAATGTTTTTCCTGGCGATGGCTGCCAGTTACCCGGCGATTCTTAACTCAACGGTGCCTGCCGACTTCATGATGCAAAGGCTCGATTTGCCGCTTTTGAAAGTCGTTTTCTACGTGGTGGTATTCGGCACTTTTGTCGAAACAGGGGCGGCCTTCATCCACGCCGTCAACGAAAGAATCGACGAGGTCTTGCGGGAAAAAGGCAGGGTATTGCCTCAGTGGCAGCGGCCTCTGGTCGCAGTAGTTGCGTTATTCGCCGCCCTGTTGCTGGCCGTCAAGTTCGGGCTGATCGACCTGATTGCCAAAGGCTACGGCACGCTGACCTGGGCATTCGTCATTCTGTTCGCCATCCCGCTGTGCACCATCGGTGCACGGAGAATCTGGCGAAACAAGAAATCTGGAAACGAGCACGTGGAATCGACGCTATGACGCTCGCCATATAATGAGGAAGCCATGACAAACATTCGAAAATCCATCGCATTCACTTTGTTGATAATCGTCACCGGCCTGATATCCGCTAACACGGTAATGGCGACCCCCTCGAAACGTTCGATCGAGAAAACCATCGCTCGAACCATGGAGGAGTTCCAGTTACCTGGGATGGCCGTATCGATTGTTTATCAGGGAAAACTCTACTACTCGGCCGGCCACGGGATTGTCGAGACGGGCACGCACCAACCGGTTGATGACCGGACGCTCTTTCAGATCGCTTCGCTTTCCAAGGCCTTCACCGCAGCGACGCTGGCGATACTTGCGGACGACGGTAAACTCGACTGGGACGACCCGGTAATCGATTTTCTGCCCGAGTTCCGCATGTCGGACCCGTGGGTTACGCGCGAATTCACCATTCGTGATCTGCTGACACATCGCAGCGGCCTGCCGCTCGGCGCCGGCGATCTTCTGCTGTTTCCGCAGACCAACAGCACGCGGGAGGACATCATTCTCGCGCTGCGTTACCTGAAACCAGCGAGCAGCTTTCGTTCCGAGTTCGCCTACGACAACCTGCTGTACATCATCGCCGGCGAGGTGGTCGCGCGCACATCGGGAATTTCCTTCGAGGAATTTCTCGAACAACGCCTGCTGTTTCCGCTGGGTATGCGGGACTGTACTGCGACGCTGGCACGCGTCGACGGCGCCGCGGTCAAAGCCACTCCGCATGTCCTGACAGACGGAAAACACGAGACCACGCTTTCGCTCGAGTCCTCACTTGGATCGGCTGCCGGAGGTATCAATTGCAGCGCCCGAAGTATGGCGACATGGATGTCGTTCATTCTGAACAAGGGCCTGACGGCGGAAGGCGAGCAACTCATCAGCGGCGACAATTTCTCACAGCTTCTGAAACCGGTCACGCTATTGCCTGGCTCGGGCTATGTCGTGGAGCACACCGGCTCCTACCTCAATGCTTACGCGCTGGGCTGGGGTGTATCGACGTTCTACGGTCAGCCAATGCTGTCCCACAGCGGTGGACTGTGGGGTATGACCACGTTTATCGTCCTGTTGCCGGAACAGAATCTAGGGGTTTTCGTCACTAACAACCTGCTGTCGCCGGCACCGCGCGCGGCCGTCAACGATATTGTCGACCAATTTCTGAAGGGCATATCGAAGGACACCGGGAAAGACTGGATCGCGATTGTCGCCGAAGCATCGAGCGGCAGGCGCAGCGATGCAGCGGCGGCCGTCGCAGAAGCAGAAGCATCGCGAACTGCTGACAGCAAGCCAAGCCTGCCACTGGACGCCTACGTAGGAACCTATCGCGATCCCTGGTACGGCAACATTGAGATCACAACCACTGACGACGACAGGCTGCACTTTCAGTCGGGACGAAGCGAAACGCTTTCCGGCCGGCTGGAGCATTTCCAGTTCGACACTTTCATCGCCCGATGGTCGGACAGGAAGCTGAATGCGGACGCGTACGTTTCTTTCTCACTCAGCCCAACCGGCGAAGTCGAACGAATCCGTATGAAGGCCGTTTCGCCGACGACAGATTTTTCCTTCGACTTTCACGATCTCGATCTGCTGCGCGTACAAGAGCCGGGAGAACAATAGAAATGAGTATCCTGCGAACGACACTGATACTTCTTGCGGCAACTGCCGCCAATGCAACCGATTATGATGTGCTGGTCCTGAACGGTACGATCTATGACGGTACCGGTGCACCGCCCTACGTGGCCGATCTTGCAATCAGCGGTGATCGCCTGAGCGCTATCGGCACTTTTGCCGACAAGTCTGCTGACCTTGTAATAGACGCCGGCGGGCTTGCCGTTGCGCCCGGCTTTTTCAATATGCTCAGTCATGCGCATGTATCACTGATCACGGACGGCAGAGCGATGAGCGATGTCCTGCAAGGGGTTACTTTCGAAGTACTGAGCGAGGCCTCGCTCAGCCCGTTGAGTGACGCATCTGCCGAGATGTGGGAAGCCCTGTTCGCCGATGAGGACGTCGCGCTGTCCTGGCGAACCGTGGCCGACTATTTGCAGGTCGTCGAAGCCAGTGGTGTTTCACCCAATTTCGCGACATTCGTATCCGCCGCCACAGTGCGGGTGAACTTCCTTGGCATGGATGACGTGGACCCCACTCCAGATCAACTCGAACTGATGAAGGCACAGGTCGAACAGGCCATGAAGGACGGTGCACTCGGTTTGACCGACGCCCTGATCTATGCGCCCGGGGCTTATGCCGAGACCGAAGAGATCATCGAGCTGGCAAAAGTTGCAGGACGGTACGGTGGAATCTACACCGCGCATATGCGAAGCGAAGGCAACCAATTCATCGAAGCCATCGACGAGACGCTTCGAATCGGGCGCGAGGGCAAGCTGCCGGTGAAAATTCATCACCTGAAAGCGGCCGGCCAGCCGAATTGGGAAAAAATGGATATCGCAATCAACAAGATCAATGCATTACGAGACGAAGGCATTCCGATCACAGCGGACATGTACACCTACGTAGCTGGTGCGACCGGCCTGGACGCGTCGATGCCCACCTGGGTGCAGGCCGGCGGTTACGACAAATGGGCAGAGCGCCTGAAAGACCCGGAAATTCGCGCCAGGGTAAAAGCCGAAATGGCAATCAATGCCGAGGACTGGGAAAACATCGGCTACCTCGCCGGTCCCGACGGCATGATGCTTCTCGGCTTCAAGAACGACGAACTCAGGAAGTACAAGGGCATGACGCTGACTGAAGTCGCGAAGGAACGCGGGCAGGATTACCGTGACACCATTATCGATCTTGTTATCGAAGACGGTTCGCGTGTCGGCACCGTGTACTTTCTGATGTCTGAGGAAAACCTGAAAAAGCAGATTCGCCAGCCCTGGGTCATGTTCGGTTCGGATGCAGATGCCCCGGCCGCCGAAGGGGAAGCTCTTGAAGGCGGTGCACATCCGCGAACTTACGGAAACGTGGCCCGGCTGTTGAGTAAATACGTTCGCGAAGAACAGGTCATCACACTGCAGGAGGCCGTTCGTCGACTTACGTTGTTGCCTGCAGAAACCCTGGGCATCGGTACCCGCGGCCGGTTGGCCCCGGGCTACTTCGCCGATGTGGCGATCTTCGACCCGGAATCCGTCGCCGACAAAGCCACCTTCGACGACCCGCATCAATATTCGATTGGCATGGTTCACGTACTGGTTAACGGTGTGCCGGTTGTCAGCGAAGGGATGCATACAGGCGCAACACCGGGCCGCGCGGTACGTGGCCCGGGATGGAAGCCGTAAGCTCAGGTAACATTGGGAACCATGCACAAAACCGGGAAATGCCGCTGCGGGCTGTTTGTGTTCGAAGTTCATTGCGAGCCGTTAATGACCATGGCCTGTCAATGCACAGGTTGCCAGCGCATTTTCACTGAGCACGCTTTACAGAAGTAGTAACTTCAAAGTAACTCAGGGCGAAGCCGTCGTCGGTGGGTTGCACGGTGCAGCACGTCACTATTTTTGCCCGCATTGCATGAGCTGGATATTCACCCGGCCGGAAGGAATGGATGAGTTCGTCAACGTCCGCGCAAGTCTGATGGAGGACGCGCAGTCTTTTGTTCCATTTATCGAAACCTGCACGGAGGAGAAAATACCCTGGGCAGTAACGCCTGCCGCATACAGCTTCAACAAGTTTCCGCCGCCGGAGAGTTTCCCGGCATTGCTCGCGGAGTTTGCGCGAAAACGGGGACATTCCTGATTGTCCGAAAATCAGCAATGTCCCGGACTCTTTAGCCACATTTTGTCTATCCGGATAGGCACGCGAATGCACTGGCAGTGGTCGGGACCGTGATTTCCCGATAAAGTCGTGGGCACATTGGAGGTGCTCGTGGCCGATATTTTTATCTCGTATGCCCGCTCCGACCGGG
>Ga0224510_10001676_pt1 | contig 14220 bp, 11 predicted proteins | sample SF_May12_sed_USG_FD_170161 | JGI IMG/M metagenome (GOLD analysis project Ga0224510, IMG submission 170161) | Sediment microbial communities from San Francisco Bay, California, United States - SF_May12_sed_USGS_4_1 | ecosystem: Environmental > Aquatic > Marine > Sediment | place: USA: California... | reverse complement strand
CATTCGATACGAAGGCCCGGCGGGTGGGCCGGGCATGCGTGAAATGTTGGGGGTAACGGCGGCAATCGTGGGTGCCGGACTTGGCGACTCGGTTGCGTTACTCACTGATGGTCGGTTTTCTGGAGCCACACATGGATTGATGGCCGGCCATGTCGCTCCTGAAGCGGTCAAGGGAGGACCGATCGCTGCCGTGAAAAACGGCGACATCATTACGTTTGATATTGCCAAACGCCGACTGGATGTGGCGGTATCGCAGAGGGAAATCAATGCTCGACTCAAGAAGGTGAAGCTCCCTACTCCTCGATACACATCTGGCGTGATGGGGAAGTATGCCAGGCATGTCTCCTCGGCATCGGAAGGTGCCATCACGACATAGATGGCTCCTTCATGCAGGCCAAGATCCTGAGCCTCTAACGAAAATCTCGCCGCTGGAAGATGATAGAGGCGAGGGTGAGTAGGAACGCCGTGTAGGCCATTCCATAAGCACCGATCACCAGCAGATCGCTGATCGAGACATCGAGTTGATGTGTCACATGTCCTTTGAGATTGAAGCGATCCAGGTTCGGTAGGACATAATACATCCCTTCCAGTATCATTTTCCCTGCACCGCCCATCTTTTCGCCGAATGCTTTGAGGTCAGGCGTGAGGTGGCCGATTACATACAAGGCCAAGGTAAAAATTGCGCTGAACGTGGTGCTTGAGAAGGTCGAGAACAGAAGCGCGACAGCAGTGATCACCATGAACTCCACGACAATCATGATCAGCGCTTTGAAGAGGACAGCATGGATGGGAACATCCTGCATATAGAGGACCGCCAGTAACCCGCAGGCCATGATGGCTGTATTGATCAAGAGCGTCAGACTGAGGCCCACATACTTTCCTAGGAGAAACTGAAATCGAGCGACCGGCTTGGAGATGATCGTATAAATGGTTTTCTTCTCGATTTCCTTACTGACGAGGCCGATGCCGACGAAAATGGCGATCAATACGCCGAAGAAGTTGATGCTCCCAAGACCGATGTCCAAAATCAACCGATGGAACTCTCCAAGCGTCAGTCGCATCAAGATCAGGGAGCTCCCGATCATCAGAAGGGCGAATATCAACAGATTGTACAGAAGTTTATCTCTCAAGTTTTCTCGGAACGTATTGAAAGCGATCGATAATACTTTCATGCGTGAACCTCTACGACCTGCTGCACTCCCTTCGCTTTGCGGATGAACAAGTCCTCGAGCGAGGCCTTATGGGGGATGAGCGAGACGAGTTTCGCCTTGTGCACTCTGAGTACCTCGAGCGCTTCATCCACCTGTCGCTGACTCGCGAAAATCGCCATGACCCGCTCTCCGTGAAGCAGGGTTTTAATGGCAAGTGGTCGGAGCTCTTCGATGCCCTCGGGAGAGAGGCGATCCACAACCATTTCTACCTCTTGAGTCGTTCCATGGTCGATCAACTCAGATACCTGGCCGCACGCCACGAGTTTTCCCTTCATGATCATGGCCACACGATCGCATAGCAGCTCGGCATCGTGAAGGATGTGCGAACTGAACATGACGGTTTTCCCCGACTCCTTGAGGCGAACGATTAGGTCCCGCACTTCTTTGCGCCCGATTGGATCCAGCCCAGACATCGGCTCATCCAAGATGACCAGCTCTGGGTCATTGATCAAGGCCTGGGCGATCCCTACCCGCTGCAACATGCCTTTTGAGAATTTGCGTAGTTGTAGGTCGCGCGCATGTGTCATGCTGACGAGTTCCAGCAATTCGTCGATGCGTTTTTCGAGGGTAGCGCCAAGGAGTCCAAAGAGATGCCCGTAAAATCGCAAGAACTCGCGACTTGTGAGGTAGTCGTAGAAGTATGGTGATTCCGGGAGAAAGCCGACTTTCGCTTTGGCGGTTTGATCGCCCACTGGCTGTCCGAATAGGCGTGCCGTTCCCCTACTGGGGTAGATGAGCCCCATCAGTATCTTGATCGTGGTCGTCTTTCCTGCGCCGTTCGGCCCGAGGAACCCATAGATCTCTCCACGCCGGACATCGAGCGACAATTCGTCGACGGCCGTCACGCGGCGCCCCCAGAAGCCGACTTTGAAGATTTTAGATAGGTGATCGACCGTAACGATCTGTTCAGAATTAACATTCATATGGGCGTCCTGTCGTTACATACCACTCTCTAGATCCCGACGAAACACTTTGAGTCGAGCGGCATGGCTACTGCTTGTGACCTCCCCGGTCCGGAAATTGAGTTCGTACGAACCGCCGAATGGTTCGTCTGGAATTCTCGGGAGATACCCTGCCGAGACGAGTTCTGTGAGAGTCTTGGGATAGGCTTGATACTTCTTCTCATAGTGCCCGATCGCCTGTTCGAGAATTCTGAGGTCACGCTCGATCATCACTTCCTTGGCGCGTGTCTCCAGCTTTTCCCGTACGACAAGGTCGGGATTCTCTCTCCACAATGCTTCGAGAAATTGGAGAGCGACTTCCGGATTGCCGGCCTCCGCATGCATCCGCGTCGCTAAACCAGGAAGAAAATCCGGGGCGCCTGCTGAGCTGCGTGCAGCTCGAGCGATGTAGTCCGCCCCTTTCGGTGCATCCCCGAGGACGAAATAATGGTTGTAGCCAAGCAGGAATGGAAGGTTCCATTCACCAGGATTTTCGCGGTGTCCCTTTTCTAGCAGACGGTTGCTCAGATCAACTCGATTGGCATAGTTGGTCAGTACCACACCACCGACGTAATAGGCGTAGGCGTATTGCGGATCCAATGTGGTCACGACGTCGAGCGCATGGTAAAGCCATTTATACTCGTCGGCCGTATTTTTCTTTTTACCTAAGACTTGTAGGAGTCGTAGCCACAGGACATCGGCGCCGAGATGGTGATAACCCAACAGAGCGGGTTTGAGATACTGTCCGCGAGGCAGTTGCGCCAAGTCTTCGATCTTTGCTGCATGAGCATCGATACGCAGATCCAAATTTCGCTGGAGGAATATGACCAGCGCTAAGAAGCTGAGTGCGATCACCGTGACAGCGGTCCATGCCAGGACAGGTTCCTTTGAGAATACGTGGATACGGGTGGCCGGGTGTGACAAGCTCGACATAACAACTACATCCCTAAATGCACGAGGTCCCGCCGACTGGTGACAGTCGGCGGGACGCTCGCACTACTCAGGACTTACCCTTTCCTAGAACACGCCGGGTACGCAGTCTGACGCACCCGTGCTATCAGCCGAGGCCCAGACTGAGAGAACCGCATCTCCGTCCAGGTTGCTCGCCGCGGTCGCTCTGAAGCCAGCCGCTGTTGGGCCGACATCGGTGGCGCCAGTTTCTCCAGTAATCAAGGCAGCAGGTGCCGCTGTCGGTCCGAGGCAAGAGGTATGCGAAGCTGCGTAGGTACCGGTCCCATACTGATAGAGAACGTTACCGGTCGCCTGGAAGCCCAGGTTGGCAAATGTCCCCAAAGAGACACCGGCACCCGCAGCACCCACGCACCACCCAGTCGCGGCTGCAGGTGTAGGAATGAGCCACGCAGATCCAGCGGCGTTCCAGTTCTGCGGCTGCATCTTTGTACCAGCAGCAGGTGCCGTCGCCGGTGCTAAAGCCACCGTCAAGAAGCACCCACGCTCACCCTGCCACGACACCTCGGACGTCTTAATGGCGCCGAGGTTCGTCTTGGCCTCAGACTGCCGAGACTTCATCTGGTACTGCAAAAAGTTGGGAATGGCGATGGCCGCCAGGATCCCGATGATCGCCACAACGATCATCAACTCGATGAGGGTAAAACCCTCTTGTTTGCGGAGCGACTTAAACATCGTACTGCCTCCTTGTTGATGGTTCACTGACGGCCCGGTTTATAATCTGCGGCGCTTGTATTGCCGCCTACCGGTGCCTATAGCAGGTTTGGTGCCGGTCAGTGACAAGGCCTAGCGTACCAGCAATCCTTGATAATGCAACAACTTATGAAAAATCGGTCGAAGCTAAGCAGGTGGGGTGCTTCTTGGCTTTCCCATAAACTGTTCTGGATTGCCAAGAATTGGCACTCAGGGGCTGCCTACAGAGGCAGACATCCTTATATGTATTGAGGGAGGGCTCCAAAGTCTGAGAAGCAAAATGCTTGTGGCGAGGATCGATCAGTGCTCAGTCAGGATGGGTTTGAGGAGTGGGCGGAGAGTTTTTGGTCTTTTCTGAAACGCGGCGCTTGGCCTGTTGAATCCGATCTTCGTAGGCTGGGTTGGCCATGCCCTGCTCGCGGAAGCGCTGGAGCAGTTTTTCGTTGGAAGGGTCGAGTTCCAGCGAATGGAGCCAGGCATCACGAGCATCCGTCATCTTACGCTGCTTCACGTAAACTTCGCCGAGATGCTCATAGATCACGGGGTCATCGCCGACAAGCGAGACGGCTCGCTTAATCTCGGTGAGGGCTTCGGAGAGCAACCCTGATTTATAGTATGCCCAGCCAAGACTATCGACGTAGTATCCATTTTCCGGTTTAAGCGCCACTGCTCGCTTTGTAAGGGACAGTGCCTGATCGATCTTCATGTCTCGCTCGGCGTAACTATACCCGAGATAGTTCAAGGCATCGGCATGATGGGGGTCGAGTGAAAGCGCAGTTTCCATCGCGCGTTCCACGTCATCAAACCGATTCAGTTTGTCGTAGGCTGTGCCAAGATTGAAATGGAGATCCGCGTTCTTGGGGTGATGCCGAATCCCCTCTTGGAACGCTTCCGAAGCCTTCTCGAATTGCTCACTTTGTAGATGAGCAAGGCCCAATACGATGTGGGGCTCAGGTTGCTTTGGCATCAGACGAACAGCTTCGTCCAGGTGCGTGACCGCTTCAGGAAATTGTTTGAGCCGATAGAGGAGGACGCCAAGGTGAATGTGGCTGTCGGCGAATCTTGGATCCAAGTGAAGATTGTAGCGATAGGTCTCCATGGCCTTGGGAACGTCTTTGGTCTCTTCGTACAGATAACCAAGGTAGTCGCGCACTTTCAATTCAGCCGGTTTCGCCTTCAAAATGTCTGTCAATTGAGCGATCGCCTTTGAAAATTCTTTCTTCTCCCCATAGATCAGCGCCATCCGTAATTGAGCATCCAGATCACCGGGGTTGTCTTCCAACATTTGTTCCAACTCTGCAAGACCACCGGCATAGTCTTTCGTCGCGATATACAATTGGATCAAATGCTGACGAACTTCTCGGTTTCGTGGATTCACTTGATGGAGGTAGTTTTTCAACACAGCAATCGCTTTGTCTTTCTCTTGGCGCGATTCGTGGACCGAGGCTTGAGCCAGATACGCTGGCTCAAATGATGGGTTCACACTGATCGCGCGGTCGAAGCTGGACAAGGCTTGCTCCGTTTTTCCCGCTTCAATGGAGATTCGACCTAAATAGTAATAACCGATCGGCGAGTCTGGGGCATATTGCAAGCCGTGCTTGACCACTTGTTCCGACTCGGCGATTCGTTTTTGATTCAGTAAGACGAGACTCTTTGGAAAGTACGATTCTCCCCGCTTTGGGTCAATCGCGATTGCTTTATCCAATAACTCGATGGCACTCTCGGATTTCCCCGCACTGGCGAGAATGCCGGCCATCTGTGTCAAGAGTTGAGGCTCTTGTCCCGTGCCTTGTCCAACTTCCTGGGCGTACTGTACAGCTTGAGTCATATCCCCAAGCGCAAAGTGCAGGGCTGCCAGGCGTGATTTGACTTCCTGTGATTTGGGGTCGGCTTTCAGTGCAGCCTGGTACTCCTTCAAGGCTGTATCAATATCTTGGGCGAGCTCGGCTTGGTGTCCCATCATAAAATGATAGGTGGCATCAGATTCTGGTGTGGCTGGTGGAGGTTGCTGAACCGTCGAGGGAGGTGGCGGTCCCGTCTTTTGCGGCTGAGTCGCCGTCGCGCAAGCCACAAGGACACAGGGCAGAATAAGGATGGTCAGTTTTATCGCGAGGACCGTGCGGTCATGACCAGAAGCTCGTCTGTTCCAAATCATGCGGGGTGCCCCTAACGGCGGTTGTTCGGATGTGGACGAAAGGAGGAACACCAAAGATTATACCGACTGTTGGAACGTTGCGCAAACCAGGGTTAGGCTTCGCGCAGATCAAGACTTTCAAATTTGGCAAAGCGGTCCTGGAAAAACAACTCTCGTTTTCCGATAGGCCCATTGCGATGTTTACTCACGATGATATCGGCGATTCCCTTACGTTCAGAATTCTGGTCGTAGACATCTTCCCGGTAGATGAACATGACGACATCGGCATCTTGTTCAATAGCCCCGCTCTCACGGAGGTCTGCCAGCATGGGGATCGGAGGCTTGCGTGCCTCCACGGCCCGGCTCAGCTGCGACAGGGCGACCACCGGCACATTGAGTTCCTTGGCTAACGCTTTCAAGGAGCGGGAGATATCGGAGATTTCCTGCTGACGGGATTCAGAATCGCTTCGGCCTTGCATGAGTTGCAAATAATCCACAATGAGCAAATCGAGCCCTTTTTCAGCCTTGAGTCGACGGGCTTTGCCTCGCATCTGTTGGACGGTAATCCCACCGGTATCGTCGATAAAGATCGGAGCCTGCTCCAACCGTCCTGCCGCTTCTGCTAAACGCCACCAATCTTCTTTTTGAAGCTTTCCCGTTCGTAATGCGTGTGAATCCACCCGCGCTTCGGAGCTGAGCATGCGCAGCACGATCTGCGGCTTAGACATTTCCAGGCTGAAAATGCCAACGACGGTATTGGCATGGATGGCGGCATGGGTGGCAAACCCTAATGCCAGGCTGGTCTTCCCCATGCTGGGGCGTCCGGCGACCACCACCAGGTCGGACGCTTGAAGCCCGGCCGTAATATCGTCAAGGTCATAGTAGCCGGTCGGGACACCCGTGATATGTTCTTTTCGTTTTGACAGCTTATCGATGACATCCAGACTCTCTTTGATGACCTGACTGATCGGACTGAACGCACGATCGAGCTTGCCTTGCGCGATGCTGAAGACCGAGCGTTCGGCAAAATCGAGCAGGTCGTCGATCGAAGCCGTCCCTTCATACCCCCTGGTCAACACTTCGGTTGAGGTGCTAATCAGCTGACGAGCCACCGCCTTATCGCGAACGATTTTGCAGTGGTATCGAATGTTGGCTGAACTTGGAACAATCTGGACAAGTTCCGCGAGATAGGAGGCGCCTCCGACCGCCTCCAGCTCTCCGCGTGACTTGAGCCGTTCGGTCAACGTGATTTGATCGATCACTTCGCCGGTGTCCGATAATTCCAGCATAGCTTGGTAGATGCGTTTGTGAGCCGTCCGATAGAAATCTTCCTCGACGAGCAGTTCCATCGCCTTCGGCATCGCTGCGTTATCGAGGAGGATCGCGCCCAGCACAGACTGTTCTGCTTCCAGATTCTGTGGCGGGAGCTTTGGCTGAGAGAGATCAACCATGCCGGCAGATTTCATAACACCCCGTTTCGGTCGCTGCGTAGGCTCGCCATAAGATCACTCATCGACATCGTTTTCTTGTGAAGAGGAGAGCCGCCGGGTCTCCCCTCACCCATCTGTTGACGGGATAGTATGACAACGTGGCCACGATTCGGTTGGTCCGTTCCCATCACGACGGTGGTAGCGATTTCGGCTTCGTGCCCAGCATCGGCGGCCGCACCGACTAGATCTTGGCCCGATGCCGTCACGGCTCGTTGAATCACACGAACACCTGCCTGGCGTAGTTGTCGGGTGACGGATATGAGTTCCCTCGTCATCGTAACAGGACCGACGACCAGGACCGGTGACGTCATCATCCGGGCGGTGTCGACGAGGTTCAGCCCGCGGAAGAGCCGATCGACGTTGAGCGCAAAGCCAGTCGATGGAATGTCACGACCAAAGCGTCCAATTAAGTGGTCGTAGCGCCCGCCACCGCCTAGCTCTATCCCAATCCCGTCCGTGAAAACATCAAAGACAATCCCATCGTAATAATCGAATCCTCTGAATTCTCCGAGGTCCAGTAGTACGACATCCTGGAACCCTATCGAGCAGAGTAACTCGTAGACCTGAGCCAATCTGTCCAATGCTTGGAGGAGCGGTTGTTCACCTCTGGCCAAGGCGCGCCCTTTTGAGAGGACCTCCGCTTTTCCGCATAGTTCCAGCGCATCTAAAATTGCCTGTGCCGATCGCTTGCCGACTCGCTCCCGTAAAAGGATTTCTCCCAGCCAGGGGAAATCCTTTCTGGCGGCTGCCTGCTCCGCCAGCTTTTGGCCTTCTGCAGATAACCCAGCGCGCACCAGAAGCCCCTTGAAAAATCCAACGTGTCCGAGTGAAATTTTGAACGAAGATAATCCGACCTGCCGCAAGCTTTCGATCATCAGCATGATGATCTCACAATCGGCCGATAGGTCATCAGCTCCGATCAGTTCGGCCCCGACTTGAAAGAGTTCACGATCACGGCCGACATGTTCTGGCTCGTAGCGAAAGACGGTTGCCCGGTACGATAACCGTAACGGCAAGCGAGTGCCTAACATGCCCATTGCAACCGTTCGCGCGATTTGTGCGGTAACGTCGGGTCGCAGTAGCAGAATACGGCCGGTCGTCCGATCAACGATTTTGTAGGAGTTCTCTAATAGAACAGGCTCGAGGCCTGGGGCAAGAACATCGCAATATTCGAATGTCGGGAGGATAATTTCGTCGTATCCATAACAATCACAGTATCTGAGCAGCTCGGACTCGAGTTGCCTGACATGGCGGGCAGCCTCCGGGAGGATGGTAGCCATTCCCACAGGAACCAAGGAGTGCTCACGCGATGGAGCACGCTCCCCCGAAGAAAGACGACGCGTCGGAGGAGCAGAGGCCATAGTAACTCAATATTGAGCCGATTATGGGAGGTTTGCAATCTTGACGGACAGAATGTTTGAGCTCGAACGGATCTGGTCCAATGCTGACGATGGAAATTCCGTATCGGAGCCGATGATCAGTAAGGCATCCCCTCCTCGCTTTTCCAATGCGCACTGCATCCGAAGGATGTTAATGCCCTGATCCCCCAAGACCTTTCCAACCATCCCAATCACACCCGGACGATCGACATTGTGTATGAACAACATGTGTCCTTCCGGTACGACTTCCACTTTGAATTGGTCGATCTCGGTGATCCGGGCCTCTTTCTTGTGATAGAGCGTCCCTGCGACCTGGTGTGACAGTTTGCCGGCTTCGACTCGCACTCGTATGAGACTCGTGAAATCTCCTGCATCCGTGCTCTTAATTTCCTTGACCTCGATCCCTCGCTCCTTTGCGACGAGCGGCGCGTTCACATAATTCACCGGGTGCTGCATGATTGGATTGAGCAAACCCTTTAAGACTGCGATGGTCAACGGCGCGATCGAGAGTGTGGCAACTTCCCCGCTGTATTCCACGACGACTCGCTCAGTTCCCGCTTGAACGAGTTGCGTCTGGAGCGAGCCCAGTTTTTCAGCCAGCGTGAGAAAGGGTTGGAGTCGCGGCAACAATTCCGGGGCGACTGAAGGAATATTGACGGCACCTTTCGCGACACCCTTGGTAAAGTAGTCGACGATCTGCTCCGCGATGCCAATTGCGACATTTTCCTGGGCTTCAGCCGTTTGTGCCCCGATGTGGGGAGTGCAGATGAAGTTGTCCAACGCCAGCAGCGGATTGTCTGGCTTGACAGGTTCTTCTTCAAAGACGTCAAAGGCGGCGGCGCCCACACGTTTGGTTTTCAAGGCTTCACACAAGTCGCTTTCATTGATGATGCCGCCTCGAGCGCAGTTCGCGATTAGTACCCCAGGTTTCATTTTAGCAATCGCCTGTGCATTAATGATCCCACGTGTTTCTGGGGTGAGGGGAGTATGAACTGAAATGACGTCCGCCCGGCGGAAAAGCTCGTCGAGGTCCACCATGGTCACGCCCATCCGCTCGGCTCGTTCAGGGGCAAGATACGGATCGAACGCGACGACACTCATGCCGATACCTTGGGCCATCTTAGTCAGGTGGCTCCCGATCTGCCCGGCGCCGATGATGCCCAGCACCTTATTGTAGAGCTCGACGCCCATGAATTTGTCTTTTTCCCATTTCCCTGCTTTGACGGAAGCGGTCGCCTGTGGAATGCGTCGGCTCATGGCACAGATCATCGACATCGTATGCTCAGCAGTGGTGACCGTATTGCCGCCCGGGGTATTCATCACGACGATGCCCCGGCGTGTAGCTGCCGGTGTATCAACGTTGTCCAGGCCCGATCCAGCCCGCCCGACGACCTTGAGTTTGTCGGCGGCAGCAATGAGCTCCTCTGTGACCTTCGTGCCGGATCGCACGATCAAACCGTCGGCGTCCTTGATCTCTTTGAAGAGCTCCTCCTTCGGCATTTTGGATTTCACCACCACTGTGAATCCTGCCTTTTCGAGCGCCTCCACCCCTTGCTTCGACAAACTGTCGCTGATCAAAATCTTCATGCCTGCTGCGGCCATGTCATCCTCGCCGTGGTTACTTTGCCAATAAAATTTCCTGGGCTTTTCCGACGCCACTTCCCAGTTTGACCGGATGCCCGAGCCCTTTCAAGACCATCTCGGTTGCGGCTAAGGCCGTGATGACATCAAAGGAGTCAGCATAGCCCATGTGAGAGAGCCTGAAGATCTTTCCCTTCAGGTGATCCTGGCCGCCAGCTGCCGTCATGCCGTACTGCACACGGAGGTTCTTATAAATCGCCTGCCCGTCGACTCCATCTGGTGCACACACCGCTGTCAGGGCATCGCTGGGAGATTCTTTTGGAAATAGCGTCATTCCGGCGGCCTTCACACCTTCGCGCATGGCGTGAGCCAACCGACCTTGCCGGGCAAACATGTTGTCGAGCCCCTCCGCCTTCATCATCCGAAACACTTCCTGGAGGCCGATGATGAGCGAGACGGTTGGGGTATATGCGGTTTGGTTCTTTGTCTGACTTTCACGTTCTTTTTTGAAGTTGAAATAGAACGCCGCGTTCTTGGCTTTGTCGGCCAGGGCCCAGGCCTTCTCGCTGACACTGACAAACGCCATGCCGGGAGGGAGCATCAAGGCTTTTTGGGAGCCGGTGATCACGACATCCAGGCCCCATGCATCCGTCTTAATATCGAATACGCCTAACGCGGTAATGGCATCGACGACCAAAATCGTATTCTCATAACTCTTGAGAATCTCTCCCAGGGCCTTTACGTCATGTGACACTCCGGTCGACGTCTCACTGGCCTGTACATACACGGCTTTGATCGACGGATCTTTCTTGAGGGCATCAGCAACCTGTTGTGGATTGACCGCATGTCCCCATTCGACCTTGATCTCTGTTGCCTGTACTCCAAAGGTCTTACAGAGCTTGCCCCAACGCTCCCCAAATTTTCCTCCGTTAACATAGAGCGCTTTATCTCCGGGCGATAAGAAGTTTGAAACGGAGCCTTCCATTCCACCCGTTCCTGAAGCCGCCAACATCAGCACATCGTTCCGTGTTTGAAACAGCCATTTGAGTCCTTCCCGGACCTCAGCAAAAATCGGGTCAAACTCAGGCGCGCGATGATGGATCATCGGGCGAGCCATTGCCAGTAAGACCTCGGGAGGGACAGGCGTCGGGCCAGGGGCCAAGAGATAGCGCTTCAGCATCGATCAATCCTCCTCACAAAGTAACTATGTCAATCTGGTGGGATAAGCCGTTTGGAGAGGGAGCACGCTACCATTTGCGCTGGGAGGCTGTCAAGAAAACGAACCACTGAACTGCCGACGCGATCAAGGCTTTCGCTGTTTCCATCACAGGTTTCCATCTGCAAGACATCGGCGGTTGACGCAATTCAGTTCGTATCAACCTCGGCTATGAGAAAGGCGCGTGGTAACATTTTGCCTACTCCAATTCCTTGACAAGTCAGCAGTGGATCGATAGGCTCATCTCTGATGCTAGCCATGATGCTGAACCGACGACACCTCCTCTGGAGTGTGAGCACGAGGATCGCAATGATTCTGGCGATGTGTGCTGCTGTCATTATGGCTCAATCCACAAGTTGGGCTGAGGAGATGACATCAGGTGCACAGAAAGCTCTTCTTCGAGAGCCCCCTTCAGAGTCGACGTCGGCAGAGGCGGCTCCTCCTGAAGAAACAGAAGCGTCACAAGAGAGCGAAGATGTTGACCCTAACCTCGTCCCCTTGGAGCCCGAGCTGGAACCGGAGCTGACGGCCTCACCAACTGATGCGCCCAAAGAGGAATCGGTTGAGCCAATAGAGAGTGCTGAGAGTAAGGAGAATCAAGGCACCGCGTATAACATTCCGGTCGTCATCGATCAGACTGTCCAGAGCCACATTCGTTTCTTTAACACGGCAATTCGAGACCGATTTGAACAGTGGCTTCTGCGCCTCAATCGCTATCGCCCGTTGGTTGAAGATATCTTCGCCGAGTTCGACCTTCCTAGCGACCTTGTGCATCTGTCCCTTGTTGAAAGTGGATTCAATCCCTATGCCTACTCTCGAGCAAAAGCGACTGGGCCCTGGCAGTTTATGAAAGGAACTGGAAAGATCTACGGGTTGCGCATTGATCATTACGTGGACGAACGGCGAGACCCCATTAAGTCCACGATTGCAGCAGCCCGCTATCTAAGGGACTTATATGACCTTTTTGGGACGTGGCCCTTGGCGATGGCAGCGTATAACGCAGGGGAAGGCAAGGTACAGCGTGCGCTCACGAAGGCCCAGGCGGAATCGTTTTCAGAGATTTCGAGAACAAAACTGATTCGAGGGGAGACCAAGCAATATGTCCCGCGCATCATGGCTGCCACGATTATTGCGCGGAACCTCGAGCAGTACGGATTCAACCAAGTATCGGTCGCTCCTCATGAGTTTGAAGAAATTGTCGTGACACGCCCGTTACACTTTCGTGCCATCTCCAACGTCACGGGTATTCCATACAGCGAACTTCGATTACTGAATCCCGAACTTCGTCGGGATGCGACGCCTCCCGATGATACAGCCTATCATTTGAAGGTTCCGGTCGGGGCGAGCGCCAAAGTGGTAAAGTTGCTAGATCGAGTTCCAACCTACAAGTTCCCTCCCCAGCAGATTCAGGTTCGGGCAACTCGGCAAACCCGGCCTGTTCGACAGGTGAGGGCTGGCTCTTCTGGCTGGTATCGAGTTCAGGGGGGAGATACGCTGGAGAAGATCTCCCGCCGATTTGGTATTCCCATTCGGACTTTGAAGGCCCGCAACAACCTTTCCAGTAGCCTCATTCGAGCTGGTGACCTTCTTAACATCGCCCGATAGTATCTGGCAATCATGAAGAGGGCATGAGGACGGCTGTCGTCCGTCCTGCATCTGCCCGAAAAGAGCATTCTATGGCTTGGAGGGCGCGGAAGGATTAGGCACTGCAGTGGTTGGAGCAGGCTCAGAAGTTTTCTTTGCTTCGAGGACTTTCACGCGCACCGCAGCTTCACTCGTCAAGGGAGAATCAGGGTACGTCTTGATTAGATCTTGATAGCGTTTCAGTGCTTCGTCTGGCCTAGACCGATTTTCTTCCAGCCTCGCCAGTTCAAAAATCGCATAGTCACGGTTCAGTGCCCCTGGGATCTCAAGTATTGTCGAGTAGGTCTTGGCTGCTTGGTCTACGTCCCCTTTTAAGAGGTATGTGTACCCGAGTTTTTGATGGACGAGGCCGAGGAGCGAAACATTTGATCCGTACTTAGAAATAAATTGTTTATAGGATTCGATTGCTGAGTCGAGATTGTTAGACTGAAGGAAGGCATTTCCGAGACTAAATTGTGCCAGCGGGGCCGTCGGCGTTCTGGGATATTCGTCCAACACTCTCTTGTAAAGCGCAATCGCTTCATTCAGGTTGGCTTCCACTTTCTTCGGATCATTCCCTGGTCGCGTAAAGAGATGCAGGGTGGCCTCCCGCTCGAGTTCTTGAGCCTTGCTGGCATTTTGCGCGTCATACCAAAAGACGGCCCATATTCCCCCAGCCGTTAACAACAAAAGAATGAATCCTACGATGATGGACCATCGATAGTGCCTCAGTCCGAGCACCCAGTGCTCAAGTCCACTCACAAGATGGGCTTCATCAACCGGCAATGTTCGAGGGGGCACCTTAATTCGGTAAGACATGAGGATCTATCACATCATTTAGAATGGTTAATAGCGGACTTTCTGCTGCTGAACCGTTGCTTTATACTAGGGATGAATTTCCATTGTCAATGCGACCGGATCCGGGATACGGATAAGTAGAACAGCTGGAAAGTCACGTCATGGTCGGGATCAACGCATTTCGA
>Ga0224510_10001675_pt1 | contig 14227 bp, 11 predicted proteins | sample SF_May12_sed_USG_FD_170161 | JGI IMG/M metagenome (GOLD analysis project Ga0224510, IMG submission 170161) | Sediment microbial communities from San Francisco Bay, California, United States - SF_May12_sed_USGS_4_1 | ecosystem: Environmental > Aquatic > Marine > Sediment | place: USA: California... | reverse complement strand
ATCCGCCCGTCGGCCGGGTCCGGTGTGTCCCGCGTGATACCGGCAACCTCGAGAGCCCTGGAGTTCACCCAGGCGCCATGCACGTCGCGGTTGAAGAGAAAGACCGGACGGTCCGGCACGATCGCATCCAGGTCCGCCCTCGTCGGGGTGCCGCCGGGGAAGTACTCCATGGCCCAGCCGCCGCCGACGATCCACGGCTCTTCCGGGTTCTCCGCTGCGTACCGGCCGATCGCGTCGAGGTAGGCCTGCCGGCCCTCGAGGTCGTTGAGGAAGATCCGCAGCCGGTTCCTGCCCGCGAACGGGGTGTGGACGTGGGCATCCCGGAACCCGGGAACCACCATGCGACCCGGCAGGGACAACACCTCGGTCGACGGACCGACCAGAGGCAGGACCCGGCTGCTGTCCCGCTCGACCGCGACGATGCGGCCGTCGGCGACGGCGATCGCCTCGGCCCAGCTGCGCGCTCCGTCGACGGTGTACACGGCCGCGTCGGTGATCACGAGATCGGCTGGAGTCATGCGCGCATCCTGTCGACTGCCGCGGCGGTGCGGCAAGGTGCTCTGGGACCCGGCCGATGAGGGGGCGCCGCCGGACCCGCCCCGCGGCTAGTGTGGGAGGAACACCCACCGCCGCGTCCCGGGAGTCGCGATGTCGCCCACGCCGCCCCGGACGGTGGCTGTGGTCGGCGCCGGGATCGTCGGTCTCGCCAGCGCCTGGTTCCTCCAAGAACACGGCGTGGAGGTCACGGTCCTGGAGCGGGACCGCGTGGGCGCTGGTGCGTCATGGGGCAACTCCGGCTGGCTGTCCCCCGCCCTTGCCACGCCCCTGCCGGAGCCGGCCGTCGTCCGCTACGGAGCGCGTAGCGCGCTCCGGGCGAGCTCACCGGTCTACGTTCCGCCTCGACCGGACCCCAAGGTCCTCAGCTTCCTGACCCGCTTCCTGTTGAGCAGCACGTCGGCCCGGTGGCGGGCCGGAATGGCGGGCATGGCGCCCCTCAACGCGCTCGCCCTGGACAGTTTCGACCGGCTCATCGCGGGTGGGGTGACCGGGACGACCAGCTGCCCGCCTGCCCATCTGGCCTGCTTCCGCCACCAAGCCGAGCAGCTCGAGATGGCCCTCGAGCTGGATGAGATCCGGGCGTGCGGCCAACCGGTCGACGCCGAGCTCCTCGACGGTGACGAGGCACGGGCGCTGAACCCCGCGGTGTCGGAGGAGGTGACGGCGGCACTGGCCCTGAAGGGCCAGCGCTTCCTGGACCCCAGCGCCTTTGTGACGAGCCTGGCCGAGGCGGTCGCCGCACGCGGAGGGCACCTGGAGACCGGTACCGACGTCAAGGCCGTTCGCGAGGTGAACGACCGTGCCGAGCTGGCGGTGCTCCAGGACGAACTGCTCACACGCCGCGCGTTCGACGCCATCGTCCTGGCCAACGGTGCGTGGCTGCGTGAGCTGACCCGACGGCTGGGAGTCCGGGTGCCGGTGCAGTCGGGACGTGGCTACAGCTTCACTGCGCCGGCGTCGCGTGAGGTGACCACTCCCCTGTACTTCCCCACCCAGCGCGTCGCCTGCACGCCGGTCGGCGACCGCGTGCGCGTGGCCGGGATGATGGAGCTTCGACCGCCCGGCGCACCGATCGATCGGGGCCGGCTGGCAGCCGTCGCCGACTCCGTCCGCCCGCTCCTTGTGGGTGTGGATCTCAGCGACACCCGAGACGCCTGGGTGGGGTCACGGCCGTTCACCGCTGACGGGCTCCCGCTCATCGGTCGAACGCGGTCGAGCCGGATCTGGGTGGCGGGGGGTCACGGGATGTGGGGCGTCACGCAGGGACCGGCCACCGGGAGCCTGGTGGCGGCGGCCATGGTGACCGGGGTCCTACCGCCGGAGCTGCGCCCGTTCGACCCGCTCCGCTAGCTGCGGCGAGCGCCGGACCTGCGGATCACCTAGATGAGCTTGGGGAAGGTCGCCAGGAACCCGACCCCCACCACGGCCAGCACGAGGCCGAAGCCCAGCATCGTCCAGCGTGAGCTGCGTCGCTCCAGCCGCCCGGACATGGCAGTGAAGAACAGGACTGCCGCGAACAGGACGGTCAGCAGGGTGTAGTTGTCACCTCGCTGGTTGTTCTCGAGCGCGGTGGCGAACTTCGCGTCGGCCCGGGCGTCGGAGGCCGCAGCCTCGGTGGTCTCCGGGACGACGTAGGAGGGCATGGCGAACGGGGACGAGGGCGCACCGTCTGTCTTCAGCGGGTCGGTGGCCAGCCAGTCCTCGTGGGCGGTGGCCAGCGGTTCGGGAAACCTCTGTTCGAAGAACTTCGCGACCTTCGGGTTCTCGTTGCCGACGGCATCCACCCACTGCACCCACAGCCCGACCTGGACCGCGGTCCGCTGCTGGGCAGTGCCTTTCAGGCTCGCCGCCTGGATCCGGGCCGACGACGCCTCGCTGAACGAGATCGACATGGCCCCGCCCCACTTGCTGGACTCGAAGGCCGACCAGGCGGTGAGGATCGTGGTGACCGACAGCAGGATGACGGCCAGCAGCTCGTGACGGGCACGCCACTTGTCCGTAGGTGGGTTCGCCGCGGCCTCAGACACGCGCGCAGCCTAGGGAACCGCGCCCACCGGTGCCACCTCGCCCCCTCCCCTACTGAGGCGCCGCGACGAAGTTCGGATTGTCAATGAGCCCAACGATGCTTCCCGAGGGCGCCCGAACTGCCGCGGTCACGATCCCGCCGCCGACCTCCGCGGGAGCGGAGTGCTCGGTCGCGCCGGTTGTCAGCGCACGAGCTACGGCCTCGGGGACATCGGGCACACCCCAGTAGACGATCGCACCGTCGTCCGGGTCGGCGTCCGGCAGCAGGCCGAGCTCGTACCCCCCCACGTCGAACCCCACGTAGAACGGCTCGTCGAAGTTCGGCTCATGCCCGAGAAGGGTCGTCCACCACTGCTTGGCCCCTTCGAGATCGGGCGCCGGGTAGATCACCGTCCGCAGTCCTTGCAGCTCGAGGCTCATGGCACCAGCCTGGCCGCAACGGCCCGAGGTGTCACGATGCCGGCCACATGTTGTCCAGCCGAGTCGCACGCCCCCGCGCCGGACGTGGGCGACCTCGAGCTCAGGTTCGTCTCGGTCGAGCCCAAGCGTCGACGGCGGTGGCGGTCACCCCGTGTGTCACGGGTGCCCGCCACCGGCCGTTCAGCTTCCGACGTCGCCGCACTCAGGTCCGGATGTTCTGGTTGAGGTGGAACAGGTTCTCCGGGTCGTAGCGACGCTTCACCTCCTGCAGCCGCGCGTAGTTGACGCCGTAGTTGGCCGCCACCTTCTCCTGGTCGTCGGCCGAGGCGAAGTTGATGTAGCCGCCCCCTTGGGAGTGCGGGGCGATGGCAGCGTCGTAGTCCTTCACCCACTGGGTGTGGGCGTCGTTGTCCGCCGGGTCGGGCCACATCCCCGCGATCACCACCGCGTAGGTGGCGTCCCGGTGCCCGAACGCGGTGGCATCCGGGGCGACGTCATGACATGCCCCGTTGATCGGGTACAGGTGCACGGTGGAGTTGACCACCGGTACGCGCGCACCGTGGTCCATGTGGGTCCGGATGGCCTCCGCGGTCAGGTCACCGACGAACGCGGCCTTCCAGTAGTGCTGCAGCCCACGCGGCACCAGCGCGTCGAAAGCACCGTTCAGGTCGGCGTAGGGCATCGGGCCGACATGCTCGGCGACTGGGGTCGCAATGTCCCGGAAGCCCTGCAGGATCTTCTCGCCGTCGTCGTGCGAGCCGGTCCAGCAGGAGACGACCGCGACGAAGGGCTCCCCGACCCGGTCCTCGGGAACGAAGGGCAGGGGCGGCGCGATCTGGAAGGCGGGGAAGCCGCCGTACTCGCGGGGCGCCGTCTTGATGAACTCGTTGAAGTACGCGAGCACGGCCTCGCCGTCGGCAAGCTCGAAGAACATCGGTCCGCCGTAGATCTCCCCCACCGGGTGCAGCCGGAAGGTGAACTCCGTCACGACACCGAAGTTCCCGCCGCCACCGCGGAGCGCCCAGAACAGGTCAGGATGCTCGGTCTCGCTCGCGGTCACCGTGTCACCGGTGGCGGTGACGACCTGCGCCGACACGAGGTTGTCGCAGGACAGGCCGTAGCCACGCGAGAGGTAGCCGATCCCCCCACCGAGGGTGAGCCCACCGACACCGGTCGTCGAGATGATGCCGCCGGTCGTTGCCAGCCCGTGCGCCGCTGTGGCCTCGTTGAACCCGCCCCACGTCACGCCGCCTCCCGCGCGCGCCGTCCTCGAGGACGCGTCGACGTCCACCGACGACAACCCGGACAGGTCCGCGACGATCGCATCGTCAGCGGTCCCGAAGCCCGGCACGCTGTGCCCGCCCCCGCGCACTGCCAGCTCGGTTCCCGTCGCAGCGGCGTACCGGACGACGGCCGCCACGTCGGCTGCGTCGGCGCACTTCGCCACCGCGGACGGCCGACGGTCGATCATGAAGTTGTAGACCCGACGGGCGTCGTCGTAGCCCGGGTCCGCTGGAGTGGTGACTGTGCCCGTCAGCTGGGACCGCAGGTCCTCGATCGTCTTCGCCGTCATGTGCTCTCCCTGGTCTGCGGCGACTCACCTGGAGCGGGCCGCCTTCGCACGGCGACGCTAGGAGGCAGGTGCGCGACGCGCATGACCGAATCTGGTCGAAAGTGCCGGCTTTCGGCACATGACCAGATCTGGTCATCGACCGGACGGGTCACGAGCCGATAGCGTCGGACGACCATGACCGGTTGGACCGGACCCCCCTTGCCCGTGCGCTGGTCAGGTTCCGCACGCCGGGTTTTCGTGGGGCGGGCTGCTGAGTTCTCCACGGTCGAGGCGGCCTGGCGCGACTCGGTGTCGGGTGTCCGACAGGTCGTCTTCGTCGGCGGAGAGCCCGGCGGGGGCAAGTCTCGTCTGCTGGCCGAGAGCGCCCGGCTGCTGCACGAGGACGGCGCGGCGGTTCTGCTGGGCACGTGCATCGAGGATTTCGGCCCGTCATACCAGCCGTTCGTCCAGCCGCTCGAGGCGCTGGCCCCCGATCTGCGGTCCGGTGACCTCCCGCTGTCTGGGACGTCCGGGCTTTCCGTGGCCGACGTCACCGAGCGGTTGGCCACGCTGTCCGGGGAGCGGTCGAGCCGGAAGGCCGCCGCGCAGCACCGGCGACGGCTGTACGACGCCGCGGTGGACGCGTTCCGGTCGGCAGCCGCGCAGCGGCCGCTCGTGCTCGTGCTCGAGGACCTGCACTGGGCGGGCAGTACCGCGCTGCAGCTCCTCAGCTACCTGGTCGAGCAGACGGCCGAGGCACGCATCCTGCTGCTCGCGTCCCACCGGACCACGGCACCGGAGCGTTCAGTCGCCCTCGAACAGGCCATCGCGCCGCTGTACCGGCTGGACGGCGTGCGGCGAGTCGACCTTGTCGGGCTCGACGCCGACGAGATCAGCGACTACCTCGTCCGGGAAGGCGGCCTTTCGCCGGGCCGAGCCCGGGTCTGGGCGCCGGTGCTTCGCGAGCAGACGGGCGGGAACCCGTTCTTCCTCCGTGAGCTGTGGCGCGACCTCGCCGCGGCCGAGGATCCAGCGGTTGCCCACTCCTCGGACCTCCAGGCGCCGGCGTCGGTGAGGCACACCATCGAGAGCCGGCTCCGGCGCCTGGCCGCCCCCCACCGCGAGGTTCTGGAGCTGGCCGCCGTGATCGGCGAGGAGTTCGACACCGGGACGCTCGTGGCAGCGTCGGACTGGACCTACGACACGACCCTGGAAGCCGTCGATGCCGCCGTGGCCGCGGGGCTCGTCGAGCCCGCCTCAGGGCAGGAGGGCTCCTATCACTTCCCCCATACCCTGGCCCGGTCGGCGGTCCTGGGGCTGCTTGCCTCCTCCCGTCGGGCGCACGAGCACGCCCGCGTGGCTCAGGTCATCGAGAGCCGGCCCGCGGAGTCCGGCAGAGACGTGCAGCGGCTGGCCTACCACTACTCGGGGGCACACACCCTCGGGTACGCCGACAAGGCAGTGCGCTACCTGGTCGAGGCAGCAGGGGTCGCCGACCGAAGCCTGGCGCATGACGACGCCGCCCGGCTGCTGGAGCAGGCAGCGGCGCTGACCGACGACGCGGACGCCCGCAGTACGCACCTCCTGGCGGCATCCCGAAGCCACCTCCTTGCCGCCGACTTCGCCCGGGCGCGCGAGCTGGCCGAGCAGGTGGCCACCCACGGCTCGCCGCGCCAGCGCGTGCGTGGGGCGATCGCCTTCGAGGCCGGGGCATGGCGCCCCGGGCTGCCGGGCAAGCGCTCCGTCGAGCTCCTCACCGACGCGCTGGCATCGATCGACCGCAGCGCACAGGACCCGGACTACGTGCGTGCTCTGGCGAGCCTGGGCCGCGCCCTGGCCTTTACCGGCGCCACGGACGAGGCCCAGGCGCTCGGGACCCGAGCCATCGACCTGGCGGAGGGCGTCGACGACGAGTCCCTGCTGGCCGACACGCTGCAGGCCAGCCTCTGGCACGGTCTGCGGCCGCGGGACGCCCCGGGGAAGCTGGAGCGGGCGACGCGCCTGTCCGAGCTGGCCCACCGGACCGGTGACCTGACGCAGCTCGGCCCCGCGGCCTACTACCGCGGTGCGATCTCCTACCTGCGGGGTGACCTCGGCAGCATGGACCGTGCCTACGCCGACCTCACGCTCACGGCCCGGGCCACCGGACAGGGCTTTTTCGGCTACATGGCCGGCTGCATGGAGTACGCCCGCACCTTCGTGGCCGGGGAGTTCGCGGCCGCGGAGCGCGTGTCCACGACCCTCATGGAGATGGGCGATTCGTTCGGCACTGACGACACCGAGGGTCCGTACGGAGTCCAGACGTACATGGTGCGACGTGAGACCGGCCGCTTGGAGCAGGCGCGCCAGGTCATGACCGGAGACGAGCTCCCCACGGACCACTGGGCTCCCGGTCTGCTCGCGCTGTACACCGAGCTCGGCATGGCCGACCCGGCCCAGCGGCTGCTGCGCTGGCTGGTGGACCAGCAGCTTTCTCGCTACGAGGGAAGTGCACAGTGGCCAGGGGTCCTGGCGTTCCTCGTCGAGGCGGCCGTGGAGCTGGAGGATGAGCAGGCAGCCCGTCAGCTGCGCGCGCCGCTCCTGGAGTACGCCGGGATGAATCTGGTGGCCGGGCAGTTCGTCGCCGTCTTCGGCAGTGCCGACCGCTACCTGGGTGCGGTGGACTCGCTCCTGGGAACCGGGACGCCCGAGGAGTGGTTCGCGGCCGCCCTCGAGATGGACACCGCGATGTCTGCGCCGGTCCACCAGGCGCTCACCCTCGCCGCCCACGCGCGGCACCTGCACCGGACCAAGGCGGACCCGAGCCGGAAGGCTGGGCTCATGGAACAGGCCCGCAGCCTCGCCGAACCCGTCGGACACCGGCGCGCGCTTCGTCAGCTGGACGCGATCACCGAGCGGCAGGAGGCAGCGGGTGGCGATCCCAGCGGGCTGACCTCTCGGGAGACCGAGGTGCTCCGGCTGCTCGGCGAGGGTCTCAGCAACCGCGAGATCGCTGGTCGGCTCGTCATCAGCGAGCACACCGCCGCCAACCACGTGCGCAGCATCCTGGCGAAGACGGGGTCGGACAACCGGACCCAGGCGGCGATCTACGCCGCCGCGCGAGGCTTGCTCGCCTGACCTGTCAGACCGCGGTCTTCGACCCGTCGGCCTGGATCGTCTCCGCAACCTCGACGATGACATCAGCCGGCAGGCCAGCGCGTTCGGCGGCGCGCAGGATGGCGTCTGCCGAGGGGGCCTCGTACAGGCAGTAGGTCTTCCGCTTGTCGGCGGACAGGAAGGAGTACAGCCACCGAATCCCTTCCTCGTCGTTGATCCGGTTGATGCCGGCCGCCGACTCCGCGGTGACGTCGAGCTGGTCGGCGAACCGACGCTCGATCATGAATACGGGCATTGCCACGTCCCTTCAGAAGACCCCAACGTACTCCCGGCAACGGCGCGCGCGGGCCGGAGACAGCCGGGCCGGGGAGCGCGGCGGGAGCAGCCAGTGCCTTGGCCCCGGGCCCTCCGGACCCTGGTCCCTGCGAGGGACCAGTCCCATGATGGGGGGACGCGCATGAAGGGAGTGGCGATGGGGACAGTCCGGTGGGGCGTCCTGAGCACCGCAGACATCGGGATGTCCAAGGTGACGCCGGCCATCCAGGCAGCCACGAATGCCGAGGTCGTGGCCATCGCGTCCCGCGACGCCGCGCGCGGCGAGGCGGCCGCAGGGCAGCTGGGGATCCCCAGGTCCTACGGGACCTACGAGGCGCTGCTCGCGGCCGACGACATAGACGCCGTCTACATCCCGCTTCCCAACGACCAGCACGCCGAGTGGACGATCAAAGCGGCGGAGTCCGGCAAACACGTCCTGTGCGAGAAGCCGCTCGCCATGAGTGCCGCCCAAGCCCAGGAAGTGACCAAGGCCTGTGCCGATGCCGGCGTGAGACTCCAGGAAGCCTTCATGTACCGCCACCACCCCACGTGGGTCGAGGTCGTGCGCCTGGTGCGCTCGGGCTCGATCGGCGAGCTGCAGGGGGTCCAGACGTGGTTCAGCTACCACAACGACGACCCGCAGAACATCCGAAACCAGCTCGAGCACGGAGGCGGCGCCGTGATGGACATCGGCTGCTACCCGATCAATCTGTCACGGATGCTGTTCTCGGCCGAGCCGGCCACCGTGACCGCGCAGGTCCGACGCGACCCGGAGATGGGCGTCGACACCCTCGCTTCGGCCGTGCTCGAGTTCCCCGGGGGTGGCCAGTCTGCCTTCACCGTCTGCATCCGGTGCGAGGACTTCCAGCGCGTGCACATCGTAGGGACGTCCGGCCGGATCGAAGTAGAGATCCCGTTCAACATCCCTTCGGACCGACCGACCAGGATCCTCCGAACCTCTGGTGGTGAGCCTCCCGTAGCGCCCGCGACCGAGACCCTTACCTTCCCGCCGGCGGACCAGTACACCATCCAAGCCGAGCTGTTCGGGCGGTCAGTGCTCTCCGGCACCGAAGTGCCGGTGCCGGCTTCCGACGCGGTGGCCAACATGACCGTCGTCGACGCAATACTGGGGGGGTAGCCCCACCAGGTCAGGAGGCAGTGGTGCCCGAGTTCTTCCCAGACGTCACCCCTATCAGGTTCGAGGGCCCCGACACGGACAACCCCCTCGCGTTCCGGTACTACGACCGGGACCGCATGGTGCTGGGCAAGACCATGGAGGACCAGCTCCGGATGGCCACGTGCTACTGGCACTCGTTCAACTGGCCGGGCAGCGATGTCTTCGGTGCCGGCACGTTCGACCGGCCGTGGTTGAAACCCGGGCTGGAACCCATGGCGGCAGCGCGCCAGAAGATGGACGCGGCCTTCGAGTTCTTCGCCAAGCTGGGCATCCCCTACTTCTGCTTCCATGACCTCGACATCGCTCCGGCAGGGGCCAGCTTCGCCGAGACCAAGCAGAACCTGGAGACAATGGTCGACTACGCCGGCGAGCACATGGCACGCACCGGGGTGAAGCTGCTCTGGGGGACCGCCAACGCGTTCAGCCACCCACGATTCGCGGCCGGTGCGGCGACCAACCCCGACCCGGAGGCCTTCGCCTACGCAGCGGCTCAGGTGAAGAACGCGCTGGACGCCACCCATCGTCTCGGCGGAGCCAACTATGTCCTGTGGGGCGGACGCGAGGGCTACGAGACCTTGCTGAACACCAGAGTCAGGCAGGAGGCAGACCAGTTCGCCCGGTTCCTGCACCTGGTCGCCGAGTACAAGCACTCCATCGGCTTCACCGGCATGCTGCTGATCGAGCCAAAGCCGCAGGAGCCGACCAAACACCAGTACGACTACGACAGTGCGACCGTCCATGGCTTCCTCGAGCGCTACGGCCTGGTGGGCGAGTACTTCGTCAACATCGAGGTCAACCACGCGACTCTGGCCGGGCACAGCTTCCACCACGAGGTCGCCTACTCCGTCGAGAACGGGATCTTCGGTAGCGTCGACGCCAATCGGGGAGACCCGCAGAACGGGTGGGACACCGATCAGTTCCCCAACTCCGTGGAGGAGATGAGCCTGGCGCTGTACGAGATCCTCCGCGGCGGTGGCCTGACGACCGGGGGATTCAACTTCGACTCGAAGCTACGGCGGCAGAGTCTGGCGAGGGACGACCTGTTCCACGGCCACGTCGGTGGGATGGACGTCCTCGCCCTGTCCCTGCTGGTCGCCGAGCAGCTCCTCGACGACGGCGGGATCGAGGCAGCTCGTGAGGCGCGCTACCGCCGGTGGAGCGGCGAGCTGGGCGCCGACATCCTCGGAGGTGGCTTGTCCCTGCCGGACCTTGAGAAGCGGGTGGCGGACGGCGACGTCGACCCCCAGCCTGTGAGCGGCCGGCAGGAGCAGCTCGAGAACCTCGTCAACCGCGCTGTGTGGAAGGCGGTCGGCTCGCAGCCTTAGCCATGCAGGTTGCGGATGTCCTGGTCGGTCACCTCGCCCGGGCGCTTGCCGGCGATGATCATTGCGAGGACCTCGTCCATCGTGACCTCGCTCTTGTTGACGGTGCCGACGAGCTTGCCCTGAAGCATGACGCTGATGCGATCGGACAGGTCGAACACGTCATGGATGTCGTGGCTGATGAGGAAGATCCCGATACCTTCCTTCTTGAGCTGGCGGATGAGGTCTCTCACCTGCTCGGTCTCTGCCGGTCCGAGGGCCGCGGTCGGCTCGTCCATGATCAGGATCCGCGCGTTGAAGTGCACCGCACGTGCGATGGCCACAGACTGACGCTGCCCACCCGACAGCGAGCTCACCGGGACCGTGAAGTTGCGGAAGCGTGGGTTGAGCCGACCCATCAGCTGGCGGCTTGCGTGCTCCATGGCTGTGTCGTCCAGGGTGTGCCACCTGGTACGCACCTCGCGGCCGAGGAAGATGTTCGACGGGGCGTTGATGTTGTCGGCCAGGGCGAGCGTCTGGTAGATCGTCTCGACCCCGAGATCCTGCGCGTCACGCGGGTTGTTGATCGTGACGGCCTTGCCGCCGACGAGGATCTGGCCGGAGTCCGCCTTGTGGGCGCCGGACAGCGTCTTGATGAGAGTGGTCTTCCCGGCCCCGTTCCCGCCGACGAGAGCGACGACCTCGCCCGGGTAGAGGTCGACGGTCACGCCGTCGACGGCGTGAACGCCGCCAAAGGCCACCCGGATGTCACGGAGCTCGACCAGCGGCTCCACGGACTCGGTCGACACAGCTGCTTCGGACGTCATTTCAGTCTCCGGCGGTAGAGCGAGTCGAGGGCGACCGCGACCACGAGCACGATGCCGACGACGATGTCCTGGACCGGCGCGTCGACGCCGATGAGCACCATGCCCGACTGGAGCGACTGCGCGACGAGCGCCCCGAGCATTGCGCCTGGGATGGTCCCGATGCCGCCGGCCAAGGAGGTGCCGCCGATCACCGCCGCCGCGATCGTGTAGAGCTCGGCCAGCTGGCCCAGCCCGCTCGTAGCTGCGTTGAGCCGAGCTGTTTGAACTGCCGCCGCGATCGCGACCAGGATCCCCATGAGCATGAATACTCGGACGATCGTCCAGCGGGTCTTGATACCACTCAGCTCGGCCGCCTCGGGGTTGCCCCCGATGGCGAAGATGTAGCGCCCGAAGCTCACGCGGGTCGCAATGAACGTCATGACCAGCCCCACCACGATCAGGATCAGCACCGGGTTGGCGAGACCCAGGGGGATGTCCAGACCGCCTTCGGGGTACACGATCCCGTTCTCCTCCGCGTACTTGCGGGCAAGACCCGGAGGCATCGGGTAGCTGTTGATGACCCAGGCGGACACAATCACAGCCGTGCATCCGACGACCCCGATCGTGACGTCGGCCCAGATGGGACGCAGCGTGAATTCGAACTTCCGACGCCGTCGCCTGCCGTTGATCAGAAGGGCCACGATGCCGACACAGGCGGCCCCGGCGAGAATCCAGGTCCACGTGCCCCCGATTGTTCCGCGGGACCCCCCACCGAGCAGCTGGAAGTTGGTGTCCATCGGCGCGATGGTGCGACCGGACGCGAGCCACCACGCGACGCCCCGCCAGACCAGCAGGCCGCCGAGCGTGACGATGAAGGCCGGGACACCCAGGTAGGCAATGATCGAGCCCTGGAAGGCGCCGATCACCGCCCCGAGCACGATGCCCGCCGCCAATGTGATGAGCCACGTGTAGGGCTGGTCGAACCCGAACCACTGGGGAAGCCACTCGGCCTGCAGGAGCCCCATGAACATGCCGACCACGGCCAGCATCGAGCCGACCGAGAGATCGATGTTGCGGGTGACGATGACCAGCACCATCCCGGTCGCCATGATCCCGACCACAGCGGTTTGAACCGACAGGTTCCACAGGTTCCGCGGTGTCAGGAAGGTCCCGTCGGACCAGACTTGGAACACGATCCAGATGACGGCCAGTGCGATGAGCATCCCGAACAGCCGGGGGTCGAGCTCCATCGACCTGAGGAGACCCGCCGGCGACTTCCGTTGCCGGCCCTCCCCCTCGTCTGTCCGTTCTGCCGTGGCGGACGCGTCGCTCATCGCAGACCCTCCTCGTTCGACCGGCGTGGTGCCCGCGGACTCCCGCCCGCGGGCACCACACCCGTCAGCTACCGATCGCCGGTGGCGCCTACGGGCAGGCCGCCACCGAGCCTGCCTTCACACCTTGGCAGAGCTCAGCCTCGGTGATCCAGCCTGCGTCCAGCGGGAGGTTGAGGTTCTCCTGCGTGATCGCCACCGGAGTCAGGATGACCGACCAAACCTCGACACCGCCGGGGGTGGTGAACGGCTGGGCGTCGTTGCCGGCCGCCGGAGCCGAGTCCCCAAGGTCTGCCGTGATCGACACGTCCTGGAACTCCGTGCCATCGGCCAGCTCGATCGCGATCTGCGCAGCCGCCGTCCCCAGGTCGAACGCGTTCTTCCAGACGTCGACCGCCTGGGTTCCGAGCGCGACCCGGTTGAGGGCCGGGGCGTCGCCGTCCTGGCCGGACACCGGCACCTGGCCCGCGAGCCCCTGCGCCTCGAGCGCTGCGACCACGCCGCCGGCCATGCCGTCGTTGGATGCGACGACTGCGTCGACGTTGTTGTTGTTCTGGGTCAGGAACTGCTCCATGTTGGTCTGGGCCGTTGCCGGGTCCCAGTTGTCGGTGTACGACTCTCCGACGTTCTTGATCGGACAGGCGCTGTCCGGGTTCTTCGGCGTCAGCGGGCCGGCGCACCCGGAGGCGGCCAACAGGGCCTCCTCCTGACCACCGCGCAGGAAGTCAGCGTTGGCGTCCGCCTGGTTGCCCTTGATGAAGACGTAGTTGCCCTCGGGCACGAGGTCGTAGATCGCCTGGGCCTGCAGGCGACCGACCTCCACGTTGTCAAACGTGAGGTAGAACGCGCTCGGGTCCTCGATGAGGCGGTCGTAGGCGACCACCGGGATCCCCTGGTCAGCAGCGCTCTGAACAGCAGGCTTGATGGCCGTACCGTCCTGGGCGAGGATGATGATCGCGTCGGCGCCTTGGGTGATGAGGTTCTCGACGTCGGTCAGCTGCTGGTCCGCAGACGATCCGGCGTCCGTCGAGATGTAGGTGGCTCCCTGAGCCTCCAGCTCGGCCTTGATGGCCGGTTCGTCAGCCTTCGCCCAGCGGGGCTCGTTGAAGTTGTTCCATGACACACCGATGGTGTAACCGTCACCGGAACCGGACGTGCCACCGCCGCCTTCGTCGCTGCCGCCACATGCAGCAAGTGCAAGCGCAGCAACCGGTAGCAGCACCAAGAATCGACTCTTGCGCAAGGCTGCTCCCCTCCCTTTCTCCACGTGACCACAGTTGATCAACGCGCACAGCCTAGCGAGCGGCGGCTCACGCGCATCCGGACCAACGTCCCATTCTGGTAACGGCCGAGCGCCGTCTCGGCGGCTGCCCGAACCTCGGTACGATCGGAGAACCCTCGACCCGCGACGGAGCACCGTTCGGCCCTCGGGGCGAGCCACCCGCATGGAGTCGGAAGGCAGCCGTGGCAGGAAGCCGATCGCGCTGGGGCGCAGCCGTACTCGGAGGTGCGCTCGGCTTCGTCGCGGTGTTCGGTGGCCTGTCATGGGGCCGGGCAGTCATCGACCGCCCCGACTGCGACGGCGCCCACCCCGAGTGGTCGGTGGCGCGCAGCTGGAACGAGGCCCTCCTCGACGCCATCCGTCG
>Ga0224510_10001674_pt1 | contig 14230 bp, 5 predicted proteins | sample SF_May12_sed_USG_FD_170161 | JGI IMG/M metagenome (GOLD analysis project Ga0224510, IMG submission 170161) | Sediment microbial communities from San Francisco Bay, California, United States - SF_May12_sed_USGS_4_1 | ecosystem: Environmental > Aquatic > Marine > Sediment | place: USA: California... | reverse complement strand
CTACCTTGAAGGTCAAGGTCACAGCATGACCTTGCAACAAAATCATGTCCTGCCCATAACTTTGTTATTTGATGTTGGATTTCGATAATATTTCACAGAAATGATCACCATATTGAGACGACGTGTCGCGCGCAATATTTGGGTCGCTACCCTGAAGGTCAAGGTCACAGCATTACCTTGCAGCGAAATCGTGTCCGGCTCATAACTTTGTTATTTGAAGTCAGATTTTATAATTATTTAACATAATTGATCACCATATTGACACGACATGTCGCGTGCAACATTTGGGTCGCTACAAGGTCACAGCATGACCTTTTAGCATAATAATGTCCGGCCCATAACTTTGTTTTTTGAAGTCCTGTTCTAAAACTATTTCACTTAAATGATCACCATGTTGGGACGACATGTCGCGCACAACATTTGGGTCGCTGCCTAGAAGGTCAAGGTCACAGTATGTTCTTTAAGTAAAAAACGTTTCCGGCCCATAACTGTTTGATTTGAAGTCGAAGTTTACAACTATTTCACAGGAATGGTCACCATATTGTGACAACATGTCACATGCAACATTTTGGTTGCTACCTTGAAGGCCAAGGTCATAGCATGACCTTGCACCAAAATCGTGTCTGGCCCAAAACTTTGTTATTTGAAGTCGGATTTTACAACTACTTTTGACAAACTACTTCTCTGCGTCCAATACCTATGCGGGGAGCATTACCCGGTTCCGACCGGCTCTTGTTTACCCAGGTTTTTAACAAAAATCCTGGTTATACGATTGGCGAATGGTGGGCGGGCGTGTCCTTAATGGTGTCAAACTGTGGTTTCCGCTCAATAACTTAAGTTTGCTTTGGCCTATTGACACCAAATTTGCTTTATGGGTAGCTTACATCAAGACGCAGCTTGGGATTGCTACCCAGGTGTCTGTGATCAAGGTCAAGGTCACTGTTACTAAAAATAGAAATTCTGTTTTCGCTCAATAACTTAAGTTTGCTTTGGCATTTTGACACCAAACTTGCTGTATGTGTAGCTTACTTCAAGGCGCAGCTTGGGATAGCTACCCAGGTGTCTGTGATCAAGGTCAAGGTCACAGTTACTATAAATAGAAATTCAGTTTCTGCTCAATAATAAAAGTTTGTTTTGGCTTATTGACACCAAACTTGGTGTATGGGTAGCTTACAACAAGAAGCAGCTTGGGTTTGCTACCCAGGTGTCTGTGATCAAGGTCAAGGTCACTGTTACTAAAAATAGAAATCCAGTTTCCGCTCATTAACTTTAGTTTGTTATGGCTTATTGACACCAAACTTGGTGTATGGGTAGCTTACATCAAGACGCAGCTTTTGGACTGCTACCCAGTTGTCTGTGATCAAGTCAAGGTTACTGTTACTAAAAATAGATATTCAGTTTCCGCTCAATAACTTAGTTTGTTTCGGCCTATTGACACCAAACTAGGTGCATGCAACTGATGCAACCTAAATAATGGCATTATTTTTTCTTCACTGCCATCTTTTGTTCCCTATTCCTGTCATATCAATACTTTGTTAAAGCGTTGAAAACCTGGTTTCGTCGCATTGCGGCGTTTCTTGTTGAAGTATTCCCCTTTGATTGACTTTTATAGATTTCTTGTCCGGAGCAAAACATTGTCACCATTAGTACGAATGACTATACTTCGTATGCATGTCTCTGGCAAAGACTCTTAAGTGCAATGAACAGAAACGTAACTCTACCATTTTCCGTTTTTGAATTATTCATCTTAGCTCTACTGTTTTCTGTTTTTTAATTATTCCCCTTTGGTTGACTTTTATAGAGCATTTCTTGTCCATACCATAACTTTGCCTCGTCTAATTTCAAAGTTATTAAATGGATATTTAAATTTTTGACATTTTTCTGGGATTTTATTGACACAATTTGTATCCAATAAAAATGAAAAATATAATTCATTTAAAATGTTTCAGAACAAAACTTCATTGATCAACAACCAAAACAATGGTAAGTATGTAGTTCTGACTTTTGATATTATTGAACGTTAAGAATTATGATGTAAGCCTATTAAACTCACAAAAAACCGTTTGCTTAGATTCATGCCCGACTAAGCGATGTTAGATTTCATCAAGAGACAGCTTTCAGAGTGCTGCACAGGTGTCTGGAAGGTCAAGGTCACTGTTGCTAAAGTTAAAACTTATGTTGCAGCTAAATAACTCAAGTTTGACTTATGTTTATATTTTAAACTGTATTTCCTGTGCGAAGCCATCCAAAATGGATTGTTAGGTATTATTTATAAGTCACTTCTGTATAAAACGCAACATATTTATAATGTACATTAGATGCAGACTTGGACTTTATTCTACAGGAAAAGCTCAAGTCCATAAGCGTGCAACACTTCTTGGACAAGGAAGTAGACCAGGGGAAGCGGGAGGCAGAGGCTGAGGTCCTGGGCAACGTTGATCAGGTCCATATTAACTGTTACACAAAACACAGTCTGCAGCTGTCTGTTTAGTACTAAAAGAACGAGAACTTGTTTGAGTTTTTAGCTCATCTGAGCACAAAGTGCTCAGGGTGAGCTATTGTGATCGGTCTTTGTCCGTCGTGCGTCGTCCGTAAACTTTTTTACCTAAACATCTTCTCCTCATGAACTGCTAATGGGAATTTGACCAAACTCAGCAGGAATGATCCCTGGGTGGTCCCCTACCAAAATTATTTTCAAATGGTTCTGATTGGTTGCAAAAGTAGGTCACAGGGTTAACAATTAGGTCTTCAAAAATCTTCTTGTCTGAAACTACAAGGCCCAGAGCTTTCATATTTGATTTCTAACATCATCTAGAGGTCCTCTACTTGTATTTGGTGGACAACATTAGTGGCCATCTGTAAATGGCTCTACTGTGACTTTTGACCTTTTCCTCAGGTGAGCGACCCAAGGCCCTTTGGGCCCTCTTGTTTTAATAAACATTTTAGCTTGGTGTGCGATTTTGACTGCATTTTTAAAGGGGATCTGTCCGATCTTTTTATCAGCTATTTATTAAATCTTTTAATATAAAGTAGTAATTTATAGTCACAACGTATAAAATAATAACATAATACAGCAATATGTTGCAAAATACGCCAACAAATGTGTTAATGGTATGTACCGAATAAATTGTTGATTGCCCATCTCGGCTATTGTTTACCTACAATGCTGACTCCATTCGTGATTAAACTAGTATTAAAGTTTCGATTGGTGGGAGACTAAATTTGAATTGTTACACTCAACTGGCAAATTGAGTAATTCTGGATTACCAGCCCCTATTATCACACTGAGAATGTTTTAATATTTCAGTTAGAAATATCTCACTTGTGCAATTGTTGGCATTAGTTTTCTTTAATCAATACACTTACTTTTGTGTTTCCTACATAATTGTAATTTGTGACAGAATCGGACATATCCCCTTTAATATGTATTTTACCCTTATATGGTTGTCCAATGTAGTTAAGTGATGGTGCCAAGTTGAAACACCAGACTCATACTCCGGTGGTCAGAGGTTCAAGCCCAACAGCGAGTGCAAAACTTCTCTCCAATATTTGGTGCTAAACAATAAGCTTAGTCTGGGTCAGTTGTCCGTCTTAGCTGACTCATGTGAGGAAGCAGTAGGTCGCTTGCAGAGCTACTGTTTGTCTACCATTACCACTCTTTTATACGTGTTAGTCACATGTCCATGTTTCCTCCTTCTGCACTTTCATCTATAACTTTGCCACCACTTAAAATATGTAAAAATAGTGTGCGCATGTGTGTGTGTTTGTGTGTGTGTGTGTGTTTGTGTGTGTGTGCGTGTGTGTGTGTGTGTGTGTGTTGTATCTTAATTTGATTGCTTATCATCCAGATTCCAAGCGGGACGTCGAGACCAAGAACACACACAGGAGAGAAGCGAAGCAGGTGTGATACATGTGGGGCCGCCTTCAGAGACAATGGCCGTCTCAAAATACACATGAGAACACACACAGGAGAGAGGCCATACATATGCGAAACATGTGGGGCTGCTTTCAGTCATAACAGCAATCTGAAAAGCCACAAAAGAATACACACCGGCGAGAGGCCACACAAGTGTGAGACATGTGGGGCTGCTTTTAGGGACAATGGCTATCTCCAAAGACACATGAGAACACACACAGGAGAGAGGCCATACATATGCGAGACATGTGGGGCTGATTTCAGAGATAATGGCTATCTCAAAAGACACATGAGAATACACACGGGCGAGAGGCCACACAAGTGTAAGACATGTGGGTCTGTTTTCTGTACAAACTCTGACCTAAAAAGACACATGCGAACACACACAGGAGAGAAGCCATACAAGTGTAGCACCTGTGGCTTGACCTTCACAAGTTCCGGTAATTTTGACTCTCATATGAGGATACACACTGGGGAGAGGCCGTACAAGTGTGAAACATGTGGTGCTGCATTCAGACAAGAAGGAGCATTAACGATCCATGTGAGAACGCACACAGGAGAGAAGCCATACAAGTGTAGCACCTGTGGCTTGACCTTCACAAGTTCCGGTAATTTTAACACTCATATGAGGACACACACAGGGGAGAAGCCGTACAAGTGTGAAACATGTGGTGCTGCATTTAGAAGACGAGGAACATTAACGATCCATGTGAGAACGCACACAGGAGAGAAGCCTTATAAGTGTGAAACATGTGGTGCTGCATTTAGACAAGGGGGAACATTAACGATCCATGTGAGAAAGCACACAGGAGAGAAGCCATACAAGTGTAGCACCTGTGGCTTGACCTTCACAAGTTCCGGTAATTTTAACACTCATATGAGGACACACACAGGGGAGAAGCCGTACAAGTGTGAAACATGTGGTGCTGCTTTCATTAAAAAAGATACTTTAAAAACACACATGAGGACTCACACAGGGGAGAAGCCATATAAGTGCAAGATTTGTGACATGGAATTCAGTCAAATCTCTAATCTAAACAGACACGAGAGGAGATCACACACAGGAGAGAAGTGTTAAGACATGTGCTAAAAAAAAGTCAATGCGAAAGTGCTCTATGTGCTGCTTGTTAAAAATTATTTTCAAATGTCAAATTTTACATCTTAAGTAAAAAGGTATTTTGTCTTACATATAGATTTAATTCAATTCTTGCTTGAAGATGCTTGGTCTGTATCTTTTAGGTCAGAATTGTTTACATCTTACAATCTGCAGCAAAACCTAATCCCGTAAATATGAGAAATTGCCAAATATAGTTATTCTTGCAGGTAAAAATATTACAGAAAAATGCATGTGTTGAAAATGTCTGGCCCGCAAATTTGACTTTGTTTATTTACGTTTCGACCCATTGCGTCGAAACAATTTAAAGGCTTGGCTACAATCGATACTGTCAGTTGACTCAGTGGTGCAGTGGTAACGCATCCGCATTGGGTGCAAGAGGTCCCGGGTTCAATCCCAGGATCCGGCAAGAGTTTTTATGTTTCATTTTTCTGTTGTGGTCAGGGTTTGTCCGTCGTGCGTCGTCCATCAACATTTGATGTTTACACTCTATAGACCGCATTTGTGATATGATTTTTATGAAACTTTGTCAGAATGTTTGTTTTGACAATATCTAGGCCAAGTTTTGAATATGGGTTATGTCTGGTCAAAAACTAGGTCACAAGGTCAAATCTAAGAAAATTCTTGTTTACACTCTAGAGGCCATATTTGTGAACCAATTTTGATGAAACTTTGTCAGAATGTTTTTGTTTTGACAATATCTAGGCCATGTTTCGAATATGGGTTATGTCTGGTCAAAAACTAGGTCACCAGGTCAAATCTTAGGAAATTCATGTTTACACTTTAGAGGCCACTTTTGCGACCCAATTCTATTTAAACTTTGTTTGAATTTTTGCCTTGACAATATCTAGACCAAGTTCATTATGGTTTGCGTCGGTTTAAAATCTAGGTCACCAGGTAAAATCTTAGGAAATTCTTGTTTACACTCTAAAGGCTACATTCGTGACCCAATTTTTATGAAACTTTGTCAGAATGTTTGTTTTTGACAATATCTAAGCCAAATTCGAATATGGGTCATATGTCAAAAACTAGGTCACCAGGTCAAATCTTAGGAAATTCTTGTTAACACTTTAGAGGCCACTTTTGCGACCCAATTTTTTTAAAACATTGTTTCAATTTTTGTCTTGAAAATATCTAGACCAAGTTCGAATATGGGTCGCGTCGGTTTAAAATCTAGGTCACCAGGTCAAATCTTAGGAAGTTATTGTTTACACTCTAAAGGCTACATTCGTGACCGGATTTTTATGAAACTTTGTCAAAATGTTTGTTTTGACAATATCTAGGCAAAGATCAAAAATATGTCATGTCTGGTCAAAAACTAGGTCACCAGGTCAAATCTTAGGAAATTCTTGTTGACACTATAGAGGCCACTTGTGCGACCTGATTTTAAGAAAACTTTGTCAGAATAATTGTCTTGACAATATCTAGGCCAAGTTTGGATAAGGGTCATGTCAGGTAAAAAAAACTAGGTCTCCAGGTCAAATCTTAGAAAATTCTCTTTCAAACATTACTTCCGATTAAGACTCCCCTGGTGTCGCCTGTTGTACATAAAGCAATGAAAAAAGGGAACTCTTAAAAATCATAAGTCTCATGTGAGCGTTGCAGGGCCCTCTTGTTTACTTAACTTTGTTGTTGTTGTTGTGTTTTATTTGTAAAAAAAAAAACACCATTTGTCACAAAAGTTTGCAATTCCTTTTACAATGTTAATTTATTTAGTATACTTAACATATTGCAAGATTTGTGACCAATTATAAGGGTATAAAGATACAGATGTAGCATCTTTAACATCATTTTTACCATTTGATGTTTACATGACCACATTTGTGATACGATTTTTATGAAATTTGGTCAGAATTTTAGAAAATTCTTGTTTACACTCTAGAGGCCTGATTTGCAACCAGATTTTGATCAATATTTGTCTTGACAATATATCTAGGCCAAGTTCGAACACGGGTCATGTCTAGTCAAAAACTAGGTCACCATGACAAATCTTAGGAAATTCTTGTTTACACTCAAGAGGCCACATCGGCGACCCAATTTTGATGTAATTTGATCAGAATGTTTGTTCTGACAATATCTAGGCCAAGTTCAAATATGGGTCATGTCCGATCAAAAACTAGGTCACCATGACAAATTTTGTTTACCCTCGAGAGTCCACATTGGCGACCCAATTTTGATGAAACTTGATCAGAATGTTTGTTTTGACAATATCTAGGCCAAGTTCGAATATGAGTCATGCCGGGTCAAAAACTAGGTCACGATGACAAATCTTGGGAAATTTTGTTTGCTTTATAGAGGCCAGATTTGCGACCAGATTTTAATGAAACTTTGGTAAAAAACTAGGTCACCAGGTCAAATCTTAGGAAATTCTTGTTTACTTTCAAGAGGCCAGATTTGCGACTAGAATTTGATGAAACTTGGTCAGAATGTTTGTTTTGACAATATCTGGGCCAAGTTCGAACATAGGTCATGTCGGGTAAAAAACTAGGTCACAATGACAAATCTTGGGAAATTCTTGTTGGCTTTCTAAAGGCCACATTGCAACCCAATTTTGATGGAACTGGGTCAGAATGTTTCTTTTGACAATATCTAGGCCAAGTTTAAATATGGGTCATGTCGGGTCAAAAGGTAGGTCACCAGGTCAGATCTGAGTAAATTCGTGTTTACACTCGAGAGGTCACATTTGCAACCAGATTTTGGTGGAACTGGGTCAAAATGGTTGTTTTGACAATATAAAGGCCAAGTTCGAACATAGGTCATGATGGGTCAAAAACTAGGTCACCATGACAAATCTTAGGAAATTCTGTTTTACTTTCTAGAGGCCAGATTTGAGACCAGAATTTAACGAAACTTTGTCAGAATGTTTGTCTTGACAATATCAAGGCGAAGTTCGAATATGGGTCATGTCGGGTATGTGTATGTAATCAAGGTCACTGTTACCAAAAATAGAAAATCAGTTTCTGCTCAATAACTTTAGTTTGATTTGGCCTATAGACACCAGACTTGCTGTTTGAGTAGCTTACATCAAGAAACAGCTTTTGATCAAGGTCACTGTTACTAAAAATAGTTTGTTTCTGCCACTACACAACCATGTATGAATCTGGTATTGCATATGGGGGAAATTGGATTGAAATAACTGACCCCTAATATATCTGTGTAATGTCAGGAACAATCCTTATAATTGATTTTCAACCACTTAATCATTTATTTGTTGTAGTGTTTCACCATTTCCTTAGTACAAAACCTGTATGATACCCCCACCACAAAAACTGGATTCGCTTTGTCCCGTCGGTTGGTCCGTCTCCAATTTGTGTCCGCTCTATAACCCCTTTACTAATGGAAGGATTTCCTTCAAACTTGAATGACCCATTCACCTCAACTAGGGGATGTGCAGAGCCCATGTGTCAACTCAAGGTCAAGGTCACAGATAAATGTCAAATATTAGGCATTATGTCATGTCTGTTCTATATCTTATACCAAAGGAAGGATTTCCTTGGATGTTCAGAGCCCCTGTTGCCCATGTGTCAGCTCAAGGTCACAGTTAAAGGTCAAATATTAAACAAACAAATATTAGACATTATGTCATGTCCACTCTATAAACCCTATACCAACGGAAGGATTTCCTTCAAACCTGAATGACACATTCACCTCAACTAGGGGATGTGCAGAGCCCATGTGTCAGCTCAAGGTCAAGGTCACAGTTCAAGGTCAAATATTTAACAAACAAATATTACACATTTTGTCATGTCCGCTCTGTATTTCCTTCAAACTTGAATGACCCATTCACCTCAACTAGGGGATGTGCAGAGCCCATGTGTCAGCTCAAGGTCAAGGGATAATGTCAAATATTAGGCATTATGTCATGTCTGTTCTATATCTTATACCAAAGGAAGGATTTCCTTGGATGTTCAGAGCCCCTGTTGCCCATGTGTCAGCTCAAGGTCACAGTTAAAGGTCAAATATTAAACAAACAAATATTAGACATTATGTCATGTCCACTCTATAAACCCTATACCAACGGAAGGATTTCCTTCAAACCTGAATGACACATTCACCTCAACTAGGGGATATGCAGAGTCCATGTTGTCCATGTGTCAGCTCAAGGTCACAGTTAAAGGTCAAATATTTAACAAACAAATATTACACATTATGTCGTGTCTGCTCTATAACTCCTTTACTAATGGAAGGATTTCCTTCAAACTTGAATGACACATTTACCTCAACTAGGGGATGTGCAGAGCCCATGAGTCAGCTCAAGGTCAAGGTCACAGTTAAAGGTCAAATAACCCAAAACAAAATTTTTATACCGGTACACCTAAAAACTTAATACAATGTTAAGTGTCACAAGAAACCTCAATATGCATAATTTCCCCTTTTAAGTCCTTCAATTTCCTTTCAATCAATAGCAGACAATATGTAGAGTCTGCTTGTTAATTTCATATTGATTATTCCTATAATGGCAGGATATCCTCCAAACTTAGCTAAAAAGTTTTCCCCAACTGAGCAATTTCCACAACACATCTTACCCTTGCTTCCGCTTTATAATGCACAATGGTGGGGGTATGAATCGCTTACAGCGATAGTTCTAGTTTTTTCTTCACTGCCATCTTTCATTTCTTATTCCTGTCACATTAATACTTGGTTGAATTGTTGAAAACGTGGTTTTGTCGCATTGCATTGCGTGTCTTGTTATGTTTAATAAATTTTACTGTGTGTTGTCTGAAGGATTGTTTATTGTACCTCTGTGCTTAGAAATATGAATGCAATGTATTTCTTAGCGGACTGATGAGTATGTACAACCCTCCAGAAAAGAAAGAGAATGCGTGACTCGCTAATCAGGTGTATGTGTACTTGGTTTAATAGCGTAAGGTTGGAACTTGCAAAAAGTAACGTACTAAAGGGAGCCCGTTATTGTACTAATTTATTCGAAATTGTACACAAATTTTCTCGGAAATATTCAGCATAGTGTCTATTAAAAACAATTCTTAGTTTTACAAGTGTTTATTAACTTAGGTGTCATAACAACAGTTTAGTAAATGTTTACACCATTTTAACAAGTGTTTTGCAACACATCTTCGTTAGAATTGTCTGTTACATTCTTATATATGATCGTGACTGACATAAAGGTACTGCTTGGGGGGGGGGGATTAAACATTTGGTTCATCTATGTTGTTATCTATCAAGCATAAAAAGTCTACTTTTTTAAAATTATCCAGCTCAATACATTTGTAATATTAAATGAGGAAAATATGTGATTTGAAAATGGTCATGAATATGTCATCAGCAAATGATTCTCGTCTTCTTCTCATCACAAACGTGTGATCCATTCGGATAACATCTACAATACTTCTTCTTGCAACCTTCGACGTAGAAAAACATCTGTGTCTTGTAGATACGGTTTCCAACTTTGCAACCTTAAATCGTAAAAAGAGAGATATGTCGAATAAACAAACAGTTGAAATCTCCAAGTAAAACATTACCAACAACAGTGAGAGATAGCGACAGTTATTGATAGTCCTCGTTGCCAACTCTTCTACACAGTACAAATTACCAACACCAGTAAATGTTAGCAACATAAGCGCCAGTTACCGATAGGCCTCGTTGCCTTGTCTTCTTCACAGAAGTTGATGGCCTCCTCACAGGTGTAGGTCCCGTTACAGTGACATTCGCACAAGTGTTCGATGTATCCCGAACGATACGTAAAGTCACTGCCTCCCCTCAAAGTCTGTAAACAGTGATCCATCGGTGCTGCTTTCTCCCGAATAGCTTTGGCTTCCATAGTAAGACGTCTCGCTTTGACTACCAGATGCCTTGGCGAAACAAATAATTATGTTATCAATATGAACAAATTCGGCAGTGCGCTCTTCGAAACGGAGAAATGTTTGATTTAGATTCGCTAACTCTAAATGTAATTTATTGTAAGAATTGCTTAAGTTCGCATCGGCGCGTCGGTCTACAGATATGTTTGTTGCGATCTTGTTGTTGATTGCAGTGGATAGTTGATAAATAGTGTTATCACTTTTCAATATTTACATTAACTTTCGATGTTCTACAGGAAATATTATGACCTGTAGATCGACCCATTAATGATCACTATATTCTACTTAACTTGACAACATATTACAGTAATTTACCACAATGTATTTGATAACAGTAGAAACCATGGCAATGTTTGCGGTTACTTACGGATGCCACCAAGTGTGTGTTCAGGCTTCCAAACTCTGCTGGCCGGATGCGAAGAACGGTTCTTCCGAGTTTCCTGAAGTTATCTCAGTCCTGAAATAAATTCACACTAGCGAAAACATAATAAACCATAGCTTAGATGAAGACAATAAAAATAGAAAAATACAAAGTGGCTATACTTTTTGTCACTTATATCGATTTACTGGTGTATATTTGTTGATCTCACCTTGAACTTCCCGTGCTGACAAAGCGACCACCGGAACCGGATCCTCCCCTGCAGACACGTCTTCCACTGGTTAAAAATTAAAATATGTTATCGTCGTACTTTAATACACTATTTGTTAAATAAATGACACTGTCAATTTTCAATCTTTTGCAATGAATATAGTTTGTGTGTTTTTCAGAAGTATATAAAAAGAAAATTGTTTTCACGATACAAATAAAATATGGATATATGCGTGGCTTTTACTATATAACACATACTCTACATGTTTGAAAGGTAGACACTGGTAACTTACTACTTTAAACCTTTTGTTTAATCTGTAACTGAACTAATACTGTTTGTTTTAAAAGCTGTATCCAAAGAAACAATGCATTCTACTTTATGCTATTTAATTTGTAACTGTTGCTAATTGTTTGATTTTAAGTGTGTCAATGTAGCAAAAATCCAGAGAAATAAGTATAGCCACCCCCGTAAATGTAATAATTAGACTCAGAGACCTTGACATGAACATCGTCCCCCTTATTCAGGACCAGCACAGCCGTGCCTGATGCCATGTCATACTTGTCGGATGTATCATATGTGTCAGCCACAACCGTTACTTTCTCTACCCCGTTCTTTGTTATATAGAATGTCCCCTGGCTAGCACGTGATGATGTGCCGTATAGCGTCACAGTGAACGAGAAGACGTACGTCCCGGACGCCGGCGCTGTGATGGTGTGCCGTATAGCGTCACAGTTAACGAGAAGACGTACGTCCCGGACGCCGGCGCTGTGATGGTGTGCCGTATAGCGTCACAGTTAACGAGAAGACGTACGTCCCGGACGCCGGCGCTGTGATGATGTGCCGTATAGCGTCACAGTTAACGAGAAGACGTACGTCCCGGACGCCGGCGCTGTGATGATGTGCCGTATAGCGTCACAGTTAACGAGATGACGTACGTCCCGGACGCTGGCGCTGTGATGGTGTGCCGTATAGCGTCACAGTTAACGAGAAGACGTACGTCCCGGACGCCGGCGCTGTGAAGACGCCTGTTGAGCCACTGTATGCGTTGCCAAGGTTGGTCTCTACAGTCGGGAACACTAACGTTTGTCCGCCGGTACTGCTACTGATGTCGCTCCCTAACGTAGCATAGAACGCTATCGTAGCTGAAGCATAAACAAACTCTTGTTACTGAAAAATACATACTTGTATTAAAGCGTGTAGGTTGTTGCTGTAAAATGTATATCTTTTACATACCCATTCGGACGTTAACAATTAGTGCAGACATACTCAAAATATACATCTTATAAAAGCAAATATACATAAATTCGGTTAGGACTTGTTATTGATTAACATGTCATTCATTTAAGGAACGTGTCGCTTAACAAAGTCAAACACTTATTATTCTTTTTGTTCAACTATCTTTGTATGTCCAATGGCTGGACAGTGAAAAGCATGCAGTAGACCTCAATTTAACCAATATGGACTGTATAAGACAAGGGAGACAACTCAAATACAAAGTACAAAATAAAAAAGGTGAACACACAATTTTTTCCATTCTGTTACCTTTTTTATTTCAATTATAGTTAAATGTTACCGAGTGAATTGTCCTATTAATATTACGGAATCTATACAGATTTGTTATTGTTGGTCAAATATAAAGTAAAGCATAAAAAGGTGAAAATGCAGTTATTTCCCTTGTGTTAAATTTGTTTATTCTTAAAACTTGATCAAGTGCATTGCCACATAAATGATACAGAATAAGAAACAGATGTTTTAAAATGAGTCATTTAGACAACAGGCACTCAGCTATCCAACTGACGGTACAATATGTTGAGAACAATACAGTACACTTGTTGATCACCTGTGACAGAACCAATGTGTGACATCACTATCTGACGCAGCCTTAACAAATACCGTATGAGGGCCACACTCGAGCCTGAAGTTGCGCCATGAAGAACCTGTCAACAGATGTAAAAAAAATGTCGAGGACTAACATAATTTATAATGGTAATGAAAGCATAAACAAGAAAAGCTGAATGACACATAATCATGCCCTCGTGAGCATAGGTGGTATTGCTGCCAGAAGCGATAATGTGAGGTTATAAAAATAGCATTGAGCTTAAAACGCAAGAGTGGTTGAATTTCATTCAACAGTGAACTGTTAGTGTTCATTTTACATCACGATAAAATGCATAAATACTCAAACATGTAGTTAATTTCTAACAGTAAATTACTACGCGGCAGAATATGTGGTGTTTTCAGTAATAGTAAATGCAATTTAAATGTTAACAAAGGTCAAGGAATTTCTCACAGAGCCCCACTTTGGTCATATACATGCAAAAATGTTATTGTTAAAATCCGGCATACATAATGACAGCCTAGTGAACCCAGTTGAAGGGGTGGCAGTGGTGGCAGGAGGGAGGTGCCGACTGTCGGTCTAACATCTGAACACGTCAGCGCTGTCACTGGATCGCACGTCACCTCTCGTGCCTGGTACGACATACATAAATACATAAATAATAAATATAATAATAATAATAATAATAATAATAATAATAATAATAATAAAAATAATACATCAACATTTACATAAATAAATGTGTAAAGAGTGCATGTTCTGTTGTCAATATTAACCATAGCTACGTTGTCAGCGTGTGGGGATGCAGGTCTTCTTCGGGGCTGATGAGTAGGCCGTCTGCACGCACCTGTCAACACACAACATACATACATGTACTGTGTTTATACTGTAAGTTACCCCACCCATCAGGTTTAGCTATGCCAGGTGCTCAGTGTTCAGACCCCAGGATGCGAC
>Ga0224510_10001673_pt1 | contig 14234 bp, 14 predicted proteins | sample SF_May12_sed_USG_FD_170161 | JGI IMG/M metagenome (GOLD analysis project Ga0224510, IMG submission 170161) | Sediment microbial communities from San Francisco Bay, California, United States - SF_May12_sed_USGS_4_1 | ecosystem: Environmental > Aquatic > Marine > Sediment | place: USA: California... | reverse complement strand
ATGTGCCTGTCGGAGCCGCAGGCGGGGTCGAGCCTGTCCGACATCGCCACGCGTGCGCTGCCCGATGGCGACGAGTTCGAGGCCGACCCGCTCGGCCCGCGCTACCGCCTGACGGGCCACAAGATGTGGATCTCCGCCGGCGAGCACGAGATCACCGAGAACATCGTGCACCTGGTGCTGGCCAAGATCCCGGGGCCCGATGGCAAGCTGGTGCCGGGCACGAGGGGCATCTCGCTGTTCATCGTGCCCAAGCGGCTGGTCACAGCCGACGGCGCGCTGACCGGCGAGCGCAACGCCATCACGCTCGCAGGCCTGAATCACAAGTGCGGCTGGCGCGGCACGACGAACGCGCTGCTGAATCTTGGTGAAGGTCGCCACTCGCCCGGCGGTCGCGCGGGGGCCGTGGGTTATCGGGTCGGCCGCGAGGGAGAAGGCCTGCGCTATATGTTCCACATGATGAACGAGGCGCGCATCGGCGTCGGCATGGCCGCCGCGATGCTCGGCATGGCCGGCTACGAGGCCGCGCTCGACTACGCCAGGAGCCGGCCGCAGGGCCGGCCGATCACCGGCGCCGGCAAGGACGCATCGCAGCCGCAGGTTGCGATCATCGAGCATGCCGACGTCAGGCGCATGCTGCTGGCGCAGAAGGCCTATGCCGAGGGGGCACTGGCCCTGCAGCTGTATTGCGCACGCCTGGTCGACGAGCAACACACCGGCGACGGCCATGCTGCGCGCGAGGCCGCGCAGCTGCTCGAGTTGCTCACGCCGATCGCCAAGAGCTGGCCCAGCGAGTGGTGCCTCGAGGGCAATTCGCTCGCGATCCAGGTCCACGGCGGCTACGGCTACACGCGCGACTTCCCGGTCGAGCAGTACTGGCGCGACCAACGCTTGAACATGATCCACGAGGGCACGCACGGCATCCAGGCGCTCGACCTTCTCGGGCGCAAGGTGGTGTCGGATGGCGGTGCGGGCCTGAAACTGCTGGCCTCGCGCATGAACGACACGATCGAGCGCGCAGGCCATGCGGATGACTTCGCCGAAAAGGCCCACGCGCTGGCCGCCGCGCTGCAATCGCTCGGTGCCGCCACGAAGGCGGCGTGGGCCACCGGTGTGCCCGAAGAGGCGCTGGCCAATGCCACGCCGTACCTGCAGGCCTTCGGCCATGCGGTGCTGGCGTGGATCTGGCTCGACGTCGCGCTCGCATCGCGCGCCGATGATGCCCCGTCGAAGGGCCGGCGCGCGGCGATGCGTTATTTCTTCGCCTACGAGCTGCCGAAGATCGGTGCCTGGCTCGCCGTGGTGTCTACTCGCGACGCGACCTGCCGCGAAATGAGAGAGGACTGGTTCTGACCATGAGCGCTGCGCGCATCGAGACTCTGGCCTGGGCGCTGATCTACGGCGGCATCATCGCCGCCAGCCTGGGCTGGTTCACCGAAGACCACAACGTGGGGCTGGGCTGGACGTTGATGGTGGGCGGAGCCGGCGCCGTGGTCGCCGGCATCGTGCTCGTCGTCGTGCGCTCGCGCCTGAAGCCCTGAGCAGATTTGCCACGCCGCACCAGCGGCCCTCCAAGGACCATCCATGAGCACTCCCGTGCAGCACCTGTTCGACCTCACCGGCAAGACCGCCCTCGTCACCGGCGGCTCGCGCGGCCTCGGCCTGCAGATCGCTGAGAGCCTGGGCGAGGCGGGCGCCAAGGTCGTCCTGACCTCGCGCAAGGCGCGCGACCTCGAGGAAGCGGCCGCATCGCTGCAGGACAAGGGCATCGACACACGCTGGATCGCGGCCGACGCGAGCGATCCTGCCGAGGTGCGCCGCGTGGTCGCCGAGGCGATGGAACGCACGGGTCACCTCGACATCCTCGTCAACAACGCCGGCGCCACCTGGGGTGCGCCGATGGCCGATCACCCGCTCGACGCCTGGGACAAGGTGATGAACCTGAACATCCGCAGCCTGTTCCTGTTCGCGCAGGCGGTGGGCAAGGCCAGCATGCTGCCGCGCAGGACCGGGCGCATTCTCAACATCGCCTCGATCGCGGGCCTGGCGGGTTCGCTCGACATGGCCTTCATCGCCTACGCGACGAGCAAGGGCGCGGTCGTCAACTTCACGCGCCAGCTCGCCGGCGAATGGGGGCCGCACGGCATCACGGTCAACGCGCTGGCACCGGGGTTCTTCCCGAGCAAGATGACCCAGGGCACGCTCGCGGCATTGGGCGTCGACAGGCTCGCGGCGGCCGCGCCCTTGCGCCGCATCGGCGACGACGACGACCTCAAGGGCGCCGCGCTGCTGTTCTGCTCGCAGGCGGGCAAGCACATCACCGGCCAGATCCTCGCCGTCGACGGCGGCCTCTCGGCGGTGCACCAGGGGGCGTGACATGACGGCGCGGGCCCCGCTGAAGTTCCCGTTGCACATTCCTTTCGTCGAGCAGCTCGGCCTCGAGTTGCATCGCTTCGCCGACGGCCACGCCGAGGTGCGGGTCGACCTCGAGGCCGCGCACCTGAATTCCTGGCAAGTGGCACACGGCGGCGTGCTGATGACGCTGCTCGACGTGGCGATGGCGCACGCGGCACGCAGCATCCACGCCCACGAGCCGGGCCATGGACCGGGCGTCGTGACGGTGGAGATGAAGACCAGTTTCCTGCGCCCGGCCGAGGGCCGCCTCGTCGCCGAGGGACGATTGCTCCACCGCAGCACGACGATGGCCTTCTGCGAAGGCTCGGTGTTCGATGCCGACCGCCACCTGTGCGCGCACGCCACCGGCACGTTCAAGTACCTGCGCAAGCTGCCTGCCAAGGGTCGCCACCTCAAGGCACTGCCCCACAGCCCGGGATCCGACGCATGAACAACCGCCGCATCGTGCTGGCTGCCCGCCCCACGGGCGAGGCCGGCCTCGAGCATTTCCGGCTCGAGACGCTGGAAACACCGCCGCTGGCCGATGGCCAGGTGCTGGTGCGCAATCACTGGCTCAGCCTGGACCCCTACATGCGCATGCGAATGAACGCGGCCAAGAACTACGCCGCGCCGGTGGAGGTGGGCGAGGTGATGGTCGGTGGCACGGCTGGCGAGATCGTGCAGTCGCGCCACGCCGATTTCGCCATCGGTGAGACCGTCGTCTGCCAGGGCGGGTGGCAGGAGTGCTCGGTGATCGATGCCAACGTCAAGGGCGCGATCCGCAAGGTCGACATCGCCCGGGTGCCGCTGGCCGCCCACCTGGGCGCGGTGGGCATGCCGGGCGTCACTGCATGGATCGGGCTTGACACGATCATCGAACCGAAGGCCGGCGAGACGGTCCTCGTCGATGCCGCCAGCGGTGCGGTCGGTGGCGTCGTGGGACAACTGGCCAAGGAACGTGGCTGCCGCACCGTCGGCATCGCGGGCGGTGCCGCCAAGTGCGCCTACGTGCGCGGCGAGCTTGGCTTCGACGCCTGCATCGACTATCACGGCAAGGGCTTCGACGCGCTTGCCGCCGAGCTGGACGCCGCGGCTCCGAATGGCGTGGACGGCCTGTTCGAGAACGTCGGCGGCCTGATCCTCGATGTCGTGTTGTCGCGCATGAACGCCTTCGGCCGCATCGCCTTGTGCGGCATGATTGCCGGCTACGACGGCGCGCCGATGCCGATCCGCAGCCCGCGCGTGCTGCTCACGCAGCGGTTGAGGCTGCAAGGCTTCATCGTGACCGATCACATGCCACTTTGGCCCGCGGCGCTGAAGGCCCTCGGCGAGGGCGTCGCCGCAGGCCGCATCAGGTACCGCGAAACGATCGCCCCGGGCCTGCAGAGCGCGCCCGAGGCCTTCCTCGGCCTGCTCAAAGGCCGCAACTTCGGCAAACAGCTGGTCAAGCTGCGGTGACAACGTGAACTGGACCTGGCAGCGCTTTGCCGAGCTGGGCGTGGACAACCTCTACGACGCGCTGCAGCTGCGCTGCCGCGTCTTCGTGCTCGAGCAGGGTCCGTACCTCGATCCCGATGGTGCCGACCGCCAGTCGTGGCATCTGCTCGGCCGTGATGCGACGGGCACGCTGATTGCCTATCTTCGGCTGGTGGACCCTGGGCACAAGTACCCTGAACCGTCGATCGGCCGCGTCGTCACGGCCCTCGAGCTCCGCGGCACCGGGCTGGGGCGCAGGCTGATGGCCGAGGGCATCGCCGGCTGCGAGCGGCACTGGCCGGGCCGCGCGATCCGCATCAGCGCCCAGGCGCACCTCGAGCGCTTCTACGGCACGATGGGTTTCGTGCGCGTGGGCGAGAACTACCTCGAAGACGGCATTGCGCACCTGCAGATGCTGAGGAGCCCTTGATGAACGCGACTCACGAAGTACTGAACCAGAGCGCGCCCCTGGTCGGCGTCAATCTGTTCGAGACCAACCGCGCGCTGCGCGACGCGCTCGCGTGCCAGGCGCCCGGGCTCGGCACCGCGCGCCTGTCTGCGCTCGGGCGGTTGGCGGGAAGCACCGAGATGCAGGTTCATGCACGGCTGGCGAATGCGCATCCGCCGCGGCTGCTCACGCACGACGTGCAGGGCCGGCGCGCCGACTCGGTCGAGTTCCATCCGAGCTATCACGCGCTGATGGGCGCCGCGCTGGTGCACGGCCTGCACGGCACGCCATGGTCGCGACCGCCGCTGGCGCACGTCGAGCGTGCGGCGGCCTTCATGCTGTTCACCGAACTCGAGCCCTCGGTGCTGTGCCCGGTGTCGATGACCTATGCGGTGACGCCGTCGCTGCGTGCCAATGCCGCGGTACACGCCGCGTTCGGCCCCGGCCTGGCGGCCACGCGATACGACCCGCGCTTCATGCCGGCCTCCGGGAAGACCGCGCTGACGATGGGCATGGGCATGACCGAAAAGCAGGGCGGCTCCGACGTGCGCGCCAACACCACGCGCGCCGAGTTCGACGCCGACAGCGCCTGGGGCCGCGCCTACAGGTTGACGGGGCACAAGTGGTTCCTGTCGGCACCGATGTGCGACGCCTTCCTCGTGCTCGCGCAGGCGTCCGGCGGCCTCAGCTGTTTCTTCGTGCCGCGCTTCGGCATCAACGGCGCCGTCAACCCGATCCGCATCCAGCGACTGAAGGACAAGCTCGGCAACCACGCCAACGCCAGCAGCGAGGTCGAGTTCGGCGGCGACACCCTGGGCTGGCTGGTTGGCGAGGAGGGCCGTGGCGTGCCGCAGATCCTGGCGATGGGCGCGCTCACGAGACTGGACTGCGCGCTCGGCACCGCCGGTCTGATGCGCCAGGCGCTCGCGCTGGCGATTCACCACACGCGCCAGCGCATGGCTTTCGGCAAGCGGCTGGCCGAGCAGCCGCTGATGAAGAACGTGCTCGCCGATCTGGCGCTCGAGAGCGAGGCTGCCACCGCGCTCGCGCTGCGCGTGGCACGCACCGTGGACGAGACCGAGCATGGCAGTGACCCGCACGAGGCCGTGATGCGCCGTGTACTCACGCCGATCGCCAAATTCTGGATCTGCAAGCGAGGCGCGTCGTTCGCGCAGGAGGCGATGGAGTGCCTGGGCGGCAACGGCTACGTCGAGGCGGCGGGCGAGGGCGTGATGGCGCGCATCTACCGCGAGATGCCGGTCAACTCGATCTGGGAGGGCGCCGGCAACATCCAGGCGCTGGACCTGCTTCGTGCGCTGCGTGGCGCCGACGTGGCGGCCGCGCTGCAGCAGGAACTGGCACCGGCGCAGGGCGCGCACCCCGCGTTCGACGCGATGGCCGCGCGGCTGCTGCACGCGTTGTACGACCCCGGCGACGAAGCCCAGGCGCGCCGCCTGGCGCGGGACATGGCGCTCGCCGTTCAGGCCGCGCTGCTGCGGCGGCATGCGTCGGACGCCGTGTTCGACGCCTTCTGCAGCGCACGCCTGGCCCAGGCCAGCGACGTGTTCGGTGCGATGCCGGCGGGCGTCGATGTCGATGCGATCCTCGAGCGGGCCTTCCCGTCGTGACGAAGGGACAGCTCGCATGAACCACTTCCAGGGCCGCACGGCCGTGATCACCGGCGCCGCCTCGGGCTTCGGCCTCGAGACCTCGCGCATCGCTGCGCGCGAAGGCATGAATGTCGTGATGGCCGATGTGCAGGCCGATGCGCTCGAACGCGCGGCGGCCGAAATCCGCGGAATCGCCGTCACCGGCGCCGAGGTGCTGCCGTTCCGGCTTGACGTCGCCCAGGCCCACGAGGTCGAGGCCCTGGGCGAGGCGACGTTCGCGCGCCTGGGCACGCCCCACATCGTGTTCAACAACGCCGGTGTGGGCGTCGGTGGCCTGATCTGGGAGCACAGCGCGGCGGACTGGGCCTGGGCGCTGGGCGTCAACGTGATGGGCGTGGCGCATGGCGTGCGCGTGTTCACGCCGCGCATGCTGGCGGCCGCCCGGGCCGACCCGACTTACGAGGGCCACATCGTCAACACCGCGTCGATGGCCGGCCTGCTGAACCCGCCCAACATGGGCGCCTACAACGTGAGCAAGCACGCGGTGGTCAGCCTGTCGGAGACCCTGTACCATGACCTGTCGCTCGTCACCGACCAGGTCAGCGCCTCCGTGCTGTGCCCTTACTTCGTGCCCACCGGCATCCACCAGAGCGCTCGCAACCGGCCGGTTGCCGCGCCCGCGGCGGATGCCCAGCCCACGCGCAGCCAGCGCATTGCACAGGCGATGATCAGCCGGGCGGTGGAGTCGGGCAAGGTCAGCGCCGCGGACGTGGCCGCACTGGTGTTCGACGCGCTGCGCGATCGCCGCTTCTACATCTACAGCCACCCGAAGGCGATCCGATCGGTCCAGACGCGCATGGAGGACATCCTGCTCGCACGCAATCCGACCGACCCGTTCGCCGACAAGCCCGAAATCGGTGCCGAGTTGCGCGCGGCGCTGCGCGCAGACTCCTGAGCGCCTCGGAAGGGGCCTCAGCGCTGCGCCGACGCCAGCAGGACAGCTTGCGCTTCGGGGTAGGCGTAGCCGGCGACCATGAAGACCGTCGTGGCGGTGACGAGGATCGAAGCGACGAGGGCGACGGCGCGGGTCGTGATCGAGGTGTTCATCGGGGTCTCCTTGCTGGGGTGCACCGGGGTGCGGGGTTGATGGGATGAACTTTCGGCGCTGCTCGCGTTTCAGTCTTGAAGCGTCCTGAAAGACGGGCTGAAACCTGCGCTGAAACCTCCTGAAGCCGGTAGATTCGGGTCGCATGGACAGCTCCACGGCGCTCCGGTTCGGCCCCTTCGAGTTGCAGCCGCAGCAGCGACGCCTCCTGAGGGACGGCGCGCCCGTGGTACTCGGCGCGCGGGCGTTCGACGTGCTGGCAGCACTCGTTCTGCGCCGCGAGCGGGTGGTGACCAAGGCCGAACTGCTGGACCTCGCCTGGCCCGGGCTGGTGGTCGAGGAGAACAACCTGCAGGTCCAGATCAGCGCGCTGCGCAAGCTGCTCGGGCCGCAGGCCATCTCGACCATCCCCGGACGGGGCTATCGCTTCACGGCGGCGGCAGACGGCACGATCGACGACCGTCAGCGCCCGATCGAAGCCGTCCACGCGAGGGCAGCGCCCGGGATGGATCCGCGGGAGCGCCGGGTGGCCAACCTGCCTGCGAAGCTGGCGCCCCTGTACGGAAGGGATCAGGACCTTGCGGCGCTTCGCACGCTGATCGAGGAGCATCGGCTCGTCACCGTCGTGGGTGCCGGCGGCATCGGCAAGAGCAGGCTGGCGCAGGCCACCGCACACGCCCTGGCCGACCGTTGGGCGGACGGGGCATGGATGGTCGAACTCGCGGGCCTGTCCGATCCTGCACTGCTGCCGAGCGCGGTGGCACAGGTGCTCGAGATCAAGACATCCGGTCCGGACACCGCGACCGACAGCCTGATCGGCGGGCTGGCGCAGCGCTCGGTGCTGCTCGTGCTCGACAACTGCGAGCACCTGCTCGAGGCGGTCGCCTCGCTGGTCCAGGCGGTGCTGTACGGCGCACCCCATGTCTTCCTGCTGACCACCAGCCAGGAGCCCTTGCACCTGCCGGACGAGCAGCAGTACCGCGTCATGCCGCTCGGGGTGCCTTCGCAAGCCTCCACAGCAGGCGCGCGCGAGTCCGGTGCGGTGGCGCTGTTCGCAGCGCGCGCCCGCGCCGTGGATCCGCGCTTCGCGTTGACCGACGAAAACCTGGGCCTGGTGATCGATGTCTGTCGGCGTCTCGACGGACTGCCGCTGGCCATCGAACTGGCCGCTGCCCGGGTGGCCAGCCTCGGCCTGCGACCGTTACGCGACAAGCTCGATGCTCGCTTCAGGCTGTTGACCGGGGGCTCTCGCGCGGCCTTGCGCCGGCACCAGACCCTGCGTGCCGCGCTCGAGTGGAGCCATCACCTGCTCAACGAGGAAGAGAAAACTGTCTTCCGGAGACTGGGCGTGTTTGCCGGCGGTTTCACCGTCGCACTGGCGCAGGCCGTGTGCACCGACGAACGACTCGACGAATGGGCCGTCCTCGACCACCTCAGTGCGCTGGTCGACAAGTCACTCGTCGTCGCCGACGCGGGTGACGTGCCCCGATACCGGTTGCTCGAGTCGGCGCGCGCCTTCGCGCTGGAGCAGCTGGCGGCCGGCGAGACGGCGCAGGCGCTGAGGCGGCACGCACAGGCGATGCGCGATTTCATGCGCCGTGTCGACGACGCCAACCTCGACGGGGAGTTGCGCACCGACCAGTACGCGGCGTTGGTGCTGCCGGAACTGGACAACCTGCGTGCTGCCTACGCGTGGGCCACGGGCGATGCCGGCGATGTCCAGATCGCGATCGCGCTCGCGGCGCGCGCCGGTGCGTTGATCGACTACGCAATCGAGTTTTCGATCTGGCTGCCGCCGCTGCAGCAGCAGGTCGAGCACGGTGCCGTCGATGACGCCACCGCCGCGAGGTACTGGCGGGCGATCACGGCCGGGAACATGGTCGGCCACGTGCCAAGTGCCCTGCAGATCGAGGCGGCGTCCCGCGCCCGAACGCTCTACCTGGCGATGGGCCAGCCGCGCCGCGTCTTCTCGTGCCTGATCCAGCTCGCGCGGCATCACAGTGCTCAGCAACGCGACGGCGAGGCACAGGCCGCGATGGACGAGGCCCGCAGCCTGATTCAGCCCGACTGGCCGGCAGAGTTCCGCATTCACATGCTTCGCAGGGACGCCTGGCTTGCGCGCGTGCAAGGACGGATCGCGGAATCGCTCACGCTGTTCCGTGAAGCGCATCGCGCCAGTGTCGCGACGGGCGACTGGCGGCTCGAGGTCATCGACGGATCCAACGTCGTCGACGCGCTGTGGAACGCGGGGGCCATCGACGAGGCGGCGCAGATGGTCGGCGCATTGGTCGACGAACTGCGCAGGCGGCCGGCTGCGGACTCGGAGATGGCCGTCACGTTCGCGAACCTGATCGGTATCCTCAGCGAGTTGGGCCGGATCGACGAGGCATCGGCCGCGGCACGCGACGCCCTGCCCGTCATGCGCCGGTCGCAGACCTATTTCCCGGAGGAGTGGGTCCACCTGTTCTGGCGCCGCGGACAATTCGAAACGGCCGTGCGCTTGCTGGGGTACTGTGACGCCGAGGTTCATCGCACCGGCGTGCCGTTCCAGGTCAACGAGGCACGATTGATCGCTCAAGCGCGCACGGCACTCGAGGCACAGCTTTCGCCGGGCGCGTTGGCCACTGCCCATGCGGCAGGCGCAGCGCTCAGCAAGGCCGAGGTGCTCGCGCTGATCAGCGCAGCGATCGAGAACGCCAGCGGGGAGCCCGGTCGATGACCTCGGCTGCAGAGCATTTCCCTGCGTTCGGTGCGGGGTGACGGGAGCTCGGTACAGTCGGTGATCCGACATGCAGCACGATTGCGACCCGTTGTTCACCGACCTGTGCGCGCACGAGGCGGCGCTGCATCGACCTGCCGTGCGCGCCGACCGTGCGCGCATGAACGCACTCCTGCACGCCGATTTCGTTGAGTTCGGCCGTTCGGGTCAGGTCTGGACGCGCCAGGCGACGCTCGACGAGTTCGGCGGGACGCAGGCGACTGCCGATGGTCCGACGATCCACGCACAGGACTTCGCGCTGCATCGCGTGGCTGACGACGTGGTGTTGTTGACGTATCGAAGCGCGCATGTCGATGCCGATGGACGGCGTCACCGCTGGAGCCTGCGCAGCTCGGTCTGGCAGCGGGTGCCCGACGGGTGGCGGCTGCGCTTCCACCAGGGCACGCCCACCGAGGCGCCGCAGGAACCCTCATGACGCCGCAACCCCCGCTGCCCGGCCGGCGCGACCAGATCCAGGCCTTCTGGCTCGACTACCAGAAGGCGTGCAATGTGCAGGTGGAAGGTTTCTCGGCCACCGCGTTCGGTCACACCCGTTCGGTGGCCGACGAACTGGCGACACTGGTGGCGAGCGGCGACAAGCGGGCGCACGCCACCCTCGAGCGCGACTTCGAGGTCGAGGGCGACGAGCTGCCGCGGCCCGGTGAACATGTCGTGATCCTCGACGGCAGTGGTGCACCGCGTGCGGTCGTGCGCACGCGCCATGTCGAGCGGCGCTACTTCAACGAGGTCGACGACGAGTTCGCCTTCGAATGCGGCGAGGGCGATCGCACGCTGGCGTGGTGGCTGGTCGCCTACCGGCAGGATTTCGCCGAGCGCGCCGAGCGCGAAGGCTTCCAGGTCGGCGAGCGCGCGGTGCTGATCCTCGAGTACTTCGACCTCGTCTGGCCGCAGTGACGCCGATATCAGGGTGAGCGCCAATGGCCGCGCGGCATGGCGTTGACACACTGCGTGCTCCGTCCCTGGAGCACTCCGCATGAAGCTCGTTCGCATCGCCGTGGTCGTCGCGCTCGCCGCCAGCAGCAGCGCGTTTGCACAGTCCTTCGTCTGCCCCGAGAAGAACCTCAACTACTGGCAGCCGTTCCCGCCGGGCGGTGAGAGCGACATCTCGGCGCGGCACCAGCAGGTGGTGCTCAAGAAGAAGTGCCCGGCGATCGACACCGTCGTGCAGTACAAGGCCGGCGGCGGCGGCGCGATCCTTTGGAGCTCGGCCAACACCCTGCCGGCCGACGGCCTGAACGTCTACGGCATCAACCTGCCGCATGTCGTGCTGCAGCCGCTCGAGGGGCAGGTCCAGTACAAGACCGACGACCTGGCGCCGGTGTTCTGGTACCACTTCACGCCCGACGCGCTGGTGGTGCCCGCGGCGAGCCCGTTCAAGACCTTCGCCGATTTCCTCAAGGCGGCCCAGGCCGAGCCGGGCAAGTACAACCTCGGCGGCTCGGCGCTCAACTCGGCCAACCACGTGGCGCACGAGCGGCTGAACGCGGGCTTCAAGATCAAGACCACCTACGTGCCGTACAAGGGCACCGGCGATCTGGCCAACGCGGTGCTCGGTTCCCAGATCGACGGCGCGATGACCTACACCGTTTTCGCGATCAACAACAAGTCGCGCGTGCGCGCGCTCGCGGTCGCGATGCCGCAGCGCCACCCGCTGCTGCCCGACACGCCGACCTTCAAGGAGCTGGGTGTGGACTGGTCCGACGGCGCGATACGTGGCATCGCGGTGCCAAAGGCCACGCCGCCCGAGGCCAGGAAGCGCCTGTCGGACCTGTTCGCTGCGCTCAACGCCGACCCCGAGATGAAGGAGCTGGCGGCCAAGAGCGGGTTCGAGTTGATCAATGTCGGCGTCGAGCAGATGGACGCGTTCATGAGGGAGCGCGCCCGCATCTATACCGAAACCGGCAAGCAGCTCGGGTTGGGCGCGGGCAAGTAGGTCAGCAGCCGAGCAGCGCGACCTGCAGGGGCTTGACGCCCTGCGGATCGGTGACGACGAACGCGACGCGGCGTGAACTGCCGCCCTGCGGCGGCGGCAGTTCGAGCGTGAGTGCATCGGATGGCGTGCCGCGCCACACCGGCACCGGCTTGTACAGCGTCACGACGTGATCGTGCTTGAGCGTGGCCCCGGCGTTCTCGCCGGCCCGCACACGGCTGGCGTGGCCGTCTTCCAGCACGGCCCAGTAGCCGGCGAGCGGCTGGTCGGCAGGTGCGCCTGTTAGCGTGGCGCTGACGCTATGCGCGTGGCGCTCCAGCGCCACGACGATTGGGCTGCGCGGCAGCGGCTGCAGGCCGGCGTCGCTCCAGCCGCGCCAGTCGCGTCCGTTGCGCACCACCTGCGGCGTGTAGACATAAGGGGCCCCGGTCGCACGCTGAACCACATGCTGTCGCTCGGTGGTGGCGGCGGTGGCAAAGCGGTCGGGCCAGCCGAGGTTGTCCCAGTAGTTGACGTGAAACGCCAGCGCCAGCACGTCGGGGCGGCCCTTGAGCGAAGACAGCCAGCGGTCAGCGGGCGGGCAGGAACTGCAGCCCTCGCTCGTGTAGAGCTCGACCACGGCGGGCGGCTGGGCGGATGAGCGGGCGCTGCACTGCCCCTCGGCCAGCGCGGGCAGCACAACCACGGCCGGAAAGAGGGCGGCACCGACGGCGAGCAGGCGATTCATGGGCGATCCTGTGATGGCTGTTGCTGCCTTGGTCGGGCCCGAGCCTGGATCCTGACAGCCTGGGCTCGAAGTTGCCAATGGATGACGCGCGACCGTTCGGTGGCCGCAGGATGTGGCGCATGGCCTCACCCACAATCGCGCCGTGAATACTTGCGCTGCCGATCCCTGGGTCGCTGTCATCGGTGGCGGGCCTGCCGGCCTGGCGGCCGCCGAAAGGATGACCGACGCGGGCGTCTGCGTGCATCTGTTTGACGCGATGCCATCGGTCGGCCGCAAGTTCCTGCTCGCGGGCAAGGGTGGCCTCAACCTGACCCACAGCGAACCGCAGCCACGGTTCGTTGCACGTTATGGCCAGCGCACGACATCCGTCGCGGCCTGGCTCGATGCCTTTACGCCTGCGGCCATGCGCGACTGGGCTGCAGGCCTGGGGATCGAGACCTTCGTCGGCACGTCGGGCCGCGTATTCCCGAACGACTTGAAGGCCGCGCCGCTGCTGCGGGCCTGGCTGCACCGCTTGCGCCAGCGCGGCGTCGCCTTCCACATGCGGCACCGCTGGGTGGGCTGGGCAGGCGACGGTGCGCTGCACTTCGCGGCCCCGGCGGGCGATGTCGTCGTGCGACCGCGTGCGACCGTGCTCGCACTCGGCGGGGCGAGCTGGCCGCAGCTCGGATCCGATGCGTCTTGGCTGCCGTGGCTGGCCGAGGCCGGGGCCGAGGTGGCGCCTCTGAAGCCCGCCAATTGCGGGTTCGACGTCGCGCCACTGTGGAGCGAACACCTTCGGACCCGGTTCGCCGGCGCGCCGATCAAGCCGGTCGTGTTGCGTCTGGGGGATCCGCGCGCGCCGACCTTCGAACGCCAGGGCGAGTTCGTGCTGAGCGAGTACGGCATCGAGGGCAGCCTCGTCTATGCCGCGAGCGCGGCGATTCGCGATGCGATCGAGGTGCACGGCAGCGCGACGATCACGCTCGACCTTCTGCCTGCTTATGACGCCGCGCGCGTGGCCCGCGAAGTGGCACATCCGCGCGGCGCACGCAGCCTGTCGTCGCACCTGAAGAGCCGCTGCGGCCTTGCGGGCGCCAAGGTCGCGCTGCTACACGAACTGCTGCCGCGCGCGGCGATCGACGACCCGGCGCGCCTGGCCGCCGCGATCAAGGCACTGCCGATCGCGCTGGCGGCGCCGCGCCCGATCGCCGAGGCGATCAGCAGCGCCGGCGGCGTGCGGCTCGAATCGCTCGACGCGCACTTGATGCTGCGCAGCCGCCCTGGCGTGTTCTGTGCCGGCGAGATGCTCGACTGGGAGGCGCCCACCGGCGGCTACCTGTTGCAGGCCTCGATGGCCAGCGGACGGATCGCAGGCGAGGGTGCGCGTCGCTGGCTGGCCGCTTAGCCGTTGCCCGCCGCCTGCGCCGCGCGCTGCCGCGCATGGTGGTAGGCGCCCTGCGGGATGTACAGCAGGTCCGCGATGCGCCACATCACATGCCGCTCGTGCGCGCTCAGGTGGCCGTCGGCATAGGCCACGCGCCACATCAGCTCGATCATGCGCAGCTTGGCGGGCATGTCGAAGCGTTCGTTGATGCGCGCGGTGAAGGCGTAAAGGTCGGTGGCCTGGTGCGCCGTCGCCTCGGCCAGTTCCGCCAGGCGATGCGCTTCGTCGTCGGCGAGGTCGAACTTGTCGCGCAGCGCCTCGAGCACCGCAACGCGCTCGCTCGCATGGAATGTCGTGTCCGCGCGCATCACCTCGACCAGCATCACGGCGGTGGCCAACCGC
>Ga0224510_10001672_pt1 | contig 14238 bp, 11 predicted proteins | sample SF_May12_sed_USG_FD_170161 | JGI IMG/M metagenome (GOLD analysis project Ga0224510, IMG submission 170161) | Sediment microbial communities from San Francisco Bay, California, United States - SF_May12_sed_USGS_4_1 | ecosystem: Environmental > Aquatic > Marine > Sediment | place: USA: California... | reverse complement strand
CCCCAGCACGATCAGCGATCAGCCTTCGGACGGCGCCGGGGCGTCGGCGCCGCGGCTCTTCTGGACCATGCGCGCGAAGATGATGCCGGCCTCATACAGCAGGTACATCGGCACGGCCATGAAGCTCTGGGACACGGCATCGGGCGGCGTGAGGAAGGCCGCGATGATGAAGATGCCAAGGATCACGTAGCCGCGGTTGCTCGTGAGCGACTGGATTTTCACGAGCCCGGTCACCACCAGCAGGACCACGGCCACCGGCATCTCGAACGCGATGCCGAACGCGAGGAACAGCAGCAGCACGAAATCCAGGTAGTTCGCGATGTCCGTCATCATCTTCACGCCGACGGGCGTGGTCGAGGCGAGGAACTGGAACATCAGCGGGAATACGACGTAGTACGCGAAGGCCATGCCCGCGTAGAACAGCACGATGCTCGACAGGATCAGCGGCAGCGCGAACCGCCGCTCGTGCTTGTACAGGCCCGGCGCGACGAAGCCCCAGACCTGCATCAGCACGTAGGGCATCGCGACGAACAGCGCGCATATCAGCGAGAGCTTGAGCGGCGCCATGAACGGCGACACGACGCTGGTCGCGATCAATGAGGTGCCTTCCGGCAGCTGGTCGATCAGCGGCTGCGCAACCAGCGTGAAGAGCTCGTTCTGGAAGAAAGCGAGCGGGACGAAGCAGATGGCGACGGCGATGACCGAACGCAGCAGCCGGTCCCGCAATTCGAGCAGGTGCGAGACGAGCGTGCCCTCGGCCAGGGGCTCACCCCCTTCACCCGTGCTTTGGCTCATCAGCGGTCGTCGTCGTGCTGGGGGTGGCCGCGGTGGCGTCCGCTGGCAGAGGAGGAGTCCCGACAGGTGCGCCTGCGGGCGGCGCAATGCTGTCGGCGGCTTGCGCGGGTGCGGCACGCGCCGAGTGGTCCGCGGGAGCAGGCGCGGACGCCGGGGCCGGTGGCGGCGAGTAGATCGTGTTGGACGTGGTGTCCATCGCCGAGCGGATGTCCTTGAGCGGGTCGAACTGGGTTTCCTGTTCGAGCTGCGTGCGCAGTTGCCGCGCCATCGAGCGGGCACGGCCCGCCCAGCGGCCGATGTCAGCCGCCAGCTTCGGCAGCTTCGCCGGCCCGAGCACGAGCAGCGCGATGCCGAAGATCAGGACGATCTCGGTGAACCCGACCTCGAACATCGGTGCGGATCAGCCCGACTTGCTGTCCGTCTGCGCCGAAGAAGCCGAACGCTCCTTGAAATCGGCGTCCTTGCCCGTGCTGGTCAGGTCGGTCAGCTGTTTGTTCTGCTCATCCTCGCCTTCGCTCATGGCCTTCTTGAAGCCACGCACGGCGGAACCGAGGTCCGAGCCGACGTTCTTGAGCTTCTTGGCCCCGAACAGGACGAGAGCGATCAGCAGGATGATCAGGAGTTCGCGAAAACCGATACCCATGGAGTTCTCCGGGGCCCGCAATGAGGGCCGTCATCATACGACAATCATTGTGCTCACTCGGTTGCGGTGCCTGCGGAAAACCGCAGCCAGAACGTGACCGGACCATCATTGACGAGCGCTACTTTCATGTCTGCACCGAAGCGGCCCGTCGCGACCTTGCCGGGCAGCGCAGCGCGCGCGAACTCCAGGACCTGTGCGAACAGCAGCCGGCCCAGCTCCGGCGGGGCGGCTGTGGTGAAGCTGGGGCGCAAACCCTTGCGCGTGTCGGCGGCCAGCGTGAACTGGGAGACGAGCAGCAGCTCGCCCCCCACATCCGCCAGGCTGAGGTTCATCTTGCCTTCGGCGTCCTCGAACACGCGATACGCGATGGCCCGGTCGACCAGGCGCCGGGCCGTGGCGGCATCATCGCCGGGCTCGATGGCCACGAATGCGAGCAGACCGCGACCTATCTGTCCCACAATCTCGCCATCTACGCGGACCGAGGCTTCACTGACTCGCTGAATTAGAAGAATCAAGCCGGTTTATCCATAGTCGGGCCCACAAAGTGGAAAATCGCCGTTCAAATGGCTTTCCGCAGGTGGAATGTTCCAAAAGTGGGAGAAGAGACCAAGAAACCGCTGCAAACTAGAGCGCTAGTGCCAGGAAGCAGGGTATAAACTACCGCTCGCTCAGCTCTTTTGCCTTGTCCATTGCTTCCTGGGCCTGCGGGTTCTTGCCTCGTGCACGCAGCGAGTCCGCGATCAGCTGCCAGGCGCTCGCCTGCGTCCGGCTGTCGCCCACTGCCATCGAAAGCGCCTTCCGGCCCATCGCCTCGGCCTGCGCAAAGTTGCGCTGGTCCATGCGCAGGCGGCCCATCTCGATCCAGATCAGGGGATTGCTGGGCTCGATCCGCAGGGCCCGGTCCAGCGAGGTGGCCGCACCGGGCAGATCACCCTTCTTGCGCTGGCTTTGCGAGAGATTCACCAGTGCGCTGCTGGCGGGGCTCAACGTGGCGGGCGCCACCTTGGGCCGCTCGCGCGGCACCGGCATGGACGGAGGCGGTGCCTGCACCGTGGGTTCCGCCGGCATCGTGGACGTGACCGATGGCGGTTCCGCTATCACGGGCCCGCTGCCTGACGACGTCCGCGGCGGCGGCGCCGGCGGTTCCGTCTTGAACGGAGCCAGGCTGCAGCCGGCCGATGCCAGCAGTAAAAAAGCGGTCAGGAAGCGCGACAGCAGGGGCATGAGGTACCTCGGCCGCGATTGTCCGGCCCCCTTGCCGCATAGATCAAGGCAGATTGGCTGACGGCTCCGTGGCAGCCGGCGGAACCGCGACGCCGTCCTCGGTCGGGACGTCCGGCGGCAGTGGCTGCATGAGGGCGCCTTCCTCCGGCGTGATGCCGGGTGGGCAGGACAGGCTGGGATTGAGCACCGTGCCCACCTCGAACGGCATGCTCACGGCCGAGCCCGAGCAGTACGGCGAGGTCTCGAGGCCCGAGTAGTACTCGATCCAGCGGTCCTCGACTTCTTCGGGCATCAGCGGCTCGAACGACGTGGTCGTGATCGAAGACATCAGCCGCGTCCATGCCTGCAGCGCGCCCGTCGTGCCGGTGAGGCCGGTCGGCGCGTTGTCGTCGTGGCCCATCCACACCACGATCAGGTGCCCGCCTGAGAATCCGGCGAACCAGCTGTCACGGTAATCGTTCGACGTGCCCGTCTTGCCCGCGACGACGAGGTTGGGCGGCAGCGACCGCTTCGCAGGCCGCGCGGTGCCGCGCTCGAACACCTCGATCAGCATGCGATCCAGCGTGTAGACCGCCTCGGCCGGCGCGGCCTCGGTCACTTCCAGCTCGGGTGCCTTGAGCGCCTTGCCATGCTCGTCGATCACGGCGCGCACGGCACGCAATGGGGAGCGGAAGCCGCCGTTCGCCAGCGTGTTGTACATCTGCGCGACTTCCACCGGGTTCAGCTGCGCGGTGCCGAGCATGATCGAGGGGTACTTCGGCGGCGCCTCGTCGAGACCGAGCTGCACGTAGGTCTTGGCGATCGCGCCCAGGCCGACGTCCATGCCTAGATTCACGGTCGCCAGGTTGTACGACTGCGTGAGCGCGCGCAGCAGCGTCACCTGGCCGTGGATCTTGCGGTCGTAATTGTTGGGCTTCCACAGATCGCCGTTCTCGAGCTTGAGCTCGACGGGCTCGTCCATGACGACCGACGCCGGCGTATAGCTGCCCGACTGCAGCGCCGCGAGGTAGACCATCGGCTTCGCGAGCGAACCGATCGGCCGCTTCATGTCGAGCGCGCGATTGAAGCCGTCGAACGACGCGCGGCGGCCGCCGACGATCGCAACCACCTCACCCGTCTGCGGCGTGGTCACGACCACCGAGCCTTCGAGGCCGCGCGCCGCCTTGCGGCTGCCTTTGTCCTGGCGCTCGAGCTCGTCACTCAGCGCGTCCTCGGCCTTTTCCTGCAGCAGCGGATCGAGCGTGCTGAAAACGGTGAGGCCGGTCTCGGTGAGCGCCTGCTCCGGATAGTCCTCGCGCAGCTGGCGCCGCACCAGGTCGAGGAAGGCGGGGAAATAGTTCGCCGAGCGATGCGCGGTGTCGGTGATGCCGAGCGGCGCCTTCATGGCGCGCTCCGCTTCGGCGGGCTTCACTACGCCCTGTTCGGCCAGCACCTTGAGCACCAGGTTGCGCCGCTCGAGCACGCGCTCCTGGTGACGGCGCGGATCGTAATAGGACGGGCCGCGCACGATCGCGACCATCAGCGCGATCTCGGGCAGGTTCAGCTCGCTGAGCGGCTTGCCGAAGTAGAACTGGCTGGCGAGGCCGAAGCCGTGCACCGCGCGACGGCCGTCCTGCCCGAGGTAAATCTCGTTGATATAGGCGTTCATGATGTCCGCCTTCTCGAACCGCGATTCGAGGATGAACGCCATGATCGCCTCCTCGACCTTGCGCCGGATCGTGCGGCGGCTGTCGAGGAAGTAGCTCTTCACCAGCTGTTGCGTGAGCGTGCTGCCGCCCTGTTCGACCTGGCCTGCGCGCACGTTCACGAACAGCGCGCGCAGGATCGCGAGCGGATTGACGCCGTGGTGCGTGTCGAACTTGCGGTCTTCGACGGCCTTGAGCGCCTCGGGCAGCAGCGCGGGCACCTCAGCGGGCGAGACGATGATGCGGTCCTCGCCGTGGATCGGGAAGATGCTCCCGATCAGTACCGGATCGAGCCGGTACACCGGTACGTCGGTGCCGCTCGCATTGGTGAGCGCGGTGACGACGTCGCCGTCGAAGCTGAGCTTGAGCTTCTGCGCCGCCTGCTTGTCGTCGGAGAAGCGGAATTCGCGCACGTAGACCTCGACGGTCTCGCCCTTGCGCCGGTACGTGCCTGGCCGGTCGACCGGCGTGCGCTGGATGTAGCCGAGCCGCGTCAAGGCCTCGGCGAAGCGGACGGACGACAGGTCCTGGCCCACGTACAGCTCGAGCGGCTGCGCATAGACACGCGCCGGCAGCGTCCAGCGCCGGCCTTCGAACTGCTGCGTGACACGCCGGTCGAGCACGGCGACCAGCACGATGACGGCGAGCAGGCCGAGCAGCGCCAGGATGGCAAAGCCGCGCTGCAGTTTGCGCCGGAGAGCGGGTTTGAGCTTGCGCCTGGCCATGCGTGCAGCTTACTTGCGCCAGAACGTGGGCGTCAGCAACACCAGCACCGAGAAAATCTCGAGGCGCCCTAGCAGCATCGCCAGCGAGCAGACCCAGGTCTGGAAGTCGGTGAGGCCCTGGTAATTGCTTGCGGGCCCGACGACGCCCAAGCCAGGGCCCGCGTTATTGATCGTCGCGATGATCGCGGTGAAAGCGCTGACGAAATCCATGCCACTGGCCAGCAGCATGAACGTGAGCGTGACCACGGTGCCGAAATACAGCACGACGAATGCCAGCACGGCGAAGACGATCTTGTTCGCCACGACCTGGTTCCGAATCTTGACCGGCGTGACCGCCTGCGGATGGACCAGCAGCATCAGCTCGCGCAGGGCTTGCTGCAGCAGTACGAGCGTGCGGAACATCTTGATGCCGCCCCCGGTGGATCCTGTGTTGCAGGTGTAGCAGGACAGCATCACGATGACCATCGGCGCGAAGACCGGCCAGGCGGAGTAGTCCTGGGTCACGAACCCGCACGTGGTTGAAAACGCGACCAGGTTGAATGCCACGTGCCGCAGGGTAGTCAGGAAGTTGGGATAGACCCCGTGCAGCCAGACGTAGACTGTCACCACAAGAATCGCCACGAACACCAGCCGCAGCATTGCGCTCGCTTCGACGTCATGCAGGTAGGTCCGCAGGCTCTTCTGCTGCCACGCGATGAAATGCCGTGAAAAGTTGAGCGCGGCAATCAACATGAAGACGATCAGGACGGCCTCGATGGCCGGCGAATTGAAATGCGCGATGCTTGCGTCGTAATTGGAGAAGCCGCCCAGTGACACCGTGGAAAACGCGTGGAACACGGCGTCGTACAGGTTCATTCCGGCGAGATAAAGCGCCAACACACCGAGCAGCGTAATCAGCAGGTAGACGACCCAGAGCGCCTTCGCTGTCTGCGTGATGCGGGGAGTCAGCTTCTCGTTCTTGACCGGACCCGGCGTCTCGGCTTTGTAAAGCTGCATACCGCCGACGCCCAGCAGCGGCAGGATCGCCACCGCCAACACGATGATGCCCATGCCGCCAAACCAGTGCAGCGAAGCGCGCCACATGTTGAGCGAAGGTGCCATCGAATCGAGACCGGTCAGGACGGTGGCGCCCGTCGTGCTCAGCCCGGACATCGTTTCGAAGAACGCATCGGTGAAGCTGAGGCCGGGCAGCGCGATCATCAACGGGACGGCCGCGATGGCCGACATGAACACCCACGCCAGTGTGACGAGCAGAAATCCGTCGCGGGACCGCAGTTCACGCTTGTGGCGCTGCGTTACAGCGAACAATACCCCGCCGACGGCGACTGAAATCGCGGCGGCGTAGAGGAAATCGATGAGCATCCCGTCCGAGTAGAGCAGCGACGTGACGATCGGCAGCAGGTACGTGACGCTGAACAGCATCAGCATCGACCCGAGCACGTTGAGTACGGCAAGCACGGCGGCGGCTGTGCGGTGGCTGGGTGCGGGTCAGGCCTGGAACAGGCGCTCGACCTGCTCCACGTGCCGCTTGTCGGAGAGGAACAGGATGACGTGGTCGCCGTTTTCGACGACGGTGTCGTGGTGCGCCATGATCACCTGCTCGCCGCGCACCAGCGTGACGATCTTCACCCCGTCAGGCAGCTTGATGTCGTCGATCGTACGGCCCACGACCTTGCCGCCGCGCAGGCCGTGCGCGATCGTCTCCATGGCTTCGGCCGAGCCGCGGCGCAGCGAGTGCACCTGCACCACGTCGCCGCGGCGCACATATGCGAGCAGCGAGCCGATGGTCACGGTCTGCGGCGAGATGGCGACGTCGATGGAGCCTTTCTGCGTGAGATCGGCGTACGCGGGACGGCTGATCAGCGCCATGACGCGCCTCGCGCCGAGACGCTTGGCGAGCATCGCCGAGAGGATGTTGGCTTCCTCGGAGTTGGTCAGCGCGCAGAAGACGTCGACGCTGTCGATGTTCTCCTCGACCAGCAGTTCTTCGTCCGCCGCGTCGCCCACCAGCACGATGGTGTTGCGCAGCGTCTCGGAAATCTGCCGCGCGCGCTTCGAATCGCGCTCGATCACCTTGACCTGGTTTTCGTCGTCCAGCGTCTGTGCGAGCCGGTAACCGATGTTGCCGCCGCCCGCGATCACGACGCGCTTCACGGGGTCTTCGAGCTTCTGCATCTCCTTCATGACGGCGCGGATGTCCTGCGTGGCGGCGACGAAGAACACCTCGTCGCCGTCCTGGATCACCGTGTCGCCATCGGGTTCGACGCTTTCGCCTTCGCGATACATCGCGGCCACGCGCGCCTCGCTGTTGCGCATGTGGCCTTTCAGTTCACGGATCGGGCGCCCGACCAGCGCGCCGCCCTTGAGTGCCTTGAGGCCCACGAGCCGCACCTTGCCGTCGGCGAAGTTGACGACCTGCAGCGCGCCCGGATAACGGATCAGGCGCTCGATGTAAGCGGTAACCGCCTCTTCGGGGCTCAGGTACATGTCGATCGCGAAGCCAGGCAGCGCCAGCGGCGCCTCGGGCGATTCCGTCGACACGAACAGCGAGGTCTGCTTCGTGTAGTCGCGCGAGCGGATGCGCGCGATCTTGGTCCTGGTGCCGAACAGGCTCCACGCGACGTGGCACGCGACCATGTTGACCTCGTCGCTGTTGGTGAGCGCGACGATCATGTCGGCGTCGCGCGCGCCTGCGGTCTCGAGCGTGCGGGGGCTGGCCGCGTTGCCCTGGACCGTGCGGATGTCGATGCGATCCTGGAGATCGCGCAGCAACCGCTCGTCGGTATCGACGACGGTGACGTCGTTGGCCTCTTCACGGGCGAGGTGGTACGCCGCCGTGCGCCCGACCTGTCCGGCCCCGAGGATGATGATTTTCAAGCGTTACGACCTGTGCAACAGCGCGCCATTCTAAGGCGAAACGGAGGGGAAATAGGGGCGGCTCCCCGTTCCGGTCACACCGCCTCGAGATTGGCGTACCCCAGCATCAGCCACTTGGTGCCCTGGCGCTCGAAGTTGACCTGGATCCGGGCGTTGGTGCCCTGGCCTTCCAGGCTGAGTACCACCCCGTCCCCGAACTTGGCATGCCGCACCCGCTGACCCAGCTTGAAGCCCCCGGGCAGCGTCTCGTCCTGGAACCGGCGGCCGCTCATCGAGACATTGCTGCCGGAGGGGCGGGGCGCCTGGGAGGGTGTGTACCGGGCCTGCGGCGAGTAGACCGGGCGCGACACCTGCACCTTCGGCCGCACTTCCTCGACCAGCTCGATCGGGACTTCGGCCAGGAACCGGGACGGCGCCCCGAAGTTGTCCACGCCATGCATGCGGCGCTGCTCGGCATAGGTGAGGTAAAGCTGGCGCATCGCGCGCGTGCAGCCGACGTAACAGAGCCGGCGCTCTTCCTCGAGTCCGTGCACGTCCATGACCGAGCGCTGGTGCGGGAAGAGCCCGTCCTCCATGCCGGCGAGGAACACGACGGGGAACTCCAGGCCCTTGGCCGAGTGCAGCGTCATCATCTGCACGCAGTCTTCCCAGGCTTCGGCCTGGCCCTCGCCGGATTCGAGCACCGCGTGCGACAGGAACGCCATCAGCGGCGGCATGTCCGTGTCCTCGGGCTCGAAGCCGCGCGCGGCGCTCACCAGTTCGTCGAGGTTCTCGAGCCGGGCCTCGCCCTTGTCGGCCTTTTCTTTCTGGTAGTGCCCGACGAGACCGCTCGCCTGGATCACGTGATCGACCTGCTCATGCAGGGCCAGTCCCTGCGTCTCGGCATCGAGCTTCTCGATCAGCGTGAGGAACGCCTGCAGGCACGAGACCGCTTTTGCACCCAGGTCTGCGTTGCATTCGAAGGCCGATTGCCACATCGACTTGGAGTGCGCGCGCGAGTGGGCCCGCAGCACTTCGAGCGTGCGTGCGCCGATGCCGCGTGTGGGCAGGTTCACGACCCGTTCGAACGAGGCATCGTCGTCACGGTTCGAGATCAGGCGCAGGTACGCGAGCGCGTCCTTGATTTCCTGGCGTTCGAAGAACCGCAGGCCACCGTACACGCGGTACGGAATGCGTGCGGCCAGCAAATACTCTTCGAACACACGCGACTGGGCGTTCGAGCGATAGAGGATTGCGTTGTCGGCGCGCTTGCCGCCGCGTGCAATCCATTCGCGGATCTTGCCAATGACGAATTCGGCCTCGTCGCGCTCGTTGTAGGCGCGGAAGAGCCGGATGGGCGCGCCCTTGCCTTCGCTGGTCCACAGCTTCTTGCCGATGCGGCCGCTGTTGTTGCCGATGATGGCGTTGGCCGCGTCCAAAATGTTGCCGGTCGAGCGGTAGTTCTGCTCGAGGCGGAACAGCTGCACGTCGTTGAAATCCTTGCGGTACTGCTGCAGGTTCTCGACGCGCGCGCCGCGCCAGCGGTAGATCGACTGGTCGTCGTCACCCACCACGTAGGGCACGCTGGTGGTGCCGACCAGCACGCGCATCCAGTTGTACTGGATGGTGTTGGTGTCCTGGAACTCGTCGACCAGCACGTGCTTGAAGCGCGCGCGGTAGTGGTCGCCCAGGCCAGGCACGTCCTTCAGCAGCTCGTAACTGCGCAGCAGCAGTTCCGCGAAATCGACCACGCCGTTGCGGCGGCAGGCATCTTCGTAGGCTTCGTACAGCTTGATCAGCTGGCGCCGGGTCGGGTCGCCGTCGTCCTTCAGGTGCTTCGGGCGCAGGCCTTCGTCTTTCTGCGCATTGATGAACCACGTGACTTCGCGCGGCACCCAGCGCGTGTCGTCGAGCCCCAGGCCCTTGATGATCTTCTTGACCAGGCGCTGCTGGTCCTCGCCGTCCAGGATCTGGAAACCCTGCGGCAGGCCGGCCTCGCGCCAGTGCAGGCGCAGCAGGCGATGGCAGATGCCATGGAACGTGCCGATCCAGAGCGGAGCGGAAGGCAGCCCCAGCTGCGTCTCGATGCGATGACGCATCTCGGCCGCGGCCTTGTTGGTGAACGTGACGGCGAGGATGCCGTGCGGCGACACGCCCTCGACCTGCACCAGCCATTCGACGCGGTGCGTCAGCACGCGCGTCTTGCCGCTGCCCGCGCCGGCGAGCACGAGCGTCGGCAACAGCGGGGCACTCACGGCCTGCCGTTGCGCGTCGTTCAGCGGCGCAAGAATGTGGGAAACGTCCATCGGAGGGTCGCGGATTCTACAGGAACACCGCGCGCCTCGCGTTAAAGTACGAGCCTCGCGCCCGGCGACCGGGCCCCGCCACAGGAAGCGTCCTACTCATGCTCATGCGCCAGAACGATCTTGCACTCCGACCCTCCCGTCTCGCGTCGCTGCTTGCCGTCGCCGCCTGGTTGACGTTGGGACTGGCCACCGGCCCGGCCCGGGCCGACTCGGCCGATGCCAACAAGGCGTGGGACGCCAGCGTCGCCGGGTTCATCGAAGGTTATTTCACGGCCAACCCGGTCGCTGCGGTGTACGCCGGCCGCCACGAGTTCGACGGCCAGCTGCCGGACCTGAGCGATGCGGCGCTGCGCAAGGACGTGGCCCGCATCGAAGCCGCGCAGGCGCGCATCAAGGCGGTGGACGCGGCGCGGCTGTCGCCCGAGCGCCAGCGCGAGCGCGAATACATGCTCGCTGCGCTCAGCGTGGAGCTGTTCTGGAAAAAGGAAGCAGACTGGCCACGTCGCAACCCCTCGTACTACCTCGGGCTGGTCGATCCTGAGATCTACCTGAGCAAGCCGTACGCGCCGCTCGAGCAGCGGATGCGTGCCTACATCGCCTACGCCAAGGCCGTCCCGCAGGCCGCCACGCAGATTCGCGCGAACCTGCGCACGCCGATGCCGGCGCCGTGGATCGAATACGGCGTCAATGCGTTCGGCGGCTTCGCGCAGTTCTATGCCAATGACGTCGCTGCGGTCTTCAAGGACGTCAAGGATCCCGCCCTGCAGCAGCAGCTGGCCGCTGCGAACAAGGCCGCCGCCAGGTCGATGCAGGAACTCGCGGACTGGCTGGCCAGCGAACGCAGCCGCGCGACGCAGGATTTCGCGCTGGGTCCGCAGTTGTTCTCGCGCATGGTGGCCGCGACCGAGCAGCTGGACGTGCCGCTCGCGCGTCTGCAGCAGATCGGCCAGGCTGACATGGAGCGCAACCTGGCGTCGCTGCGCAGCGAATGCGCGAAGTACGCGCCCGGCAAGACACTGCGCGAATGCGTCGACAAAGCCAACATGCATCGGCCCGAAGGCGGTGCCGTGGCCGCGGCTCGCCGCCAGCTGCCCGAACTGCGCGATTTCGTCGCCGCGAAGGACATCGTGACGATCCCCGGGCCGGAGCAGGCGCAGGTCGAATCCGCGCCGCCCTACAACGCGCAGAACTTCGCGTACATCAACACGCCGGGCCCGTACGAAAGCAAGGACGTGCCGGGCGTCTATTACATCGCGCCGCCGGATCCGCGCTGGTCACCGGAGGACCAGGCGAAGTACGTGGGCGGCGAAGGCACGCTGCTGTCGACCTCGGTGCACGAAGTGTGGCCGGGCCACTTCCTGCATTTCCTGCACGTAAACCGCAATCCGTCGCAGGTAGCGCAGCTCTTCCAGAGCTACGCGTACACGGAAGGCTGGGCGCACTACTGCGAAGAGATGATGAAGGACCAGGGCCTGCGCCAGGGCAGTCCCGAATGGCACGTGGGACAGCTCGTGTCGGCCTTGCGCCGCAACGCGCGCTATCTATCGGCCATCGGCCTGCACACGCAGGGCATGACCGTGGCGCAGTCCGAGAAACTGTTCCTCGATGCGCTCGCCGATCCGGGCAACGCGCGGCAGCAGGCGCTGCGCGGCACGTACGATCCCGCGTACCTCAACTACACGCTCGGCAAGCTGATGATCATGAAGCTGCGCGACGACTGGATGGCTGCACACCCCAAGGCCACGCTGCGCGAATTCCACGACGCGTTCCTGTCGTACAGCGGGCCGGTGCCGCTGGTGCGGAAGCTGATGCTGGGGAACGATTCGCCGGCGCTTTGACGCGAGTCGTCGTCGCTGTGAGAAAGGCCGGCGCTCGCCGGCCTTTTCTTGTCTAGCGCTGCGACATCCAGCGCGCCACGATCCAGCCGGCGAGCCCGGCGAGCAGCAGGTCCACCCAGCCGTATGCGGGCACGGGCACGCCCAGCTGCAGCATCGTGAGCAGCAGCACGAACAGCACCATCATGCCGGCGGCCACGTGCGGCACGAGTCCGGCGCCTGCGAGCAGCCAGCCGAGCGACACGTAACTGAACGCCTTGTTCGCGAGCATGGGTGGCGGCGGCACGCTGCGCAGCAGCATCTCCTGCAGTGCCGGCGCATCGATCGAGTCGAGTCCCGTTGCGCTCGCGAGCAGCGGCCGCACCGCCGCCCAGGCGAGCCATACGCCGAGCAGCACCGCGACCAGCGTCGAGCGCGCCCCGTCGTCCAGCCGGCTGATCGGCACCAGCAATGGCAAGAGCAGCGCGAGCGCCGCGATCTCGGCAACGATGAGCGTGCTGCCGCCGACGAACACGCGCCCCACCAGCACGATCGCGATCACGATCAGGAACACGTCCATCGCGCGCTGGCGCCGTACCAGGCCGAAGATGACCTGTGCAACGACGAGCCAGCCGACGACGTAGCCCGCCAGCGACATCCAGTCGATGTGCGGCGTGAGCAGCGGCCGCACCGCGCGCTTCAGCTGGCTCAGGCCGGGATCGGGGACCAGCGGCCACAGCCGCTCGAGCAGCCACAGCACCAGGATCGACATCGCGACGAACGCAGAGCGGCTGCGTGGCGTGCCTTGCGGCGTCACGCGACTGCCGAGCGCGTGATACATGGTGCCGAGCACGGTGCCGAGCAGCGAGCCCGCGCCGTTCAGCGCCAGGTCGCGCAGGCTCGAGACGCGAATTGCCACCGAGGCCTGCAGCAGCTCGAGGCCGAGCGACAGCAGCACGCCCAGCAGCGTCCCCGCGACGAGACCCGCCGTGCGTCCCCAGCGAGGCTCGATGACGAGCGCAACGCAGAAGCCGAAGGGCACGTACAGCAGCAGATTGTTGAGCATGTCGCCGCGGCCGGCGCGCTGCCAGGAAAGCGCGTGCAGTGCCTCGCGCAGCGTCGGGCCGTCGAGTTCGAAGCGGAACGGGTACAGCGAGACGTAGACGATCAGGCCGGTGATCGCGGCCAGCAGCAGCGGAGCGGCGAAATGCGAGGAGCGGCCGGCCATCGTGCCGTCGTCAGGGACGGATGGACACGTAGTGATCGACCAGCAGGGCCGCGAACAGCAGCATCAGGTAATTGATGGAGTAGCGGAAGGCCTGCATGTGCAGCTGGTCAGGCGCTGCGGGCTTGCGCATCGCGATCGCATAGCGCATGAAGATGGCGCCCAGCACGACTGCAGCCGCCAGGTAGATCAGACCGCTCATGCCGGTGAGGTAGGGCAGCAACGTCACGATCACCAGGATGATCGTGTACAGCAGGATGTGCAGCTGCGTGAACTCGACGCCGTAGGTCACGGGCAGCATCGGGATGCCGGCCAGCGCGTAATCCTTGCGCCGTGCGATTGCCAGCGCCCAGAAATGCGGCGGTGTCCACGCGAAGATGATCAGGAACAGCAGCAGCGAGTGCGGATCCGCCGAGCCGGTGACGGCGGTCCAGCCCAGCACCGGCGGCGCCGCGCCTGCCGCCCCGCCGATGACGATGTTCTGCGGCGTGACGTGCTTGAGCCAGACGGTGTAGAGCACCGCGTAGCCGATCAGCGAGAAGAACGTGAGTATCGCGGTGAGCGGGTTGACGAGCCACCACAGGATCACCATCGACAGCACGCCGATGATCCCGGCATACGTCAGCGCCTGCTGCGTGGTCACGTGGCCGGTGGGGATGGGCCGGTTCATCGTGCGCGCCATCTTCTCGTCGAACTTGCGGTCGACGACGTGGTTGATGGCGGCTGCGCTCGAGGCCGCGAGGCCGATGCCGATCGTCCCGTACAGCATGGCCTGCCACGGCGGCAGGCCAGGCACGGCGAGGAACATGCCGACGATCGCGGTGAAGACGATCAGCGCCACGACCCGGGGCTTGCCCAGCTCGTAGTAGTCCCGCCAGGAGGTGCCGGCGGTCGTGGCGACAGGGGGGCTGGTGTAGGGCATGGGGGCCGGCATTGTACCGTCCCGGACCGGGCGGAAGTGGCTA
>Ga0224510_10001670_pt1 | contig 14245 bp, 15 predicted proteins | sample SF_May12_sed_USG_FD_170161 | JGI IMG/M metagenome (GOLD analysis project Ga0224510, IMG submission 170161) | Sediment microbial communities from San Francisco Bay, California, United States - SF_May12_sed_USGS_4_1 | ecosystem: Environmental > Aquatic > Marine > Sediment | place: USA: California... | reverse complement strand
GAGAAGACCTCGACCTGATCACCCGCGAGATGTCTCATCCACCCGGCTGCCATTTGGGAGCGGCCGGCATTGTGGACACACAGGAACAGGACGCCCGGCTTCAAGTCGACATCTCCGACCGTGGGATCAAGAACATGCCGATGGCAACGGCGAGTCCTGCGCCGACTAGTTGCGCCAGCACGAAGCCGGGGACGGACCCGGGGGCGATACCCGTATAGGTGTCTGTGAGAGCACGGGCGACCGTCACGGCCGGATTGGCGAATCCGGTGGACGACGTGGCGAAGATCGCCGCTGCCACCCACGCTCCCACGGCCGGCGCCACCGAGCCGGCGCGGCCTGCGCGCACGAGCATCAAGATCAACAGCATCAACACGAGTGTTGCCATGACTTCAGAGATGAATGTGCCTGATGTCATCCGATCGGTGGCGGCGACCGCAAAGGCGTCGACTCCGAACGACACATTGGCCACCACCACCCCGGCGATCGCCCCTGCTACCTGGGCACCGATGTACGGGACGATCAGGCGAGTCGAGATCATGCCTGCCCGCCACAGACCGAGCGTCACGGCCGGGTTGAAGTGGGCGCCGGAAACGGTACCGAACATGGCGATGAGGACGGTCAACGCCAGCCCAACCGACGCGGCATGGGCGAACAAGGCGACCGCATCATCGGATGCGAGACGATCCGCGGCGATCCCGCTCCCGACGATCGCGTAGAGCAGGAGCGCAGTGCCGAGCGCCTCGGCGAGCAGAGGACGTTTCACGTGACGGCCGTTTCGGGCGGGAGAATCACGGCCGGCACCCTACACCAGCGAACGCCAACCCCCTCCCCCTCCACCTGTCCCACCCAGGGTTGGATGCATGGAAGTCTGCCCCCTCATCCCAACGTCTAGCTTGGTGCGGCGCCAGTGAGAGATTCTTCGAGGAGCGCCACGAGCAGAGCCTGCTCGGTGTGGAGGCGGTTCTCGGCCTGGTCCAAGACCACCGACTGGGGACCATCCAGCACCTCGTCGGTGACCTCCTCACCACGGTGGGCGGGCAGACAATGCATGAAGATGGCATGTGGGCGGGCACGGCTCATCAACTCGGCGTTGACCTGAAATGGGTGCAAGGCCGTCAGGCGGGACTCACGATGCTGCTCGGAATCGCCCATGGACGTCCACACGTCGGTGTAGATGACGTCGGCGCCGGCAACGGCCTGGAGAGGACGGTCCGACAGTGTCACCGAGCCTCCGGATGTGGCCGCCATTCGCTGGCTCACCCGCGTGATCCCGGGATCGGGCGCCAGTCCGGCCGGGGTGGCGATCACCACTTCGGCCCCCAACATCGCCCCGGCCTCCATGAGGCTGTGGGCGACGTTGTTGCCCGCCCCCACGTAGACGATCCGGACACCGGCGATCCGGCCGAGCTTCTCACGGATCGTCATCATGTCGGCCAGCGCCTGGCACGGATGGTGCAAGTCGGTGAGGGCGTTGATCACCGGCACCGTCGCCGCCCCGGCAAACCGGTCGAGCTCGTCGTCGGAGTAGGTCCGGATGACGATCACCTTGGCGTAGCGGGACACCACGGCGGCCGTGTCCTCGATGGTCTCGCCCCGACCCAGTTGCAGCTCCTGAGGCCCGAAGAACTGGATCTGGCCCCCGAGACGAGCCACCGCCTCGGCGAGAGACACTCGAGTGCGGGTCGATGGCTTCGAGAAGTAGGCGAAGAGCGACTCGTCGTCGAGCACCCGATCGAAACGGTATGGCTCACGCTTGATGCTGTCGGCCAAATCGAGCAGCCGCACCAGATCCTCGGTCGACAGATCGGCGATACGAAGCAGGTCCTTCAACATTGGCTCCGAGGTCGGATGCCCTGAAAGTACGGCGGCGGCTCCGGCCACGTCACGGTCGAAAGGACCTTTCGCTGCCGATCGGCCTAAGTACGGCCCTCATCCCCCCGCCCATCCGGATCGTCGGCCGAACCCACCTGGATCCAGAGATCGCCGTGTCGTCGATACTCGAGTACGTGTTCCACCGGGGGGTTGAAGAGCGTCTCGAACTCCATCAGCGCCATCGCCGTCCGGTAGCCGATGGGCCTCCGCGGCTCTGTGCCGTAGAAGATCCAGCCCTGCCGGTCCAGGAGTCGGAGAAGGCGATGAACGATCGAGGCCAGCACCGCGACTCCCACCCCAAGGGCGCAGGCCGTGAGCAACGACGTCATCGAGCACCAACCTACCGGAAACTCAGAGGAACGCGGCCGAGACCATCGGCGCTCTGGAACCGCCTTCTTCCTCTGGCACGGCGCCGGCCGTCGACGGACACTCCGGGCGAGACCTCGCAAAGGAGGTGGGTCTCATGTCGCAACCATCGAGACCAAAGGCGTTGGGACTCTGGTTGGCGACCGCGCTGGTCGTGGGCAACATGATCGGATCGGGCGTCTTCCTGCTCCCCTCGTCGTTGGCGCAATTCGGCGGAATCAGCTTGCTCGGCTGGCTGTTCACCGCCGCCGGGGCCGTCCTCTTGGCCATCGTGTTCGCCCGCCTGGGCCGGACATACCCGAGGACCGGCGGCCCCTACGAGTACAGCAGACGGGCTTTTGGTGACTTCATCGGATTCCAGACCGCGTGGGGCTACTGGATAGCGGTTTGGGCCGGGAACGCAGCGATCGCGGTGGCCTTCGCCGGCTACCTCGGCGTCTTCTTCCCGGCGATCAGCGATGAGCCGTGGCTCGCCGCAGTGACCGCCCTTGGCGCGATCTGGGTGCTCACCTGGGTCAACGCGGTGGGCGTTCGCCAGTCCGGGATCGTCCAGGGCATCACGACGGTGTTGAAGGTCCTTCCTTTGATCGTCATGGCCACCATCGGTCTGGCGTTCGTGAACATGGATCACTTCACTCCTTTCAATCAGAGCGAAGGATCCGCGTTCGGAGCGATCACGGCGGTGGCCGCACTCACTCTCTGGGCCTTCCTGGGACTCGAATCGGCCACGATCCCGGCCGAGGACGTGGAGAATCCGACGAGAAACATCCCGCGGGCCACGATTTGGGGAACGATCGGAACGGCTGCAATCTACATCCTCAGCACCATTGCGGTTCTGGGGATCATCCCGGCGGCGACGCTCGCCGAGTCGACCGCACCGTTCGCCGATGCCGCCGAGGTGGCGTTTGGCGGCTTGGCCGGCAACCTGGTCGCACTCGGCGCGGTCATCTCCACCTTCGGAGCCCTGAACGGGTGGATCCTCATCCAAGGCCAGATCCCGATGGCCGCGGCCAGGGATCACCTGTTCCCGGCCGCGTTCGGGAAGCTGGGACGGGGCGGAACACCGGTGTTCGGATTGGTCATCTCGAGCGTGCTCGTCACGATCCTGATGGCCACGAATTACACCCGTGGCCTCGTGGATCTGTTCACCTACACGCTGCTGCTGGCCACACTGACAACGCTCATCCCGTACGCCTATTCGGCGGCGGCCCAGGTGATGTTGTTCGTGAAAGATCGTCACCGCTTCGACGGCAAGAAGCTCACCGGTGACGTGATCATCGCCGCACTGGCATTCGCCTACTCGGTGTGGGCAGTGTTCGGTGCCGGGCAAGAGGTCGCTTTCTATGGGCTGTTGCTGCTGCTGGCCGGAATCCCGGTGTTCGTGTGGATGAAGTGGACCCGGGCTCACGCACCGACGCGGGTACGGGTACCCGAATCGGTCGCCGAACTGATGGACACGATGAGGCAATGAACGACGTTGGGACCGGATCCCCGGATCCGGTCCCAACTCGCGTCCGAATGGAGGAACAATGAAACGGACCGTCATCATGGGGGCGGGAGGGAGAGATTTCCACGACTTCAACGTGGCATTCCGCAACGACGACCAGACCGAGGTGGTCGCGTTCACCGCGGCCCAGATTCCCGGAATCGCCGACAGGACGTATCCGGCGTCACTCGCCGGCGATCGGTATCCCGACGGGATTCCGATCGTCGATGAGGCGACACTGGGTGACCTGATCCAGAGCGAGCACATCGACGAGGTCGTGTTCGCCTACTCGGACCTGTCCCACGAAGAGGTGATGCACAAGGCATCAATCGCCATGGCGCACGGCGCCGACTTCAAACTGATCGGCCCGAAGGCAACCATGCTGACGTCGACCAAGCCGGTCGTGGCCGTCTGCGCGGTGAGGACCGGCGCCGGAAAGAGCCAGACGAGTCGCCACATCGGGAGGTTGCTCACCGAAGCCGGGCTGCGGGTGGCCTTGGTCCGCCATCCGATGCCCTACGGCGACCTCGAGGCCATGAGGGTGCAGCGGTTCGCCACCGTCGAAGACATCGACGCCTCGAATCCCACCGTCGAGGAACGGGAAGAATACGAGGCTCCTGTCATGGCGGGCATGGTGATGTATGCAGGCGTTGACTACGCCGACATCCTCCATCAGGCGGAGTCCGAAGCAGACGTCATCGTGTGGGATGGCGGGAACAACGACTTCCCGTTCTATCGACCGGATCTCATGATCACAGTCGCCGATCCGCTCCGCCCCGGACACGAGATGCGTTACCACCCGGGCGAACTGAACGTCCGGATGTCACACATCGTCGTCATCAACAAGGTGGATACCGCCGATCCGCACGACGTGACCCACGTCATCGAGTCGGTCAAAGCGATGAACCCGACCGCGACGATCGTCCAAACCGCGTCGCCGGTCCGGTTGGAGGACGGGCCCGACGTGGCCGGGAAGAAGGTGCTGGTGGTCGAAGATGGGCCCACCCTCACCCACGGCGGCATGCCCTACGGAGCTGGAACGGTCGCCGTGCGTCGGGCCGGCGCCGACCAGATCGTCGATCCTCGCCCGTATGCGGTCGGATCGATCGCATCGATATTCCAGAAGTACCCAATGCTTGGACCGGTGCTACCGGCAATGGGATACGGAAACGAACAGCTTGCGGAGCTGGAGGCCACGATCAAAGCCACACCGTGTGACGTGGTCGTCACCGGCACACCCATGGCGCTCGAACGAATCATCGACACCGGTCATCCAACCAGGCACGTCGTGTACGAGTCGGCCGATGTGGGCCACCCCACCCTCAAGGACGCCATGATCCCGTTCATCACCCGGGCGTTGGGCGGAAGGAGACCGATCACAACCGGTTGACCAGATCCGACGGACGGAGCCCCACCCCCCGGCACCCGTTTTCACGCACGAAATGCAGCACATAGCTGCTTCTCGTGCGTTAGAAGGCGATCCGGGATGCGTAGACCGCGGCTGGCGGACGATCAGCGGTCGGCAGGGCCGTTTTCACGCACGAGAAGCAGCATATTGCTGCTTCTCGTGCGTTAGAACCGGTCTCTCCAGGGCGTCGGTCAGGAGAGCGTGATCGAGTCCGAGGGGTTCCAGCCGAGAGTCACCGTGGCGCCCGGGGTGAGGGCGAGAGGACCCGTCACGTTCGCCCGGAGCGGCGTCTGGAGACCCGGCACGGACACCACACAATGGGTCAACGCTCCGTAGAAAGACACGTCGACCACCGTCCCGTCGAGCCGGTTCGCGGCCTCGGTCGGGTTGATCAGGAGCTTCTCGGGGCGAACCGCCAACCACCGCACTTCCGAGGCCTGGCCCTCGGCGGCAAACGACCCGACCCCGGGCACCACGAACCGGTCACCCTGCAACGAGCCCTCCAAGAAGTTCATCTCGCCGATGAAATCGGCCACGAAGAACGATGACGGCTTCTCGTACAGCTCAACCGGCGATGCCACCTGGAGCACGCGGCCGTGGTGCATCACTGCCACCCTGTCCGCCATGGACATGGCTTCCTCCTGATCGTGGGTGACGACGATGAAGGTGATCCCCACCTCGTGTTGCAGTCGCTTCAACTCCAACTGCATCTCGGCCCGAATCTTGCGATCCAGCGCCCCCAACGGCTCATCCAGCAACAACACCCTGGGACGTTTCACCACCGCCCTCGCCAGGGCTACCCGCTGCCGCTGACCCCCCGACAACTGGTGCGGCTTGCGATCGGCCATCGACTCCAACCCGACCTTGGCCAGCGCCTCCTCCACCCGGGTATCGATCTCCGATCGGGGGAGCCTCTCCTCCTCCAAGCCGAACGCCACGTTCTTGCGCACCGTCATGTGAGGGAACAGCGCATACGACTGGAACATCATGTTGACCGGTCGGTGATAGGGCTTTGTCCCCACCAGGTTCTTGCCGTCGAGGAGCACCGCACCCGTATCGGGTTGTTCGAACCCGGCCAGGATGCGCAGCAAGGTCGTCTTGCCACACCCGGACGGTCCTAGCAGCGAGAAGAACTCGTTGTCGGCGACGTCGATGGACACGTCGTCGAGGGCGACGATGTCCCCGAACCGCTTGGTGACACCCTGGATCGAGATCAGCGTCACGTGAACAACTCCTTCACTCCACCCAGTCGCTGGGCCACGAAGATCACTGTGAAGCTCAGGCCGATGAGCACCACGGCCAGCGCATTCACCTCCGGGGTCACGCCGAAACGCACCATCGAATAGATCACCACCGGCAAGGTGGGATGGGCGGGTCCGTTCGTGAAGAACGCGATGACGAACTCGTCGATCGACAGTGTGAAGGCGAGCAACGCCCCGGCGACGATTCCCGGCGAGATGATGGGCAGTGTGATGCGCCAAAAGGTCCGCAGCTCGGATGCGCCGAGGTCGAGGGCGGCCTCCTCGACGCTCCTGTCGAAGTTGTGGAGCCGGGTTCGAACGATCGACGCCACGAATGCCAGGTTGAAGATCACGTGGGAAGCCATCACCGACACCCGACCCAATGTGAAACCGATGAGCGTGTAGAAGGCGAGTAGGGAGAAGGCCATCACGATGTCGGGAAAGATGGCGGGCGCCATCACCGCGGCATCCACGACCCTCGAACGGTTGTAGCGCTCCAACCCAACGGCGAGCAATGTGCCGAGGATGGTGGCGACGATCGTCGAGCCGACCGCCACCAACAGCGTCGTCCGGGCCCCTCCCAGGATGTCGTCGTTCGAGAACAGCTCGCCGTACCACGAGGTGGTGAATCCGCCCCAGACGGTCGGAAGGCCCGAGGCGTTGAAGCTCATCCCGAACAAGACGACGATCGGGATGTACAAGAACGCGTATGCCATCCACAGCGGAGTACGACGCCAGAGCTCAGCCATGGGTTTCCCTGGTTCGTCTCAGCACGGTCGCCTGGATGAACAACAACACCAGCATCAGGGCGATCACGCACAACGCCAGGACCGATCCGAACGGGAGATCCCGCGCCTTGAAGAACTGGTCTCTGACCAAGTTGCCGATCATGATCTCCTGTCCCCCTCCCAGCAGTTCAGGGACGACGAAGTTCCCGAGTGAAGGCACGAACACGAAGATCGAGCCGGCCATGATCCCCGGCAGGGTGAGCGGGAGGAGCACACGTCGGAACGTCCGCCGAGGTGATGCGCCCAGGTCGAAAGCGGCTTCACGCAACGCCGGATCGAGGCGTTCAATCGATGAGTAGAGAGGCAGGATCATCAGCGGCAGGTAGATGTAGACCAGCCCAACCACAATGGCGCCTTCGGTGTAGAGCATGCCGAGCGGCTCGTCGATCAGACCCCAGCCGCGCAGCACGCGATTGATGAGACCTTCGTTGTTCAGGAGCACGATCCACGCGTAGGTGCGGATCAGGAAGTTGGACCAGAACGGCAAGACAACCGCCACGAGAGCCACGGTCTTCCACTTGGCCGGGAGCCCTGCGATCACCCAAGCCGCCGGGTATCCGATGGCCAGCGCCAGCACCGTGGCGATGGAGGCGATCTTGATCGAACCGGCGACCACGTCGAAGAAGATCGGATTGGCGAGCTTCCCCCACGCATCGAGCGTGGGCTCCATCACCACTCCCCCGAAGCTCCCTCTCGTGAGAAACGAATACCCGACTATGAGGGCGAGCGGCGCCCCCAACATCACAGCCAGATACGCCAGACCCGGGCCCAGCGTGACTGTCTTGCCGAGCCTCGATGAGGGTGAAGAGGCTTTCGCCTCCTCACCCTCCAATCGTCCGGCCAGGCTCATGTCATCCGCCGGCCGCAACCTCGGTTGCGATGTCGGTGTACATCGGCTGGGCCTCTCCGAGGTCGAGCAGAGCCTCACCACCCAACACCTCGGCCGGGGTCATCCCGAGGTTCGGGAAGGTCTCGGCGAGCGACGGGTCGACCTTGTCCATCGCCGCCTGGTTCGGAACCTTGTAGAGGATGTTTTCGACGACCCAGGCGTGGTTGTCCTCGTCGAGGACGTAGTTGAGGAAGGCGTGAGCGGCGTCCTTGTTGGCCGAGGATCCGAGGATCACCATCGTGTCGACCCACAGGTCCGTACCCTCCGAGGGGATCACATACTTGATGTTGGGATCTTCGAGGATGCCGTAGTTGCACCAGCCGTCCCAGGCCTCGACGAGCACCGCCTCACCGGATACCAGCTTCGAGTAGAAGGTGGTGTCGTCGTATGCGAGAAGGTTCTGTTTGGCTTCGATCAACAGGTCCTTGACCTGGGTCATCTCGCCTTCGTCGGTGGTGTTGACGCTGAAGCCGAGCGCCTTCTGGGCGGGGAGCATCAGCCAGCGCTCGGTGGCCAGCATCGTCACCTTCCCGGCCGCCTCGTCAGAGGGGCGCAGCAGGTCCATCCACGAGTCGGGTGCTTCGCTCAACAGGTCAGATCGATAACACAGTCCGGTGGTGCCCCAGGCGTAGGGGACCGAGAACGTGTTGCCCGGGTCGTATCCCAGTTCGGTTGCTTCGGGGTACAGGTTCTTCAGGTTCGGAACCTTGTCCGGGTCGATTTCGGCCAGCAACCCCTGCTCGTTGAGGGCCTGGGCGAACTGGCCGCTGACGAACGCCACGTCGAAACCTTCGCCGCCGGCGGCGACGAGTTTGCCGACGATTTCCTCATTGGTGGCGTGGAAGCTGACTGTCGCGTCGAAGCCGGTGGCAGCGGCAAACGTGTCTGGAAGGTCTTCCGGCATGTAGCCCTCCCAGTTCGAGATCACGATCGACTGTTCGTCGACCGGATTCTGTTCTACGGCGTCGCCGCCGCCACAGGCGGCCACCAGCAGTCCAAGGCAGGCCACCAAGCCAGATGCGCGTCTCATGAGGTCCTCTCTCTCCAAGGGGGGTGACGTTACCGTGCGCCGTCCCCGCCGCGTGGCCGCCCCGCACGGTTTTCCCGGGAAGACTGTGCGGCGGTTCAAGATTGGTGACGGGACCCCGGGCGACCCTCGACCAACGGCGCTACCGTGCCCGCCGAGCAGTGGAGGTGCCATGTCCGACCAGTTGACGATCGTCTTCTTTCCCGAGGCCGCCTACGGCCCCACCAACAACTGTGTGGGGATCGGGAACGCGCTTCGCCAGCGCGGACACCGTGTGGTGTTCGCCGCCGAAGCGTCCTACGAGGGAACGTTGGAACCGCTCGGTTTCGAGGAGGCCCTCGTCAGCCTCGCCGAGCCACCCGAGGAAGAACAAGAGGTCGGGCAGTTCTGGAAGGACTTCATCCGCGACACCTCTCCCGAGTTCCGCAAGCCCACCATCGAACAGCTAGACACGTTCATCAAGCCCACCTGGCAGGCCTTGCTGGACGGCGCCCAGTACTGCGAACCTCAGATCAAAGGCCTTTTCGAAGACCTGCAGCCCGACGTGATCGTCGAGGACAACGTGCTGTGTTTCCCGGCCGTGACCACCGCCGGCAAACCCTGGGCACGGATCGTGAGCTGCAACCCCTTGGAGCTGAAAGACCCGGGCATCGCCCCCGTCTTCTCGGGCTACGCCCAGGGCGATCGATCCGGGTGGGGCGAGTTCCGGGCCGAATACGATCGGACGCATCGCGACATGTGGACGTCGTACGACCAGTGGGTCCGAGAACAGGGTGCGCAAGGCCTCCCCGACCTCGAGTTCATTCACGAGTCGCCGTACCTCAACATGTACCTCTACCCGGGCGAGGCCGACTACACCCGCCACAATCCACTCGCTCCCACCTGGCACCGCCTCGACACCTGCGTGCGAACCACGGACGCCACGTTCGAGATGCCCGACGCTCTGCACGGCGACGGCGCACTCGTGTACCTGTCGCTGGGAAGCCTCGGCTCCGCCGACGTCGACCTCATGAAGAGCATCGTCTCGGCCCTCGCCGACAGCCCCCACCGGTTCATCGTGTCGCGGGGGCCGCAGCACACCGAGTACGAACTCGCCGACAACATGTGGGGCGAGGAGTTCCTCCCCCAAACGTCGATCCTGCGAATGGTCGACCTGATCATCACCCACGGCGGCAACAACACCACGACCGAAGGCTTCTACTTCGGCAAACCGATGGTGGCGCTCCCGCTGTTCTGGGACCAGTACGACAACGCGCAACGTCTGGACGAGACGGGCTTCGGAGTGCGCATTCCCACCTACACCTTTGAACCGGAACAACTTCGAGGTGCGATTGACCGCCTGCTCGCCGATACCGACCTTCGCAGCCGGATGACGGCAATCGGAGAACGCCACCGTGCCAACCCCGGGACTCACAAGGCCGCCGATCTCATCGAACAACTCGGCCGTACCGGCGCTCCGGTAACCCGCTGATGGCCGGACAGATTCGTGTCGTCAAGGGGTCGACACCGATCGCTTGGGGTGAGATTCCCCAGGACGCCGATGATCCTCGCCCGCCCGCATACGAGACGATCGAACATCGCTCGGCGGACGGCAGGTTTGCGGTGGGTTTCTGGAAACGCGACCCCGAGGAAGGGGCCATGGAACTCACCGAGTTCCATGAGGTGATGTTCATCCTCGAGGGTGAGATCGAGATCACATCGGAGGATGGAACAGTCAACCGGGTCGGACCCGGCGACATGGTGATCGCCCCTCAGGACAGCAGGGGAACCTGGAAGGCACTTTCCCCGGTGAAGAAGGTGTGGGCGATCTACCGCGAGACGACCTGAGCCCTCGATAACAACCCACAGTCCGTAGGCTTTCGAGCATGACTCGACGCGACCATTCGGTGGCGGTGCTTTTGATGCTTGCCGGCTACAACGTCGTGCAGAACCTGGCAGTGTCCGAGCGGGGCTATGTCCCGGCGAACCTGCTCGCCTCCGCGTCGATGGTGAGACTGGCCCGGAGGGCCGGGCTGTCATTGGGCGAGATCGGCTTGGCGCCCGAACGGGCGGGCGCCGGACTGGCCCTCGGAGCAGTCGTGGCAACGGCTGTGGGGGCGTCGGCGGCCGTGGCGGCATCCAACCCACGTTTTCACCGGTGGATGCTCGACGAGCGGGCGAGGGGCCACAACCGGCGAGGCGCCACCTACCGGTCGCTTGTTCGGTTCCCGCTCGGGACGGCGCTCTTCGAGGAGTTGGCGTTCCGTGGTGTTCTCGACGCCGTCCTGCGCCGCAGGAGCGACCGCTCTGCCAGAGCGGTGACCGCGGTGGCGTTCGGGGCGTGGCATCTGATCCCGACATTCCGGCTGTATCCGGGAATGGGCCTCGGCAACGGCAACGGATCCAGACGCCGAGAGCGGGTGCTGGCGGCTCTGGGATCGGCGGTGGTGACGGGAGTCTCCAGTTTCGGGTTCACCGCCCTCCGGGAACGATCCGGGAGCGTCGTCGCCCCTTGGCTGGCCCATGCCGCCTACAACACAGGCTTCTACCTGGCGGCCCGGCAAGCGTGGCGTGCTCGGTAGGTCGGCCGTCGATCTACGCTGCCCGCGATGGCAACGCTCGTCACCTTTCACGCCCACCCGGACGACGAATCGCTCACTACCGGCGGCGTGATAGCGAAGTATGCCGCAGCAGGGCACAGGGTGGTGATCGTCACGGCCACCGGCGGCGAGCACGGCGAGGTCCCGGACGATCTCGCCCCCGGCGAAAGCCTCGCCGACCGGCGGCGTGCCGAACTGGAGAGGTCCGCCGCCTCCCTTGGTGCGCAGCGGGTCGCACTGTTGGGTTACGAGGACTCGGGGATGACGGGCTGGGACCAGAACGGCAACCACCGCGCCTTTGCCAACGCCGATGTCGAGGAAGCGGCGCAGCGGCTGGCGGAGATCCTGGCCGAGGAGCAGGCGACGACCCTCACCGTCTACGACTGGCACGGCAACTACGGCCATCCCGATCACGTCCAGGTCCACCGGGTGGGCCACCGAGCAGCGGAACTGGCCGCCACACCCTACGTCTACGAGGCCACCACCAACCGGGATGCCATACGCCGCATGGTGGAAACCGCCAAGGCTGCAGGAATGGACACGGATGAGTGGGATCCGGATGGCCCGGCGGACGACGGAAACCCATTTGGAACGCCCGAGGCCGAATTGACGACCGAGGTGAACGTGACGGCGTTCATCGCCCAGAAGCGCCAGAGCCTCGAAGCCCACGCCAGTCAGGTGAGTGACAGCTCGGCATTCCTCCAGATGGCCGACGAGGCGTTCGCCGCCATGGCCGGGACCGAGTGGTTCATCCGTAAGGGCGCTCCGCCCGGCATCCACGAATCCGACCTTGCCGGGATGGTGTGAGCATCCGTGATGGACGGAGTCCACCACGGATGCCGATCGTTCAATTGATGAGCATCGGGATTTCGCCGCCGTCGGCACCGATCCCGACGAACACGACGTTGAGCGCTCCGACCTGGAAAAACGCGTCCGACCCCGACACCCTCACCTCAACGGTGTGAGTCCCTTCGGGGACCGTGGCGTTCGACGACAGTGCGCACGTGTCCTGAATCTGAGGGGCGTCATACTGGCCGTACCCACCTCCCTGCAGGATCTGATCGCCGTTCAGATAGATGGTGCACGAGAAGCTCACGTCGTCGGTGGCATTGCCGAACACCGGTATGGCGGCGTTCATGAGCAACACTCCCCCGCCGGCCGGTGCCTCGATCTGGGTGCTGAGGGCGACACCGGACGTCACGGTCTCCGACTGTGGCATGCGGTCGGTCGCCACCCGGACGAGGTCGCCCGAGCCCTTCCCCCCGACGGTGCCCGCATCGACCACCTGGTTCTCGGCGAGTCGACGCATGAACGCAGCCATCTGCTCACGGGTCACGTTGTCCGACGGACAGAACTGGTCGTTCGTAGGTGGGTTGCACCCCTTCGTCACTTCGGCATCGGACAGCCACGAGATGTCGTCGTGGAACACGTTCGAGTCCGGTACGTCGGTGAACCCGTGGATTGCGTACGCCGCCACCGGCGCAATCATGAGCACCCCCACCATCGCTGCGAGCCTGGTCAGTCTGTTTCGCGACATGCACTCCTCCATTCGCTATGCCTGAGAGCGAAGGTAGGCCCACTCGCTTTCCAAACGGTTGCAGACTCGCGCCGCGATCCGGCAGAAGAAGCCAATAACGCTCTTGACCTCAACCATGGTTCATGTTGTCCAATGGAATCGAGAAAGGAGCGTGACATGGATCGCTTCATGAGCAACGAGTTCATCCTCGAGAGCGACCGCGTCAGGCGTGAGCGCCTCGCTTCGGGAAGGAGATCTGAACCTCGACGCCGCAGCAGGCGCGTACGGATCGGTGAATGGCTGATCGCCATAGGCGAACGGTTGTGCGAATCCTCGTCAACGAGGCACAACGGTCACAAGGTCGCGCCGACATGACCCGACTACTTCCCCCGGCCGCGGCTGCGCTGGCCGCCACGCTGTCTGTCACGGTGGGCTCAGCCCACCGAACCCACCGTAGGCTCCCCCCGGCGGCACGCGTCGCCGGAGTCATCCCCCACCGTCGCCGGGGTGTTTCTGATCCGGGCGGCGGTATCCGAGTTCGAGCGCGCATCAACGACGATCGGGACCTTCGACGAGCCGGATTCGCTGGTGACGACGGGTCCGTTCGCTCGAACCCGCAATCCCATGTATCTGGGGATGGCCCTCGGCCTGTCCGGCGTGGCTCTCAATGTCGGAACGGTGCCGGCGTGGGCGGGGCCGCTGGCTTTCGCCGCTCTCGCCAACTGCTGGTACATCCCCCATGAAGAACGGGCTCTCCGCGGTGCATTCGGATGCGGCTACGACCGGTACCGGTGTCTGGTACCCCGGTGGTACGGGCCACGACCACCCGTGCGAGAATCGAAGGCATGAGCGACCGCGTAGACATCGGCGATGTCACCCGGGGATCGGGTCTGCCTACGTCGACGCTCCATGTGTGGGAACGGGCCGGCCTTCTCGATCCGATCGGGCGCGATGGGCTTCGACGCCAATACGATGCCGAGGTCTTCCAGCGCCTTGCGACGATCGTGCTGCTTCAGCGAGGGGGCTTCACGCTGGAAGAGATCCGCGAACTCCTCGAACCGGACCCGACCGGT
>Ga0224510_10001669_pt1 | contig 14246 bp, 14 predicted proteins | sample SF_May12_sed_USG_FD_170161 | JGI IMG/M metagenome (GOLD analysis project Ga0224510, IMG submission 170161) | Sediment microbial communities from San Francisco Bay, California, United States - SF_May12_sed_USGS_4_1 | ecosystem: Environmental > Aquatic > Marine > Sediment | place: USA: California... | reverse complement strand
CCGGGATCAGCAGGCGTTCCGCATTCGGCGCATACGGCATCGACACGTTCGGCACCGTCACGCGCCGGACCGGCGCTCGCAGCGACCCGAAACCCTTGTCCGCAACGACCGCGGCGATCTGGCTCGCTGCGCTGCAGCAGTCGCGCGCCTCGTCGACGATCACGACACGGCCGGTTTTTGCGACCGAGCGCAGGATACCCTCCTCGTCCAGCGGCACCAGCGTCCGGCAGTCGACGACCTCGGTCGCGATGCCCTCGCTGGCCAGGAGTTTCGCGGCGGCCATGGACGGTTTCAGCATCGTGCCCATCGTGACGATGCAGACATCGTTGCCCTCCCGTGCGACCGACGCGACGCCGAAGGGCGTCGTGTGGTCGCCGTCCGGCACCTCGCCCATTTCGCCTCCACGCCCGGTTGCCTCGAGGAAGAAGGTCGGCAGATCGCCGCGGATGGACTCTTTCAGCAGCCCTTTCGCATCTGCGGGTGTCGCCGGCACGGCGACGCGCAGGCCGCCGAGATTCATGATGACGGGATACGGTGTATCCGAGTGCTGCGCGGCATTGCAGCCGCCCCCGCCGTAGCCGGCAATCACCGTGATCGGCAGCCTGACCTGGCCGCCGGTCATCAGGCGGAGCTTGGCCATCTGGTTCGCGATCGCATCGAAGCCGGTGTAGATGAAGTTCGAAAACATCATGTGCAGCACGACACGATAGCCGGCGGCGGCCGCCCCTACCGCCATGCCCGTCAGCGTCGCCTCGCAGATCGGCGAGTTCCAGATGCGGTCCCGCCCGAAGCGGTCCAGCAGTCCCGCCGTATCCCCGAACATGCTGATCTCGACGTCTTCGCCGTAGAGTATGACCTTCGGGTCGCGCTCCATTTCCTCGACGAGCGCTTCGTTGATGGCCTGCATGTAGCGTTTCTTCGCCATGGTCGTCTCCTCAGCCCCGGCCGACCGACATCAGCTCGAAAACGAGCCGTTCGCTGGCCGGCCCGCCGCCCTGGCCGTAACTCTCGGCCGCAGCCACTTCCTTCGCGACTTTCGCTGCTATCGCCGCCAGCCTCTTCTCGTCGGCAAGGCCGCAGGACAGCAGGCGATTCTTCAGGCGGTCGATCGGGTCGCGCTTCTTCCAGCGCTCGACCTCGTCGTCGTCGCGATAGGCACTGCCGAGGAAGTGGACCTCGGCCTCGATGTGGCCGTGGATCCGGTAGGTCTTGGCCTCGATGAACGACGGGCCGCCACGGCGCCGGGCCCGGTCGACCGCCTCGCCGGCCGCCTTCCAGACCGCCACCACGTCGTTGCCGTCCACGACGGTCGCCGGTATTTCGAACGCCCTGGCCCTTTCGAACAGTTCGCCGGCCGTCACCGTCTCCGACGGAGAAAACTCCGAGTAGGTGTTGTGCTCGCACATGAAGATCATGGGCAGGCGCCACAGGGTGCTGACGTTCAGCGTTTCCATCAGCACGCCCTGGTTCGCCGCGCCGTCGCCGAAAAAGCACACGGCGACCTGGCCCTTGCCATCGAGCCTGGCCGCAAGCGCCGCGCCGGCCGTGATTGCGAGTCCGCCGCCGACAATGCCGTTTGCGCCAACGATGCCCTTCGAGAAATCGGCGACGTGCATGGACCCGCCCATGCCCTTGCAAATGCCGTTTTCCCTGCCGTAGATCTCGGCGATCATCGGCCCGGGATCGCCGCCTTTCGCCAGGTAGTGGCCGTGCCCGCGGTGCGTGCCCGTGATCCAGTCGCTGTCGGCCAGGTGCTCGCACATGCCGACCGCGATCGCCTCCTGACCGACATACAGGTGTACCGCGCCCGGCAACTGGCCCGCTTTGAAGTCTGCGCTCAGCTGTTTCTCGACTCCGCGTATCAGCAGCATGCGCTCGTACATCTCGAGCTGCTGGGCGCCGGTCGGTTCGATTCCCCTCGTCGCTTTCGCCATGATTCCCCCTTTACCCGCGGCTTTGCTCGAGCGGTCGGCGCGGGTAACTGTTTACCGTACGGCGCTCGTCCGCCCGGCGGCATCAGGGATTACGCCTATTTCAGTCTCAGTAAGAGGAGTAACCCCCGTCTATGACGAAGCAATCCGCCGTGTGGTAAGCGGACGCGTCGCTCATCAGGTACACGGCAATCCCGCCGAAGTCCTCGACCTTGCCGAAGCGCCGCATCGGTATTCGGGGAATGACCGCGTCCCGGAATTTCTCGTTGGTAAACAGGCCCTCGGTCATCTCGGTCTCGGAGTAGCCCGGCAGGATCGCGTTCGCCGTGATGCCGTAGCGCGCTAGTTCGACGGCGAGCGACCGGACCAGCGAATTCAGCGCCGCCTTGCTCGCGCCGTAATGCTCGTTGCGCGCTACGCCGAACAGCGCAGCGATGCTGGAGGTTGCAACCAGCCGGCCGCCCGGCTGCCCCGCCTCGGCATTTGCGGCCATGTGCCGCGCCGCTGCCTGCAGCACGTGGAAAGCGGCATCGAGATTCACGTCGAGCATGCGGCGCCACTCCTCGAACGAACGCTCGAGGAAGGAACGCCGCCCGCCGCCGCCCGTGCCCGCATTGACGAAGCAGCCGTCGATCCGGCCGTACCGGTCGACGGCCGCGTCGAAGCTTTCTAGGACGCAGGCCGGGTCCGTCACATCGCAGCGGAGGGCGTGGACCGCGCCGCCGCGCGCTTCGAGTTCCTTCACGGCCGAATCGAGCTTTGCGGCGTTCCGACCCCAGATGCTGACGGCGCAGTTCGCATCGACCAGGGCCCGGGCCATGGCGAGGCCTATGCCGCCGTTGCCGCCGGTAATGACGGCCGCCTTGCCGCTCAGGTCGAACATCGACATACAGATAGCTCCCGGGCCACGGGGATTCTTTCAGACATCGCGCAGCTTCTGTCGCTGGATCTTGCCGGTGTGAGTCTTCGGCAACTCGGCCAGGAAGCGGATGTCGCGCGGGTACTTGTAAGGCGCGATCCGCCGCTTGACGAATTCCTGTAGTGCGGCGACGGTAGTCGTCGAAGCGTCGCCGTGGTCGTGCAGGACGACGCAGGCGCGGACGAGCTTGCCGCGCTTCGCGTCGTTGACGCCGACGACCGCACATTCGTGCACCAGCGGGTGTTCCAGCAGGGCACGCTCGACCTCCTGCGGCGAAATGTTGTAGCCGGCCGAGACGATCATGTCGTCGGACCGGTCCACGTACCAGTAATAGCCGTCGCTGTCCCTGACGAACAGGTCGCTCGTGAGGTTCCAGCCGTCGTGGACGAACGCCCGCTGGTTCTCGATGTCGTCCAGGTAACGGCAACCTGTCGGTCCGCGTATGGCCAGCCGCCCGGCCGCGTCCTGCGGCAGCGCATTTCCGTCTTCGTCCACCAGCCGCATCGTGTAACCGGGTATCGGCCTGCCCGTCGAGCCGATGCGCCCGACGTCCATCGTCTCGGACAGCACGGTGCAGATCAGCTCCGTTGCACCGAAGCCGTTGACGAGCTTGACTCCCGTGCGCTCATGCCAGGCCTCGAACAGCGGCGTCTGCAGGTTCTCGCCCGACGACGAGCATTTTCGGACGCTGCTGATATCGAAGCCCTCCATCGCGTCCAGAAGCTGGCGATAGGATGTCGGTACCGAGTACAGGCTCGTCACGCCATGTCGCTCGATCGCTTCGAGCACCTTTTCCGGTATCGGCCGCGGCACGTAGACGACTGTCGCCCGATAGCGTAACGGGTAGACCAGGAACACGGCGAGCCCGTAGGTGAAGGCCATCGACGGCGAGCCGCAGATCACGTCGTCCGGCAGGACCGAAAAGACGCGCGGGTAACAATCGCTTATCGCGACCAGGTCGCGGTGACAGTTGACGGTCGCCTTGGGGTGACCGGTCGTGCCGGAAGTAAACGAGATGATCGCGATGTCTTCGGCGGCGGTGTGCAGCGCCGGCAGGCCGCCGGCCTTGTTACGGATCGCCCGGTCCAGTTCCGCATCGCCGTCGCCGCGCGGCGTGAACAGCGCCGTCCGTTCCAGCGTCTCCGACAGGACCTGCGCCTTTTCGAGTTCGTCTGCCAGAGACTCCTCGCACAGTGCGAATCGCACCCTGACGCGGTCGAGGATGAATACGATCTCCTCGGCCTTCAGCAAGGGCATCGAGGCAACGCAAATCCCACCGACCTTCAGCACCGCCAGCCAGCATGCGGCCAGCATCGGGCTGTTGCCGGAGCGAAGCAGCACGCGGTTGCCGGGCTCGAGACCGTAGTCCTCGACGAGCACGCGTGCGATCCGGTCGACTGTGTCGATAAGCTTGCCGTAGCTCCAGGTTTCTTCCTCGAAGTGGAATGCCGGCTTGTCGCCGAGTCCCTCGGCCAGCGCGCCGCCCAGCAGGATGTCCGTGACGTTCATGTAATCGGGGTAGCGCGGCAGGTTCTCGCCGGTATAGTCGAAAACCGGCCAGGTGTCTTCCGGCGGGAGCATCGAGTAGATGTAGCGGTCCGTGTGTGCGGACACCACCGCCCCCCCGGACGCTGCGCGTTCGGACCTCTTGTGCTCTTGCATCGTCATACCTTCGCCATGGCCTGCGCGCGCTGCCCGCCGAGCCGGAACGGCGGCAGATCCGGAGATGTTTCGTCACTGAGGCTCTGGATGATGTGGTTGCGCGCGTTGTGAATGTGGTTGCGGATCGCATCCCTGCTCCCGTTGATGTCCTTCCTGCGTATCCTGTCGATCAGCTGCCGGTGCTCGTCGACGGAACTCTCGAGGCGATCGAGCGACATCCGGGAAAATTTGAAGCGAATGTAGAAGTGTTCGAAGGTCGTCAGGAGCTGCTGCACCAGCGCCTCGTTCTTGCTGAGGCGCGCGAGCTCCATGTGGAATTCGCTGTCGAGCATGAAGCGCTTGCGGTCGTAGACCTCCGGTCGATAGGCCGCATGTTCTGCAAACCTTTCCTCCAGCCGCTCTAGGTCGCGCGGCTCCGCCACCAGGATCGCCTGCTCGACGATGTAGGTCTCCAGCGCCTCGCGGATTCCGAACAGCTCCCAGGCCTCCTGGAGGCCCATTTTCCTCACGTAGAAACCCTTGAACGGGACGGAGGCGACGAAGCCCTCGTGCTCCATGCGATACAGCGCATTGATGATCGGCGTGGGCGACATGTCGAGTCGCTTGCTGAGATCGCCATAGGTGAGCTTCTGGCCGGGCGCCAGCTTCTGGTCGAGGATCAGCTCCTTGATCTTCTGGTAGGCCTCATCGGTCAGTACGCGCTTGTTTTCCACGCCTGCTCTCTTTGCGTCAGCGGCAGGACTGGCCGCCGTCTATGGTGAATTCGCCGCCCGTGATGAAGCTTGACGCACTCGACGCCAGCATCACCGCCAGGCCCTTGATCTCGGACGGGTCCGCCACCCGGCGCATCGGGATCATGGCCTTGACGGCCCTGGCCCCCTCGTCGCTCGTGACGAAGTCCCGGCTCATCGGCGTCAGGAAGTAGCCCGGCAGGATGGCATTGACCTGGATGTCATAACGCGCCCACTCCAGCGCCATGACCTTGGTAAGCTGCAGGCAGGCGGCTTTGCTGGCGCAGTAGGCGGACATCTTCGGCCAGGCCACGTAGGCAGCGATCGAGGCTACGTTGATGATCTTGCCGCCCCTGGCGCGGTTCGCCATGCCCGCGGCGACCTTCTTCGACAGCAGGAACGCGCCCTTGACGTTCGTGTCGAGCATGCGGTCCCACTGTTCTTCTGCCATCTCGAATATCAGTTGCTCCTCGATCATCCCGGCGTTGTTTACGAGGATGTCGATCGATCCGAGCTCGGCGGTCGTCTCGTCGACGAATGTGTCGACGCTCGCCGCGTCCGTGACGTCGAGCGCCAGCGCCAGGCTGCGCGCGCCGGTCGCGTCCGCGATCTCGCTGGCCGCGTCGGTGCAGCTTTCGCGGCGCCGCGAAGCGATGACGACGCTGGCGCCTGCCTCGGCCAGGCCCTGTGCTATGCCGCGGCCGATCCCCGAGCCGCCGCCGGTTACGACGGCGACTTTGCCGGAGAGATCGAAGCAGGACAGCGCAATCATCCCTGCACCATCACTTTTTCAGGAACACGGCCTCGGCGGACTTGCCGAGGATGTACTCGATTTCGCGCTCCGTGAACTCGATGTCCGTCTTGGGATTGCGAAAGACGTCGATCCACTGCTTCGTCGGCAGGTAATAAGTCGGCAGCGGCGCGTCGGACGCAAACATGATCTTCTCAGGACCCGTCCAGTCGATCATGTCGCGCAGCCAGTCGTAGAACTTCTTCGGGTTGATGCCGTAGTCGAACTGCCGGATCGACAGGTCCATGAAGCAGTTCGGCAGCGCGGTGCAGGCCAGCCGGCACTGCTCCCAGGACTCGAGGCCGGCATGCGCCATCACCATCTTGACCTCGGGATGGTCCTCGGCGGCGGTCGCGATCAGGTTCGGCGAACTCAGCTCCCAGTTGAATTCCAGGCCGCCGCTGTGAAACACGATCGGTACGCCCCATTCCGCGCATTTCTCGTAGAGCGGATAGCAGAGACGGTCATTCGGCTTGAATCCGGCGGAGGGCATCAGCTTGAAGCCCATCATGCCCCATTCCTCGATCGCCTCGGTCGCCTGCTGCAGGACGTCTGGGCGACGCGGGTCGATTGCGCAAAGCGGAATGAAGCGGCCGGGATACTCCTGCGCGTAGTCGGCCAGTATCTTGTTCTGTTCCCGGTTCGAAACCTTCGGCTCGCCGGTCACGCCGTAGGCCCAGTCCACCTGGAAAATCACGCACTTGTCGATGCCGGCGTCGTCCATCTCGGCGATCAATTTGGTGCCGTCCGGATCCAGCCGTTCGCGCACGCGGTTCACGTAATCGTTGGGCGTGATATTCGTCTTGTGCAGGCGGTTGTACAGGGACGCCGCCATGCGGGAGTTGTTGTGCAGGAACCGGCTGCGGACGAATCCCGGGCGGGTCAGGTGTACGTGCGTGTCGATGATCATTCTGGTTCTCCGGGTGCTCTCATTGCTTTGCATCCTCGCGGATGAATTCTTCGATGACCTTCAGCGGCGTGCCAGGCAGGAACACCTTGCGCACGCCCATGGACAGGAGCTCCGGCACCTGCTCCTTGAGGATGATCCCGCCGACGATCAGCCGGACCCCGCCGGCCCCGCGGTCGTCGAGCTCCCTGAGTACTTTCGGGACCAGCGTCATGTGGTCGCCGGCAAGGAAACTCAGGCCGGCGTAGTCCACGTCCTCGCTGATCGCGGCGTCGACTACCTCCGGGACCGTATGGCGAATGCCGAGGAACACGACGTCGAAGCCGGCCTCGCGCAGGGCATGCGCAACGAGCTTGGCGCCGCGGTCATGCCCGTCCAGGCCGAGTTTCGAAATCAGGATTTTTGGCTGTCTGTCTGTCATGGCATTTGATCGAGCCGAACTAACGGATCGACGTATCCCTGTATTCGCCCCACTTGTCACGCATCACCGCGCAGATCTCTCCGATCGACGCGTAGCACCGGACGGCATCGATCGTCGGCGGCATAAGGTTCTCGCCGCGGTCTATGGCGCCGGCGAGATTCTCCAGCGCGGCTGCGACGTCCGCCGGGCTGCGGGACGCTCGTACCTCGGCGAGCTTCCGGGCCTGCTTCTCGTCGATTGCCTGGTCGATGTGCAGGTACTGCTCGTCGTATCCCTGCTCGTCTTCCTCGACATACCCGTTGACCCCGACGACCACCGTCTCGCCGGATTCCAGCGCCTGCTGCTGCCGGAGGCTGGATCGCTGGATCTCGCCGCCTATGTAACCGTTCTCGATCGCGGCCAGCATGCCGCCCTGTTCGTCGATCTTCCTGAGGTAGTCCGCCGCCCGCTTCTCGATCTCGTTCGTCAGCGACTCGACGTAGTAGGACCCGGCCAGCGGGTCTATCGTGCTGCACAGGCCGGTCTCGGTCGCGAGTATCTGCTGCGTCCGGAGCGCAAGCTTCGAGGCCTCTTCGGAGGGCAGGGCGTGACCCTCGTCCCAGCTCGCGGTGTGGATCGCCTGGTGGCCACCGAGCGCGCCCATCAGCGCATGCAGCGCAATCCGCACGGTGTTGTTCAGCGGCTGCTGGGCGACCAGCGTCGACCCGCAGGAGCCGCTGAAGGTGCGGAACAGGTAGCTCTCCGCCTTTTTCGCGTCGAAGCGTTCCTTCATGACTCGGGCGAACAGGCGGCGAGCGGCACGGAACTTGGCGACTTCCTCGAACAGGTCGCGGTGACAACCGAGGCTGTAGGACAGCCGCGACGCGAAGTCGTCGACGTCGAGCCCGCGGGTCCGGGCCGCCTCGATATAGGCGATGGCGTTCGCGATCGTGAACGCCAGCTCCTGGACCGCGTCCGCGCCAGCCTCCCGGATGTGGTAACCGGTGATGCTCATCGTGTTCCACTTCGGCAGGTGCCTGGAGCAGTACTCGACGATGTCCATGCCGAGCTGCATGCTGGGCTTCGGCGGGAAGATGTACGTACCGCGGGCGACGAATTCCTTCAGGATGTCGTTCTGGGTCGTACCGGACAGCTTTGCGGCGGGCACGCCCTGTTTACCGGCCAGCACGATGTACATCGCAAGCAGCACCGTTGCCGGCGCATTTATGGTCATCGAGGTCGAGACCTCGTCGAGCGGGATGCCGTCGAAGACCGTTTCCATATCGGCCAGCGTGTCCACCGCGACACCGACGCGGCCGACGGCACCCTCCGATAGCGGGTCGTCGGAGTCATAGCCGAGCTGGGTCGGCAGGTCGAACGCGATCGACAGCCCGCGCATGCCTTCGGCGAGCAGGTAACGGAAGCGCTTGTTCGTGTCCTCGGCGGTTCCGTAACCGGCATACATGCGCATGGTCCAGGGGCGGCCCCGGTACATCGTCGGGTATACGCCGCGCGTATACGGGAACTCTCCCGGGAAACCGAGATCGCTTGCGTATTCCGAACCCTCGAGATCCAGCGGCGTGTAGAGGCGCTTGACGGGTATCCCGCTCGGTGTCGCGAACGAATCGCGCAATTCCGGCGCGCGCTCGAGCTGCTTCTTGAGCACGGTGTTTTCCCAGCGCTCGCTCGCCGTCCGGATGTTCTTCAGGTCGCTCATGTTCGTCTGCCGCCGCTCACAGCGGGACGTTCCCGTGCTTGCGCTCGCCCGGCCGCGGCGGTTTGCCGTCGCCCAGCATCGCCAGTGCCGTCGTGATGGCGCGCCGCGTTTCTTCCGGCCGGATGACCGCGTCGACGACCGACAGCGCGGAGGCGTGGTAGGGCGTCGTGTAGGTGCTGCGGTACTGCTCGATCTTTTCCGCCAGCAGCGATTCCGGATCGTCGGCCGCCTCGAGCTCGCGGCGATACAGGATTTTCACCGCCGGCTCGGCCGCCAGGATCTGCATCTCCGCAGACGGCCATGCGAAGACCTGGTCGAAACCGATCTCGTGCACGCCCATCGCGGGTATCGCGCCGCCGTGCATCCTGCGCATGATCACCGAGACTTTCGGCACGCTCGCCTCCGCCCAGGCATACAGCAGTTTCGCGCCGTGGCGCAGCAGCCCGCCATGCTCCTGCTTCGAGCCCGGCCAGAAGCCGGGCGCGTCGACGAGCGTGACGAGCGGGATGTTGAAAGCGTTGCAGGTGCGCACGAACCGCGCAGCCTTGTCGGAGGCGTCGAGATCGAGATAGCCGTCCAGGCACACCGGGTTGTTCGCGACGATGCCGGTCACGCGGCCGGCGAAACGTGCCATCCCGATGACAAGGTTAGGGGCGAACGACGGCTGCAGTTCGAGGAAATCGGCTGCGTCGACGAGCAGCCGGACGACATCACGCACGTCGAAGGCCTGCCCCGGGTCGGGCGGAACGATGTCCGTCAGCCCGGGGACCGATCGGTCCGGCGGGTCGCTGGACTCGCCGCGCGGGGGCGCCTCCGAGCTATTGCCCGGCAGGAAGCCGAGCAGCCTGCGCAGCTGGGCGAGGCACTCGCGCTCGTCGGCCGCGACCAGGTGTACGACGCCGGATTTCTGCGCATGGGCCTCGGCGCCGCCGAGTTCGTCGCCGGATATCTCTTCGCCCGTCAGTTCGCGCGTCACGGCGGGCCCGATCAGGAACAGGCGGGAGCTGCCCTCTACCTGCAGCACGAAGTCACTCAGTGCCGCGGAGTACGCGGCGCCGCCGGCGCAGGTTCCCATGATCGCAGCAAGCTGGGGGATCAAGCCGGAATTCATGACGTTCTGCCGGAATACGCCGGTGATGCCGTAGACGTTGTCCATGCCTTCCTGGATGCGCGCCCCGGCAGAAGCCGCCAGCGCGACGATCGGCACGCCGGCCTCGCGCGCGAGCCGCTGGACCTGCTGAATCTTCGCGCCGTGCACCTTGCCGGTCGATCCGCCGAACACGGTCTCGTCCTGGGCGTAGACGAAGACCCGGCGACCGTCGACGGTGCCGTGCCCCGTTACGACGCCGTCGCCCGGCACGCGTTTCGCATCCATGCCGAAGTCCCGGCACTGGTGCTCGGCGAGCGCGTTCAGCTCAACGAAGCTGCCCTCGTCGAGGAGCGCATCGATCCGTTCACGCGGACCCATGGAGCCCTTGCCGGCACGAACCTGTTCCTGCCGGGCGCGCGCTTCCTGCGCGTCCAGTTCCGCGAGCCGAGCTTCCCATGTCGTCGCGGCGCACATGGCAGCTAGCCGCAGGCGATGCCGCGCCGCGCGCGGCTCATGCGCCGACGTGTATCCATCGGTCTTCCTCGTCGATCCTGCGGCATTCCTCGCTCCAGTCGCTGACACAGCCGATCTTGTCCGGCGTCTCGTAGATGGCGACCTTGATCTCGCAGAGACCCGTCTTCTCGTCGGCCTCGATGGCGGCGACGTAGGCCGTCGCGTAGCCCAGCTTCTCGATCAGCTGGTCATTCAACATGTTCGCGATGATGCAGTTGTAGACCTTGATCCCGCGCTCCTTGAGCTTCGCCTCCTTGCGCATGTGCTGGCAGCCCTTCACCTTGAACGTGAGCAGGATATCCAGGCCGGCGACTGCGAAGGACGCACCCTTGATAAGGCCCTGGTCGACCATTGCCTGGAGACTGTTCCGGATCAGCTCGTCGCGGCTGCCGCCGTCCACGTTTGCAGCCTGGATGAAGTCGACACCGACGAACTCGGTCTTCCACCCGGCGCAATCCGACAGTTCATGGAAGAACAGCTCCTCCATCCGGGCCATCAGGTCGTTGTAGTACTCGAGCTTGTCCATCAGGCCTTCCCCTTCTCGTCGAAGCTTTCGTAATAGACGAGCTTCTCGAGCGGCAGCTTCGGGCGCGTCGTCTTGCCGAACTCCTCCCAGAAGACGAGCTCTTCGAGGGGCAGTTTCGGACGCGGGTGCTTGCGCTGCTCGAGCGCCCAGCCGATCGCGACGTACGCGATGACCTTGTACTCGCTCATGGCCGTCGGGATGTTGAGGATCGTCTTGAACTTGACCGCGTCGCGTGAGCTCGCGACGGGTCCGTGCACCCAGCACCCGCCGAGCCCGAGCGAATGCGCCTCGAGCAGGATATTCTCGATGGCGGCTGAAAGGTCGTAGGGAACGTCCACCGAACCTTCTTTCAGGCTGCCGCAAATCGCGATGACCACCGGGGCAACCTTGGCGAACTCCGATACCCGGCCCGAGTACATGAACTCGAGGACGCTGGCCCGCTTCTCCGGGTCCTCGATCTTCATGAAGCGCTCCTGCATGTGGCCCAGGCAATACCAGGCCGTCATGCGCGAGCCGCTGCCCATCTTCGCAAGGTCGCCGATGCGGTTGCGGGTCTCCTGGTCACGGATCACGACGAAGCGCCAGGGCTGGTAGTTCTCGCCGGTCGGCGCCCAGCGCGCCGCCTCCAGCACCTTGTCGATCATCGCCTCCGGCACCGGGTCCGGCTTGAAACGCCGGATGCTTTTCCGGCTGGTGATTACGTCGAGTATGTCTGCCATCGGCTTGCCTTCCTTACCCCGGGACTTGCACCCCGCGTACCGGCGACCGGCCCCGGCCTGGCTACGCCCCTGTCCGACCGCCTCCCCAACTTAATTAAATTTTGGCGATCGAGGGTCGTTTTTCCTTGCCACCGGCCGGTCCAGTGGACAGCCGGCGAAGCGTGCCAGGTCGGATTCCCGCGGACGCGCGAGCGCAACATTGCAAGCTATAGCCCACGGGGCTTAGGGATCATATAGGTACATTCCACCAGGCCGGGGATTCGCCGGCCCGACAGTTAATTTAATTTTGTTTGGACGGGTAACGACGGACAGGCGTAGCCGGCGACGACAGCGGGATCAGCCGATGAGGCGCAGCTCGCGGGCAATTATCCCGGGCGCCTCGCCGCCCGCGAGAAAGCCGGTCTCCGCCGCGCGTGCGGCCTTCCCGGTCGGCGAGGCGAACGCCGCCCGCAGGCTGTCGGCGTCGTCGAAGCAGGTGACGTCGAAGCCGTCGTAGAGTGGCTCGCGGCCGCCCTTGTAGCCTCCGAGGCGGGCCGGGTACTGGACGTAGCGCCGCAGCCCGGGCAGCGCCGCGAGCAGCGGGCCGTAGACCTCGAGCCAGCGAAACTGGAAATCTTGCGGGGACGCGTCCGGCCGGCGTTTGAAAAAGCGGATATACCGGATCGCGCCGTCGGCATTGGCGGACTCGAGTACAGGGCGTGCCTCGGTCAGTACCAGCGCCGTCGCGCCGCGGTCGAGGAAGTTCTCCTCGTCCTGCAGCACCCGCTGGTAGGCATCGCTCGTACCGATGTCGCGGAAGACCTGGCTGTCCCGGGCCCAGAGCTCGGCGACCCCGTCCCAGTCCGCCGCAGGCGCAGCAGTGCGCGCGTCGAGCGGATGCGATTGCGTATAGCGCTCGATACCCGGGAGCGCTTCGATGACGGCCGCGTGCTGCCGGCGCCAGTAGGCCTGGAACTCGGCCGGCGACAGCCCGGGCTTGCGTCTAAGGAGCGTGATCGCGGCAATCATGCGTGTCCTTTTGACACGGCAGGGACCCGCGGGGTATACGCAATTGCCGCGACGGCCATGTTCGGCCGGACGGGCGCCCCGCTCGCCGCCGGCGCGCCCTCGGCGGAATACTGCTATCCGCCGCCGGTCAGTTCCCGGTCTTTGCCAGTACGGCCGCGATGGCCGCGCCGCAGATGCCGCCGCGCACGGCCTCGAGCACGGAGTCCACCAGTGGCGCCGGCATCGTCCAGACGTCCTGGAACGAGTACAGCATGAAGTCGGCCGTTGCCCAGAGCAGGAGACCCGTCAGCGCGCCGCGCTTGGCGGCATCCGCCACCGACGCGCCCTTGTCGATGACGGTGGTCAACAGCAGGGCGTAAGTGATCAGCCCGACGATTTCCGCCCACAGCAGCGGCTCGGGCCGATTGACGTTTAGCGCGCCACCCGCCCAGCCGTCGAACATGCTGCCGAAGGCCAGGTCCCAGATCACGTAGCCCACGATATACAGCGTGATTGCGCCTGATACGGTGCCTATCCCCAGTCGTTTCGCATCCATCTCGTGTCACTCCCCGCGTACACGTTGCGACCCGCCCGGAACCGCCGTGCACGCGGCAGCTCCCCCAATTTCACAAGCGGATCAAGGATTTCCGAAGCAAGTATAGACCTCATGCGCCCGCCCGTGTGGCCGGTCAGCGGTCGAATGCCTCGATTATCGGGCAGGGCACGCCCCGAGGCGCGCTGGCGCAGTGCGTCAGCAGGCTCTTCAGGCTCCTGGCGATCTGCCGTTGCTCGCGGATGGCGGCTTCGACCTGCGCGAGCTTCTTCGACGCCAGCGCATGGACGCGATGGCGATCCCGAGTGCGGTCCAGCAGCAGGAGCTCCGCGATCTCCGCCAGCGAAAAGCCGCCGTCCTTCAGCCGGCGTATGAACCGGAGCTGCCGCAGGAGCTTCTCGTCGTACTCACGGTAGCTCGTGCTGCGCGGGCCGGGAACCGGCAGCAGTCCCCTGCGCTGGTAATAACGGACCGTTTCCACGCCAACGCCCCCCGCTCGCGCGAACGCCGAAATCGTCATCTTGCGCGTTCCCATCACACCCCCTTGACTCCGTACCATGGTACGGAGTGTAGAGTGCGCCCACCCTGACATTCAATGGAGAGATCTACCATGAATCACGTGAATCACCTGCACCATCACAGCGGACACGGTGACCAGGCGCCGCATCAATCAGCCAAGGCGTCGCTGAACCGGGTCGCCCTGAGCGCCACAGTGCATTGCCTGAGTGGATGTGCGATCGGCGAGGTGGCCGGTATGGTCATCGGCACCGCACTCGGCTGGAGCAACATGGCCACCATCGC
>Ga0224510_10001668_pt1 | contig 14246 bp, 13 predicted proteins | sample SF_May12_sed_USG_FD_170161 | JGI IMG/M metagenome (GOLD analysis project Ga0224510, IMG submission 170161) | Sediment microbial communities from San Francisco Bay, California, United States - SF_May12_sed_USGS_4_1 | ecosystem: Environmental > Aquatic > Marine > Sediment | place: USA: California... | reverse complement strand
TCTGCTTCTGGTCAATAGCAGCGTAGCCGAACTGGCGCAACTCTATGCCAGCCAATTTACTTTACATCTCCTTTCAGCAAGCGATAGCCTTGTCTTGTTGTGCTTTTCTGCCTCTCTAGGCTGGCTGGGTGCTTGGCTTTCAGCCACTTGGCATCTGCGAAAAACAGAATTCAACTAATTGATAACATTTGACTTATTTCAAACAAGCCTGATGGAATCATTTTTATATTTGGCACTCTTATACATCGAGTGCTAAAATGAAAAAAGGAGGTTACCTACATGGATCGTGCTTTGGCGTTACCCGTTCCTGCTGCTGTTGGCAGTATCGAGAGTTATATTCAGGCCGTAAACCGCTTTCCCATCCTGACCCAGGAAGAAGAATACGAACTGGCTTCCCGCTTTCGCCGCGATAATAACTTGGAGGCTGCGCGCCAGCTCATTATGTCGCATCTGCGCTTGGTGGTCAGCGTTGCACGCGGCTATAACGGCTATGGCCTGCCACAGGCAGACTTGATCCAGGAAGGCAATATCGGACTCATGAAGGCGGTCAAACGCTACGATCCGGAACGTGGAGTACGCCTGGTGTCATTTGCGCTGCACTGGATTCGTGCTGAAATACATGAGTACATATTGCGCAATTGGCGCTTGGTCAAGATTGCAACAACCAAGGCGCAGAGAAAGCTGTTTTTCAATCTGCGCAGCCTGAGGCAGGGGCTGGGAGCGCTAAGGCCGCAGGAAGCCACTGCCATCGCCAAGCAACTGAACGTCAGCGAAGATGATGTGCTGGAAATGGAAGCTCGTTTCAATGGCCATGAAATCGCATTGGATGCAGAAGTAAATGATGAAGAGGGAGACAGCTTTACTCCTGCTGCCTACCTGGCCTCTTCAGTTGAAGATGAGCCTTCCAGAGCACTTGAGCATAAGCAGATGGATGTGCTGAAAACCGAAGGTTTGGCACGCGCACTGGAAAATCTGGATGAGCGCAGCCGGCGTATTATCGAAGCCCGCTGGTTAAGTAATGAAACGCCAGCAACACTGCATGAATTGGCCAGTGAATTCAATGTATCGGCAGAGCGCATCCGCCAGATCGAGCAGAAAGCACTAACCAGGATGCAAGCTGAAATGCTTGCTGCTACTGCCTGACAGCAGCTCTATTTCCAAAACGCCAAAAGCAGGGAAGATGGCCTGCCAAGCACAAGGTTACACCATGCAAAAAAGCCCGCATTGCGGGCTTTTTTGCAGTGGTTCGGCGCCAGTCAAGCTGCTTGGATATTGGAAGCTTGCTTGCCTTTGGGCCCTTGAACGATGTCAAAAGTGACTTTCTGACCTTCTTTGAGTGTCTTGAAGCCGCTCATGTTGATGGCGGAAAAGTGCGCAAACAAATCTTCGCTCCCATCATCTGGCGTAATAAAACCAAAACCCTTGGCGTCATTGAACCACTTCACTGTACCATTTGCCATGTATTGCTTTCCTTTAAAAAACCGGGTTCCTCCCCGTCAAACTGTTTGAATTCCAAGACCGCACAACATGGCAAAACCAGTACTGCAGGTAACTTGATTCAAACCCCCACGCGCTTTTTACTCCTGTATCCCCATGATCGTCAAGAGGGCATGTCATGTTTTTTTGCAGAATACACTTGAAAATGTGACTCTAATCATTAAATATACGAATGCATATGGTGCAAAAATGAGTGCTTGATATGGCCACAAAACATGAAAAAGCCTCTGTTCTTGAAGTGGAGCGCAGCAAGAACAAGCAGCCCAGACTGTATAAGGTAATCATGTTCAATGACGATTACACAACCATGGATTTTGTTATCGAGGTTCTGCAGCTTTTTTTTGCCATGAACCGTGAACGTGCAACCCAAGTCATGCTCAAAGTACATCAGGAGGGCTCTGCAGTATGCGGTATTTACCCTAAGGATATTGCAGAAACCAAGGTGGAGCAGGTGTCAGCATTTGCCAAGCAGCGTGAGCATCCGCTACGATGTGAACTGGAGGTGACGTAAATCATGATTGCGCAAGAACTAGAAATCAGCCTGCATCTGGCGTTCGTCGAGGCGCGCCAGAAGCGCCATGAGTTCATCACAGTAGAACACCTGCTGCTCGCCATGCTGGACAATGCCTCCGCCGCCCATGTGCTGCGCGCCTGTGGGGCAGACATTGAAGAGCTGCGCGCTGTCCTGATCGAATTCATTGCCACTCACACCCCAGTTTTACCGGGAACGGCTGAAGTAGACACCCAGCCAACAGTCGGCTTCCAGCGCGTCATCCAGCGCGCCATCCTGCATGTGCAATCAACCAACAAGAAAGAAGTAACGGGCGCCAATATACTTGTTGCGCTATTCAGCGAAAAAGACTCTCATGCCGTGTTTTTCCTCAATCAGCGCGGTATAACACGGCTGGATGTGGTGAATTACATCGCACATGGCATCAACAAATCCACGCCGTCAACGCCCCAGAAAACTCCGGAAACCGACAATGAGCAGGAAGCCGGTAATGAAGGAGCATTGCGCGATTACACACTGGACCTGAATGCCCAGGCAATTGCCGGCAAGATTGATCCGCTGATCGGCCGGGAAGTCGAGTTGGAACGGGTTATCCAGACCCTGTGCCGCCGCCGTAAAAACAACCCTCTGCTGGTTGGTGAGGCCGGTGTGGGCAAGACTGCCATCGCCGAGGGCTTGGCGCGCCGCATCACGGAAAACAACGTACCGGAAATTCTCAAGGATGCGCATGTGTATGCGCTCGACATGGGAGCCTTATTGGCAGGCACCAAATACCGGGGTGATTTTGAGCAGCGCCTTAAGGCCGTTCTCAAAGAATTGGGCAATGCAAGCAATGCCATTCTGTTCATAGACGAGATCCACACCCTGATCGGGGCAGGAGCTGCATCGGGCGGCACCATGGATGCCTCCAACCTGTTGAAACCAGCCTTGGCCAGCGGCACCCTCAAGTGTATTGGTGCCACCACCTATCAGGAATATCGCGGCATCTTCGAAAAGGATCACGCGCTTTCCCGCCGCTTCCAGAAGGTGGATGTGCCCGAGCCGAGCGTGGAGCAGGCCATTGAGATATTGAAAGGCTTGAAGACCCGTTTTGAGACCCACCATGGCATCAAGTACAGCGCAGCCGCGCTGACCAGCGCCGTTGAGCTATCTGCACGTTTTATCAATGACCGTCATCTGCCGGACAAGGCCATAGACATCATTGATGAAGCCGGTGCAGCACAACGCATCCTGCCGAAATCCAAGCAGAAAAAACTCATCGGCAAGCATGAGATCGAGGACATCATCGCCAAGATCGCCCGCATTCCGCCGCGTACCGTTTCTTCGGATGACCGCAACACCCTTAAAACTCTGGATCGCGACCTCAAGGCCGTTGTTTTTGGTCAGGACAGGGCAATTGATGTCTTGGCGCGCGCGCTCAAGATGTCGCGTAGCGGCCTGGGCAACCCGCAAAAGCCGATAGGAAGCTTTTTATTTTCCGGCCCCACTGGTGTGGGCAAGACAGAAGTCGCGCGTCAATTGGCTTACAGCATGGGCATGCCGCTGCACCGCTTCGATATGTCCGAGTACATGGAGCGCCATGCCGTTTCGCGCCTGATCGGTGCGCCACCCGGCTATATTGGTTTTGACCAAGGTGGATTGCTCACCGAAGCCATCAGCAAGCAGCCTCATTCTGTATTGCTGCTGGATGAGATCGAAAAAGCGCACCCGGACATCTTTAACATCCTGCTGCAGGTGATGGATCACGGTACGCTTACTGACAACAATGGACGCAAGGCTGATTTCCGCAACGTGGTTATCATCATGACCACCAATGCAGGCGCGGAAGCCCTGAGCAAGACCCAGATCGGCTTTACCAAGAGCGCGGCATCTGGCGATGAAATGGCTGAAATCAAACGCCTGTTCACGCCGGAATTCCGCAACCGCCTGGATGCCATTGTTTCCTTCGCACCGCTGGATCGCGAAATCATTCTGCGCGTAGTGGACAAATTCCTGATGCAGCTTGAAGAACAACTGCATGAGAAAAAGGTGGAAGTTGTATTCACCGATGCGTTGAAAGACTATCTTGCCAAGCATGGCTTTGACCCGGTCATGGGCGCACGCCCCATGTCACGCCTCATCCAGGACACCATTCGTAGTGCACTGGCCGATGAACTGCTGTTCGGCAAGCTGGCAAACGGCGGCAAGGTGACCGTAGGCGTAGGCGCTGACGAAAAGGTCAAGCTGGAGTTTGCGGAAGAGGTTATTCCTGCCTGAACCGATATACCGGGGGCGCTTCGCCCCCTCCCCCACCGGACCTCTTCATTTCGGTTCACTCGCTGTCGCTGTCGGCAGCTATCTTGATGCAAGAAAACACCATGGCGCCTGGCTGGTGCGCATGGAGGATCTTGATGTGCCGCGCTGCATGCCGGGTGCGGCAGATGCCATCCTGCGCACGCTGGAAGCATATGGCTTGCATTGGGATGAAGCTGTCATATACCAGAGCCAGCGCACTGCAGCCTATGAAGACGCCCTGGATAAGTTAAAAACAGCCGGAGTAGTATATCCCTGCTGCTGCACACGCAAGGAAATTGCGGATTCGGCGCTGCATGGCATTGAAGGCCCGGTATATCCCGGCACTTGCCGCAACGGCATTCCCTCAAAAAAAATGGCAAGAGCCTGGCGGGTACGAGCGGATGGAGCCATTGCATTTAACGATTGCCTGCAAGGCTGCATCAGCCAGAATCTCGAAAATGAAATCGGTGATTTCGTGGTAAAGCGCGCCGACGGGCTGTTTGCCTACCAGCTTGCAGTGGTCGTAGACGATGCTTTCCAGAATATCACCCATGTTGTGCGCGGCTCGGATCTGCTGGCTTCCACGCCACGACAGATCCATTTGCAGCAACTTCTGGGGTTGCCCCCCCTCGCCTACATGCACCTGCCTATCGCCGTAAACGGGCGTGGCGAAAAGCTGAGCAAACAAACCCTCGCGCCCGCCATCACAACTGAGCATATTGCTGCAACCCTGGTTTCGGTATTGCACTTCCTCAAGCAGCAACCGCCAAGTGAATTAAGGGCAGGAAGTGCAAAGGAGATACTGAACTGGGCAACAGCCAATTGGCAACCGGAGCAAATGAAGGGATGCAGGCAGATCCCGGCATTGGGGCATGAACACGCCTGCTTGCTTTGAACTGTCAGCCTAATCCGCTACTACCCGGTTGCGTCCATTATTTTTTGCTTCATATAGACGCTTGTCGGCAAGCTGCAGCAGCATCTCAGGGCTTGCTACCCCCGGCTCCTTGCTTCCCAATCCAATGCTGACAGTAATCTTAAAATTGCGAGCTTGAATATCCGGTAATACAATTTTTGAAATAGCATTACGCAACCTTTCTGCAAGGCGGTACAGCTGCTCCACCGGGGTATCCGGGCAAATCACCAGAAACTCCTCCCCACCAAAACGGCAAACAATATCCTGCTTGCGCACAGATAAATTCATGGTTTCTGCCACCCGCTTCAGCGCATCATCGCCTGCTTTATGGCCATATTCATCATTAATCTTCTTGAAATGATCAATATCCACCATCATGCATGACAACTGGCGACCGCTACGCACTGCAATTGCCCATTGCTGCTCAAGATTCTCATTCGCAGAGCGGCGGTTGGGCAGGCCGGTCAGCACATCGGTAAGCGCCAGTTGCTGCAGGCGTTCATTGGAAACCGCCAGTTCGGTAGCAAGCTTGTGCAGTTGCTGGCGGTCAAACTCAAGCTCTTCCTGCAATTGCACCACACGCTGGGCAGCACCCAGTCTTGCAGCCAGCACCTTTGGATTAATGGGCTTGGTCATGTAGTCATTCGCCCCGGCCTCAAATGCCTCCACCATTCTGTCCGTGCTTTCCTGTGCCGTCATCATGAATACATAAATATTGCGCCAATTTTCGTTTTGCCTGAGCGCCTTGCAAAATTCAAGTCCGCTCATCTCCGGCATGATCCAGTCAACGAGTATGAGCTGAGGCATGTGTTTTTCAAGCATGCCCAAGGCACTTTTTCCGCTATTCGCCATAAATACCGTATGGCCGGTGCATTCCAGCAGCATTTTCAGCATCAGCAGTACGGCCCGGTCATCATCCACCAGAAGAATGCGCAATTTATAATCCGAAGGGTTGCATGGTATTTCCATCCCGCCCAGCGCTTCCGGCGCCAGCGGTGCAACCTCCAGCATTTTTGCAAAAGGAGGGATAGTCGCCGTACGGATGCCATAGGCCTTGCCCCAATCCTGCCATTCAACAACCACCTTATCTCCCATCTCAATGAGCGCCTCGGATTCCACACCCAACCGGATGGCTTTAAAAATCAGCTTGGGAACCATGGGCTGGCGCTGTTTGCTCTGTGCCAGGCATACCCTTGCAAAATAATTGGCAACATGCAGTATGTGCAGCAGGTACCATTCCCTGCTCCCTTCCAGAGTACTGGACTGAGACGGGTCTTCGTGATGCAGCGCAACCTCATGGAATACAGCAGGTATGTTCCAGTCAGCCAGCATTTCCTTGGTCAACTGGTTATGATCCAGGCCGAATTCTGCGCGCTCAAGATCAACCAACTTTACTTCACTACCTGATACGGCTTTTTCAAGGACGGTTGCATATTCCTTCGGATAGGCCGTTGCCAGCGCCAGGGCGCCAATCTGGCTCAGCAGCCCGAGAACAAAAATCTCTTCCGGTGACCCGATTCCCTTACGAACAATTAATTTTTGCGCAACAATCGCCGTCAGCAAGGAATGCGACCAGAAAGCCTGGTAATCAAATTTCTTGCAGGCCCCGCTACGGTTGTTGTCAACCAGTGACAAGGCCAAGGCAAGCTGACGCACCGTATTCATACCCAGCACAATAAGCGCATCCATTATGGATACGACAGGCTTTATATTGCGTAATGCTGACGAGTTGGCCGCCTTGACAATCCGGCTGGATAACGCGGGATCCACCTTGATTGCCCGGGCTATTTCCAGGTTGGTTATATCTTCATTCTGGCTGAGCCGGAATACTTCCAGCGCTGCACCCTTGGGAGAAGGCAACCGGTCTGCGGACTTGAGCTCCCCGAAAGCGGGTTTACCGGTCATAATCCAAATTCCATAGAATCAACTAGTGACATTATTCATAAAATCGGCAAAAATGTAAAAAACTTGAACTTTAACCAGGCACGGGGAAATAATTTATGACCGCCAGTAATCAAAATAACATTTCCGACAAATATTGCCCACGGTTCGGCCAGATGGCTGTGGAGATGAAATTCATTACTGCAGCTCAGCTTAAAGAAGCTCTATGCTGCCAGATAGAAGAGGAGCTTTCCGGCCAGAAACGCCGCCTGCTGGGGGCTATCTTGTACAGCAAAGACTGGATGACAAGCGAACAGATCGAGCAGGTGATGAATATGCTCCTCAAGCAAATGCGCAAGGAAGGCGAGAAAACAAACAGCGCCTGACTCGCCTCTCGATAACTTTGCTTAGCCGCACGATAAATTCAAGCAACAGGGCGCGGCTTCTCTCCAGCAGCAGAATTCCGTGCCTGATTCCCGCAAGATAGCCAGGCTTGCCGCCTTGCCGCCTCCACTTATAGCCTTGTTGCTGCAAGGCGTCGCGTTCCTTGCCACCATGGTTGGCCTCCTGTTAGCACGCCAAGCCGGTTATGCAATTACACTCTTTCCTCTTGCTTTATTAAGCGGATTTTTTGCTGCATTGTTCAGTTGGGTTTTCGGCCTTGCCAGGTGGTGGATCCCGATCCAGCTGTTTTTCTTGCCCGCCGTGGTGTGGGCTTTATCCCTTGACATTCCGCCAATCTGGTTTCTGGCTGCCTTTCTTGCCCTGCTCGCCATCTACTGGAGCACTTTCCGCACACAAGTGCCGCTTTATCTCTCAAGCAACAAGGTATGTCTAGCGCTGGAAACCTTGCTTCCGGCTCAAAGGCAAGGGCTCAGTTTCATGGATATTGGCTCCGGCATGGGAGGAGTGCTGGTCAATCTTGCCAAGGCACACCCGGATAGCCATTTCTTTGGTGTAGAAACTGCACCGCTTCCTTTCCTGGCAAGCTGGCTGCGCATCAGGCTGGGCCGCCACCGCAATTGCCAGGTTGCGTGGCGTAGCCTCTGGACATGTGACCTCTCACAATACGACATCGTATTCGCCTATCTCTCTCCTGCCCCCATGGAGCGTCTGTGGCAAAAAGTCCAAAGCGAAATGCGCCCCGGCACGCTATTCATTAGCAACACCTTCATGGTTCCTGGCCAGCCGCCACAAGACACCATCACGCTTGATGATCTGCATGGCTCCACTCTGTACATTTGGCGCATGTAGCTATTCTGCCTTGCCGTCTGGAGCGATTCACTCCTGCCAAATCACAGGGTTACGCCAACTCTTCCCATCCGGCCAAATTTTCGTTACGATGCTCACTAAATTCCAGCGTGCTCACGTCAAGCGCGCCCTGCGCAACAGCACCAAACCTATAATCACCATAATATAAACGAGGCCATTTCATGAGTGAACACATCCGTTATGTTACAGACGCAACCTTTACTGCCGAAGCACTGCAGGCGCCGCTCCCCGTCCTGGTGGACTATTGGGCGGAATGGTGCGGCCCCTGCCGCATGATTGCCCCAATCCTGGAAGAAGTCGCCAAGGAATACAGTGGGCGCCTGATAGTAGCCAAGCTGAATGTGGATGAAAACCAGCAAACTCCGCAAAAATACGGCATTCGTGGCATACCCACACTGATGCTGTTCAAAAATGGCAATATCGAGGCAACCAAGGTCGGCGCAGTATCGAAATCACAACTCACAGCATTTATTGACAGTCATATCTAAACCGTATAACCTCCCGCCTGCAACTGTCCTGTTTATCCCCTTGGCATTTCACAAAACATACTAAAGATATTCCGGGCAGTTCGGGCGTGGCATTTCTTGTAAATCGCAGCATTTCCCTTCAGGCAGAATTTCCCCTTAGACCAGACAGGTTTTCCCCAATCCACAATTCTTGACAGCCTTACCCTTATGCATTTATCCGATCTCAAGACAAAACATATTACCGAGCTGGTGGAAATAGCCATTACCAACCAGATAGACAACGCCAACCGCATGCGCAAGCAGGACCTGATTTTTGCGCTGCTGAAAAACCAGGCCAAAAAGGGCGAAAGCATTTATGGCGATGGCACGCTGGAAGTGTTGCCGGACGGATTCGGGTTCCTGCGCTCACCCGACACTTCCTATCTGGCCGGCCCGGACGACATCTATGTCAGCCCCAGCCAGATTCGCCGCTTCAACCTGCACACGGGCGACTCGATTGAAGGCGAAATCCGTACCCCCAAGGAAGGCGAGCGCTATGTTGCGCTAGTGAAGGTGGACCGCGTCAATGGTGAAGCGCCGGAAAACGCCAAGAACAAAATTCTGTTTGAAAACCTGACCCCGCTGTTCCCGACCGAACAAATGATACTGGAGCGCGATATCCGCGCCGAAGAAAACATCACCGGCCGCATCATTGACATGATCGCTCCCATCGGCAAGGGCCAGCGCGGCCTGCTGGTCGCCTCGCCCAAGTCCGGCAAGACCGTCATGCTGCAGCACATCGCCCATTCCATTTCGTCAAACAACCCCAATGCCGTTTTAATTGTGCTGCTGATTGACGAACGCCCTGAAGAAGTAACCGAGATGAGCCGCACCGTGCGCGGTGAAGTGGTCGCCTCTACTTTTGACGAGCCGGCCACGCGCCATGTGCAGGTCGCGGAAATGGTGCTGGAAAAAGCAAAGCGCCTCGTCGAGCACAAAAAGGATGTGATTATTCTGCTGGATTCCATCACCCGCCTCGCGCGCGCCTACAACACCGTGGTGCCTTCCTCCGGCAAGGTACTGACTGGCGGTGTGGACGCCAACGCGCTGCAGCGCCCAAAGCGCTTCTTTGGTGCCGCACGCAACGTCGAAGAAGGCGGCTCGCTCACCATCATTGCCACCGCGCTGGTTGATACCGGCTCGCGCATGGACGACGTGATCTATGAAGAATTCAAGGGTACCGGCAACATGGAAATCCACCTGGATCGCCGCATGGCCGAAAAACGCATCTACCCTGCCATCAACGTCAACCGCTCCGGCACGCGCAAGGAAGAACTGCTGATCAAGCAAGACCTGCTGCAGAAAATATGGGTGCTGCGCAAACTGCTCTACCCCATGGACGAACTCGAAGCCATGGAATTCCTGCTCGACAAGGTCAAGGCCACGAAGAATAACGCCGATTTCTTCGATTCCATGCGGCGGTAACCAGTAAACCCTTTCATGATAAATTAGGGCTGATGGAATGGCCTTGGCATTGAACCCATTCCTCAGCCTCTTTCAATCTGCGGAATATTCTGGGTGAAACAGGTGCATGTTTTGCCACGATATACTCAGCAAACTCAATTTTTCTTAATTCGTGCTCCTGGCATACCAGCGCAATCCTGGCGCCAGCCGGGATGCCAAGCTCATTGAACATTTTACCGAATTCATAAATCTGGTTTACTGGCCCCGGACCTTCAAGAAAACCATGGCATACAATATTTTGTATATTGGTCTGCCTGCATGTTTCCGCAATTTTCTTCCAGATGCTGATAACACTGTCGAGGGATTCCTCTCCTGAAACGACTACATACAAATAGGTATCTTTTACCTCAATAGACACATCATAGTTCATATCATTACCGTATCCACACCGTTTTAGCGTTTACAAATTCCAGTATTCCCAGCCTCGACAATTCCCGCCCATAACCTGATGCCTTCGTCCCGCCAAAAGGCAGGCGCGGGTCAGACTTGACCATACCATTGATGAAAGTGCACCCCGCCTGAAGTTGCATAGCCAGCTGTTCGGCACGCGCCGTATCGCGGCTCCAGATGGAAGAGCCGAGACCAAAGCGGGTTTCGTTGGCGATGCGCAATGCATCCAGTTCACTAGATGCGCGGATAATGATCGCTACCGGGCCGAACAGCTCTTCACGCCAGGCGCAGACTTTATCGGTCACGTGATCGAGAATCGAGGGTTGGTAGAAATATCCTTCCCGCTCTGCAGGCTGGCAACCGGCCACTGCCACTGCACCTTGGGCGATGGAATCCCTGACTTGGCGGTGCAGCATATCGCGCAAATCGGCACGGGCCATCGGGCCAATCTGTGTTGTATCATCCATCGGGTCTCCAAGCTTAAGCGCTTCCACCCTGGACTTGAATTCACGCAGGAAGTCATCGGCTATTTGCGGCGCCAGAATGAAACGCTTGGCGGCAATGCACGACTGGCCGCAATTCAGGAAGCGCGATGCGATGGCATTGTTAAGCGCCAGCTCCAAATCGGCGTCATGCAGCACAATGAACGGGTCAGAGCCGCCCAGTTCCAGCACGCACTTCTTGAGATGCTGTCCGGCAAGCGCAGCCACCTTGCGCCCGGCTGCTTCCGAGCCGGTGAGCGTGACAGCATGCACATGCGGGCTGGCAATGGCCTCTGCCGCCTGCTCCACTTCGATCATCAGGCTGGTAAACAACCCTTCCGGCAAGCCGCTGTCGCGGAAAATGGCTTCTATCGCCAGTGCGCATTTGGGTACATTGGGCGCATGCTTCAGGGCAACTGCGTTACCCGCCATCAGGGCCGGTGCAGCAGCGCGAAACACCTGCCAGAACGGGAAATTCCACGGCATGATGGCAAACAGAACTCCCAGCGGATAATGCGCAATATAGCTCCTGCCCGCATCCGACTCGACTGGCTCGTCGCGCAGGAAATTTTCCGCATGTTCGGCATAATAATCGCACACGCTGGCGCACTTCTCGACCTCAGCGCGCGCTTCACGCAACAGCTTGCCCATTTCCTGCGTAATGAGCAGCGCATACTGGTCACACTGTGCGCGTAGGTGCGCTGCCGCCTCACGCAACACATTTGCCCGCACCGCAAACGGCGTTTGCGCCCAGCCCTGTTGCGCACTGTTGGCTTTTTCCAAGGCTTTCTGCAAATGCGCAGAACCCCAGCTGGCATAGGTCTGGAGCAACTGGTTAGTGGCAGGATTGAGGCTGGTGTGCGGCATGATCGTTACCCTCCCTCGTTCTATCTAACGCACCATGGCATAACGCCCGCTTACGCGGGCGTTATGCTGATTAAAACATTCCAGGAAAATCCCTTGCTGTTTATGCCTGCTGCAGGGCAGCAAGCACGCCATCCAGCATTTTCTTGGCATCGCCGAACAGCATGCGGTTGTTCTCCTTGTAGAAGAGCGGATTGTCCACGCCTGCATAGCCAGAGGCCATGCTGCGCTTCATCACAATCGAGGTTTTCGCCTTCCACACTTCCAGCACCGGCATGCCGGCAATCGGGCTGTTCGGATCGTCCTGCGCCGCAGGGTTCACGATGTCGTTGGCACCGATCACCATCGCCACGTCGGTATCCGGAAAGTCATCGTTGAGCTCGTCCATTTCCAGCACGATGTCATAAGGCACCTTGGCCTCGGCCAGCAGCACGTTCATGTGGCCTGGCATGCGACCCGCAACCGGATGGATGCCGAAGCGCACATTGACACCCTTCTCGCGCAGCAGCTTGGTGATTTCAAAGACTGTGTGCTGCGCCTGCGCCACCGCCATGCCGTAGCCGGGCACGATGATGACGTTCTTGGCTTCGCGCAACAGTTCGGCGGTTTCTTGCGCATTGACGGCAACAACTTCCCCGGGGGGTTGTTGCGCCTCACCGCTGGGTGCAGCAGCAGGTGTGCCGCTGCCCGTGCCGAAGCCGCCCGCAATCACGCTGATGAAATGGCGGTTCATCGCCTTGCACATGATGTAGGAAAGGATCGCACCGGAAGAGCCAACCAGCGCGCCAGTCACGATCAAGAGGTCGTTATTCAGCATGAAGCCGGTGGCAGAGGCCGCCCAGCCGGAGTAGCTGTTCAGCATGGAAACCACCACCGGCATGTCGGCGCCACCGATGGCCATCACCATGTGAATACCAAACAGGAGCGAAATCACGGTCATCACGATCAGCGGAACCATGCCGTCGCTCACCGAATGGGATTGAGTGAATTTCCAGCCGAAAAATATTACGACCAGCAGGCCCACAAGATTGATCCAGTGGCGTGCAGGCAGAAGCAACGGCTTGCCGTCAATCTTGCCAGACAGTTTGCCGAAGGCGATGATCGAGCCGGAGAAAGTAATCGCGCCGATCAGGATGCCGATGTAGATTTCAATCTCGTGAATGGCTTTCTCGGCACTGGTCAAATTGGCTGACGCCGACGGGTCAATATAGTTGGCAAAGCCAACCAGGCAGGCCGCAAGGCCGACCAGACTGTGCATCAATGCCACCAGCTCGGGCATCTGCGTCATCTTGACCACGCGTGCGGCATAGAGGCCAACAGCGCCCCCGGCCACCATGGCTGCGATGATCCAGGGAATGCCCGCCATTGTGACGCGTGGCCCGAAGATGGTAGCCAATACGGCAATGGCCATGCCGACCATGCCATAGAGGTTGCCACGCCGCGAGGTCTCAGGGTGGGAAAGGCCGCCGAGGCTCAAAATAAAAAGTATCGTTGCAGCGATATATGAAACTGTTGCCAAACTTGCAGACATGATTTATTTCCTTATTTGCGGAACATTGCCAGCATGCGCTGAGTGACGGCGAAACCGCCGAGCATGTTGACGGCGGTGAGCGCCAGCGCAAGGATTGCGAGCGCCAGGATGAGCCCTCTGCCACTGCCTCCATCAGGCGGCGCAATCTGCACCAGTGCACCGATGGCGATAATGCTGGAAATTGCGTTGGTCACGCTCATCAGCGGCGTATGCAGGGCAGGCGTAACGTTCCACACCACCATGTAACCGACGAAGCAGGCCAGCACGAACACCGTGAAGTGACCAAGGAAGGCTGCCGGAGCATAGGCGCCGACAAGCCAGAACATGAGTGCACCGACACCAAATACGATGGCCAGTGTGCTTCCTGCCATCGGCTCGCCGCCTCCGCCATGCCCATGGCCTCCCTTTGATGCAGCCGCTGCAGCCGGCTTGGCAGCAGGCTTGGCTGGGGCTGCCGGAATCTTGGGTGCAGGCGGTGGCCAGGTGATATTGCCTTCCTTGATGACCGTCAGGCCGCGGATGGCGTCGTCTTCCATATTGACGTTGATGATACCGTCCTTGGTCTTGCAGAGTTCCTCAGTCAGGCGCAACAGGTTGGTTGCATAAAGAGTCGAGGACTGCTTGGCCAGACGGCTGGGCAGGTCGGTATAGCCAACGATGG
>Ga0224510_10001667_pt1 | contig 14259 bp, 14 predicted proteins | sample SF_May12_sed_USG_FD_170161 | JGI IMG/M metagenome (GOLD analysis project Ga0224510, IMG submission 170161) | Sediment microbial communities from San Francisco Bay, California, United States - SF_May12_sed_USGS_4_1 | ecosystem: Environmental > Aquatic > Marine > Sediment | place: USA: California... | reverse complement strand
TATGCCATGATCCTGCTGGTGGATGTTCCTTTTACCATTGTCTTCCTGGCCGGGATGTGGCTTGTCAGCCCGGCGCTCACGCTGATCGTGATGGCCTCACTCCCGACCTACGTGTTGTTGTCCTTTTTCATGACTCCGGCGATACGGGCTCGTCTGCACGATTCCGTCAATCGAGGGGCGGACAAGCAGGCGCTTGTGGTCGAGGCGGTCAGCAGCATCCAAACAGTGAGGACTCTGGCGGTGGAGCCGTCGTTCTTGCGGAAATGGGAGGAACAACTGGCCGGCTCTGTGCAGGCGAGCTTCCGCATGACGAGCGTGATGACGATCGCCGGTCAATCCGCGATCTGTGTGCAGAAACTCACGATGGTGGCTGTGCTGTGGCTGGGAGCCTCTCAAGTGATCGAAGGCCAACTGAGCATCGGGCAGTTGATCGCCTTCGGCATGTTGTCGGCTCACGTGACCGGCCCAATTCTGAGATGGGTCAACCTTTGGCCGGAGTTTCAGCAAGCGGGCATTTCGGTCCGTCGACTGGGCGAGGTGCTGAACAGTCAGCCGGAATCTTCCTACAACCAATATCGAACCACGATTCCGCAGGTCCAGGGGCAGATCCGGTTTGAAGACGTCACATTTCGATATCGGTCAGATGGACCGACGGTCATTCGCAACCTGTCCTTTTCCGTCGAGCCTGGCCGCATCGTCGGGATCGTTGGACGGTCTGGGGCGGGGAAAAGCACGATCGCCAAATTGCTTCAGTGTCTGTATAGGCCTGAACAGGGGCGAATCCTGGTGGATGGCGTCGATCTGGCCCAGGTCGATCCGGCCTGGCTGCGTAGGCACGTGGGTGTCGTGCTGCAGGAGAATGTTCTGTTCAACGGTTCGGTCCGGAGCAACATCGAATTGAGCAATCCCGGTCTGTCGATGGAGCAGGTGATTCAGGCGGCAAAGTTATCCGGAGTCCATGAGCGTATCCTGGAATTATCGGAGGGCTACGACACTCAGATCGGCGAACGTGGGTGTCTGCTCTCGAGCGGACAACGCCAGTGGATTGCAATTGCCCGTGCCGTAGCCGTGAATCCCCGTATTCTGATATTCGACGATGCCCTCAATGCATTGGACGATGAATCCGACGCGGTGCTTCAGGAGCACATGGCCCAGATTGCTCAGGGTCGAACCTTGTTCATCATGGCCAATCGATTGAGCGCGGTGCGCCACGCCCATCGCATCTACGTAGTGGACAACGGGGAGATCATTGAGCAAGGCCGATATGAGGACTTGCTCGAGAGCGAGGGAGCCTCTCCACGGCTGAGTCTGTCTCAGACAGGAAGCTAACCACGAGGCGTCGATGGCCTTCAGATCACTGGGAAGACAATGGACCGTCTGGAAAGCAGCCTGGGAGGCGGAATCAGGACAACCTCCCAATAGAGCCGTTCCAGAGGGGCCTGCCGCAGAGTTTCTTCCGGAGGCCTTGGACCTTCAGCACAGACCTACGTCGCCGATCGGCCCGGCGCTGCTGGTGACGATGCTGATCATATCCGTGGCCCTGGCATGCTGGACCCTGTTGGTGAGGATCGATTCGGTCACGGCTGCTCACGGGAAGGTCGTCCGGAGTGGTGACTCAAAGCCTATGCATTCGTCTGAATCAGGTGTGGTCAGAACGGTTTATGTTCAGGATGGACAAACGGTGAAGCAGGGGGATGTCTTGATCGAACTGGAGGGGACCAGGACGCTCGAGGAGCGAGATCGTATCAGCAAGGAGTATCGAGCAATACAGGTGGAGGCTGCCCGGTTACGGGCGCTCATCGAACACCAGACGACACTCAAGGCGCCGCCCGACGGGGATGCGGACGAGATTCGCTTCCAACAACAGCTGTTGCGGGATCAATTGACTCAGCATCAGGCCAAGATCGCGGCGGCCCAGCAACTTGTGAATGAACGTCGGACAACAATGGGGCAGACCAAGGAGACTCTGCTCCGGGGCAAGGCCGCGCTGGCGGTGGAGACAGCGCGTGCGGAGCAGTCAAAGAAACTCGTGGAGCATGGAGTTGGAGCGAAGGCGGATTTTCTGCAGGCCGAAAGTCGACGTCTCGAGAAGTTCGAGGAGGTGAGTCGCCTACAGAAACAGCTGGAACAGGATCGAGCGGCCCTTGTGGAAGCTGAGCAGGAGGCTCATGCTCTGGTTTGGAATTTTCGGAAGACGAAACAGGCGGAGCTTTCGGCGCTCGAAGCCAAAGCCGCTTCGCTTGCGCAGGAGGCGACAAAAGCTGAACGGAATATCGGTTTGCAGCAGGTGCGTTCGCCGATGGATGGGGTGGTGCACCAACTCGCGGTTCAGGCCGTTGGCACGGTCGTGACGCCTGCCCAGCAGTTGCTCATGGTGGTGCCGCCGGACCAGTCAGTCGAAGTCGAGGCGCACGTCGAGCTCAGCGATGTGGGGATGGTCCACACAGGACAGCCGGTTGAGGTCAAGATCAACGCTCTTCAGTCGGCCTCACACAGTACGATTCGCGGGTATGTGTTGAAGGGCCCTGACGACGCGCCGTCGGTCAAGAATGTCGAACCGGTCTCTCCTGTACGGGTCCGACTGGATCGTGCGACCATCCGAGAGGGGAACACAGAGGTCACACTTGCTCCCGGGACGGTGGTGATGGTGGAGATCAAGACCGGTCCGCGCCGCATGATCGACTATCTGCTGGAGCCCCTCCGTCAATCCGGGAACGAACGTGTGCGGGAGTGGAACGACTTCGTTCATGCGGTGCGCGGTTTCCTCGATCGTCGACAGCTATCGTAAGACCTTCAGAACATCGAACAGACAGTGTGCGAGAGACGGAGCAACTGGAGATCGTTATGCCCTTCAGACTGAAAGGACCTCGGTGTTCGCATCCTTACCGATACCGTGCTTCCGGTGCAGGCAGGGTTTTGATCCACGGGAGGGCTCTGGTATCTTTGTCTGCGGCAAGAGAGATACGCGATGCCACGCAATGACCAGGCCGTTCGGCAACTCATCGTCCTCAAGAAACTGGAAGCATCGCGGCATGGACTCACCTTGGAACAACTCGCCGACGGACTCGATTCTGCTGCGGCTCGCCATCCACGAACCTTGCGGCGAGACCTCGAGGCGATTGAGTCAGCAGGCTGGCTGTTGATGACCGAGCGGGTCGACGGCCGAACGCGATGGAAACTGCTGGAGGGAATTCGCCACGCGCCGGCGCTCCGCCTGTCGCCGACCGAGCTGATGGCTCTCACGCTCAGCCGTCGCCTGATTGCGCCGCTTGAAGGCACGGCGCTTCATGCATCGCTGCAGTCGGCCCTTGGCAAAGCCTCGGCGGCCTTGCCGCCGGAAGGACTAATGCTGGTCCAGCAGCTGGAAGGCACCTTTTCGGTCGGACTTGGTCCGCATAAGCGCTATAAACGGCATCGTGAGATCATCGAGCGTATCACCCACGCCATTGCCGAGAAGAAACGCCTCCAGATGCGGTACGATTCCGCCTCGCGCGGGCGGGTCACCCGGCGGGAGGTCGATCCCTATCGACTTTGGTACGCCTCCGGTGGCCTGTACCTCATCGGCTACTGTCATCTTCGCAAAGAGCCGCGCATGTTCGCCGTGGAGCGCATCAAGTCCGTCACCCCGACTGAGTTACCCTATCAAATTCCCTTGCATTTCGACTTCAAGGCGTTTGTGGAGGATTCGCTCACCGTCATGCGGGGGCCGCGTATCGACGTGGAGCTGGCGTTTGACAGGCCGACCGCTGCCTGGGTGAAAGACCGTGTCTGGCATCCGAGCCAACAACTCAAACGGCTGCCCGGCGGCAAGCTGAGAATGAAGCTTACCTTGGCGGACAGCCGTGAATTGATCGGATGGATCCTCAGCTTCGGGAACGGGGTCGTGGTGATCAAGCCTGAGCGCTTACAGGAAGCGGTGAAAACGGAGGCGAAACGAATCGCCGCAGGAGTGTGACATCCGAGGTCACGGCGCTGGAGGACGGGGGGTTACGAGGGCGATAAACGGTGTAAAGCCTGGGAAGTGCGCATGCGGACAATTCGATCACTGTGACCTGGGATGTCACGGTCGTTGGGTACTATGGGACTAGCCAATGACCGGGTCAGCAAGGGGAGGCTCATGAAACACAGCCTACTGATTGTGATGGTGATGTGCCTCTCAGCTACGACGAGCGATGCGGAGATGGGCTTCGATGAAAAATATGACCGAGACTACAATATCTTCAATCCCGTGAATAAATATCAGCCGGATAATCCGCTCAACCCGGTCAATAAATACGACCCCGACAGCGCCTTCAATCCTGTGAATCGCTACGATCCAGGCAACCCGGCAAACCCGATCAATCAGTTCAGCCCGAATAATCCCTTCAATCCGGTGAATCAGTATCATCCGGACAACCCACTGAATCCAGTCAACAAGTACAATCCTACTGTACCGTTCGAGCCATTGGATGGGACGACCAGGAGGATGGGCAAATGAGAGATGACTGTGGTTTGGAAGAACCCAGCACATGACAAAGCGATACCTGGCTCATGTGCGCCGGAACGACGACGGGTCGTGTGAGGCAGGAGGAGGGGAGCGCGCGCGTCGGTCTCGCTGGGAGCCGGATTCGCAGTGAAGTCCGACGAGCCCGGCAAATCGAAAGGGCATCGCGCATGAATTGCGCGCTTCAGCGAGTCCAGCAACCCCAGCGCGCCGTTCCCCCTGCCTATACTGCCGGGAGCCTTGGAGTTGCGGTTGCTTTCTTCTGTGGAAAGGCGTATCCGTCTGCGGAATGCAGGCCTCATTGTTTCTGCCATGGCGCGAGATGGGCGTCAGACTCCATCGCCTCATGAGGGAAAAAGTTGGGGGAGGGGATGAGCACAGGGGATCGGCGGAGTGCGTCGAGGCGAGTTTGATGACGGCCATTCGGCAATGGACAGAGTAGTGAACATGGCTATGTCTCCAACAGTAGAAGCCAAATCCATCGAACAGACCCTTCTGATCATCACGTGCAGTGAACGTTTGGAATCACAGGATGCGCGATACCTTCGGGGAGTCTTCGCAGGACTCTATCCCAATCGCCCTGAGTTTCACGGCCACGGACCAACGGGGCTCGTTTATGAGCATCCGCGAATTCAATACAAGGTTATAAATGGCCGAGGTCTCATTGTAGGCCTTCAGGAGGGAGCGTTTCTTCTTCGGGCGGCAGAGGCTCCTGTGCGACTCAGGTTGGGGCCCAGGCAGTTAAATGTTATCAGCGTGGACCGTGCTGAGAGAATGGTTCCGTTTGGACTGGCCGAGCAGCAGATCGGATACGAGTTTGTTACTCCATGGGTGGCCCTTAATGAAGAGAATCATGAGCGATTTCAGGGGGCACGCATTCAAGGGAAAGAGTTGACGAATGAGCTGATGAGAAGAGTCCTCATCGGTAATCTCTTATCCACGGCGAAAGCTTTGGGCTACGAGGTTCCAGGTCCCATTGAGGCCGAGGTTGCTGTGGGAGAGCCAAGAGAAGTGACCATCAAGCCAGGGGTGGTTCTTCTCGGATTTTCTGGAAGGTTTCGGGCCAACTTCTCGATTCCACCAATTTGGGGAATTGGCAAACAGAGTGCCCGCGGATTCGGCACGGTTCAGAGAATCGCATGAGAGGCTAGTATGGCGAATGAGACAACTGTAACATTCCCGAGACTGAACCAGTTTTGGAACGACAGCGGGGTCGTAGGTTTGTACCAAGTGATTGTGGGGCGCGTTTATGCGCCTTCCCAGGGAGAGCAGGCTGAGAGTAATGGGCGTCTGGATGTCCAACATGGAGTGAAGGCAAATCTCACGCCCAAGAATTTGGAGATCAAGGGGAGCATTACTGCAATAGAAGAGTTGCTTCAGCATGCCTATTCGGTGCTTGTGAGCCGCTACTACAATATCTCGACGAAGTCACAACTTGAGGACCGAACGGCTTATAACTTCTTTTACAACGAGAAGAAGGATCAGTTCGTGGCTTTTCCAAAGCGCAAGGCGCAAGGCGTCGCGGCTCTGATCTACGACAAAGCTCCTCGTCCTATGATGGGGACGATTGCTTGGACGTCCAAAGAGAAACGAGATGTTTTTGTTTCTGGAAAGAACCAGAAAAGGACAAGAGCGAGATTGCCCAGCACTCACCTGCATCTACAGAATCGACTTGATGAGTTCTTAGACCAGCATGGGCTTGATGTGACGACTTCCGGTCTTCTGCTGAACGGGCCGAATCAAGTTCGACCAAACGTCACGATCAGACCTGGGGGCGGAAAACCGAAAGGAGTGTGCTTTCTGTGTGGGCAACCGTCTGCAGTTCTAGAATCGGTGAGTCAGACGGTCTTTCCTTTAGTAACTGGCGAGTCTGGAACTTTGGGATTCTTTTCAGAAGGTTGCTCTCCCAGCAAGACTTGCTGGCGCTGCGCGTTCGTAGCCAAGTTTGTTCCTGTGCTCGGTTTTTTCATGTGGGCTGGAGATCGCATTCATCTCTTCCTCCCCTTCGCTCCGAGCCTGACTAAGATGAACCAAGTGTACGAGCCTCTCATGCGGGCGGCAGAGTTTGAGCCCAACTGGTACCGGAATTTTGAAACCTCCCTGGGCGGCTACTTCACTCACGCGACAGAAACCTGTCTGGCGTTTCTCCACACTGTTTATCGAAAGACTCTTCGGCATTCGGAGGAAACCCTTTCGGAGGCCGACACCTTCCTACAGGAGCTATATGGGCTTGTGCAGGAGGAAGCGCCGGTTTCCTTTGCTGTCGTGAGTGCAACGAGCAAGGGGAACACGATGATGGTGACAGACGCGTGGCTGTTTGATGACATTGCCTACCTATTTCGGCTATTCGATCGAGCCGAGCGGGAAGGGATCAACTTGGCTCGCGTTGCCAAGGAACTGGTGGATCATGATGCGAAAGCCGAAAACCGCACGTTGGATCGTGCCCGCATGTTTCGCAGTATTCTGAATCGGCAGCCAATTATCTTCGATGTGAGTGCCTGGGTGGGTCGGAAAGGCAATGTGGGCTTCGATCTGCACCAGTTCACCCGCCTCTACGAATGTATCCGTCACAAGGAGGAACCTATGTACGCCGAGATGGTTGACACCGCTGCGTCGCTTGGAAAACAGATCGGCTTGGCATTGGCTGGGAAGGTCAGAAGCAAGGATGAACATGAGGGTCGCGCGAAGGGAAGCCTCTTCCGACTACGTAAAGCAAGGACGATGGCAGAGTTTGTAAATGAAATACCGCGACTTCAGCATCGCTACGGTCTTTCGGTCAAAAAGGAGCTTTATGAAGGAGCGCTCACGCCAGGCAACTTTGAAGAATTTCGCGGCTTTTGCTTGATTGCTGCGTTCAATGCTTTTCATGCCGGTCTATCCAACAAAACTGACCAAGGAGGATCAGGACAATGAGCACAGATTTGAAGCAAGCGAAGGCGTTGACCTTGACGTATCTGACCCCGGTCTCCTTTGCAAGCCTAAACGGGGGCGATAAAGAGGCTGACAACATGGTCAACATCAAGAAACTGACTCGTGAGACTGAGCAGGGTCCCAAAGCCTATCCTTATGTATCATCGCAAGCGGTAAGGCGGGCGTTGCGCGAGCGGTTGGCTGACCTTGGTTGTGGCCTTTCAGAAGGTGTTGCCGCCACTCAGAAAAAGGGGGCAGCCACGACCCTTCAAGATCCAAAGAGTTATATCGATGACGACCTCTTTGGGTATATGGAAGGAACGAAGGGTGAGGGCGGGGCAAAGGGGGGCACTAAAAAGCGAACATCTCCTGTTCGAGTTTCACCGCTCTTGGCGATGGATGCCTATCAAGGGGATCTCGATTTCGGTACGAACTACATGAGCGTCAAAGCCGGGGGCGATCCGAATATTTTCGAAACGGAGATTCACTCCGGTCTGTATCGAGGAACAATCCTGATTGAGTTAGATCGAGTGGGCTGTGGGGAAGGGTTCGAGAAGGGGGAGCTCGAAAAATCTGAGCGTGCCAAGCGTGTCTCGGCGCTATTGACGGCCGTGCAAAATCTCTGGACTTCAGGCAGGCAAAGCCGGTTTCTTGCAGATATCTCTCCCAAATTCGTGGCTGCAGCGGCCACGCGGGTGAAGACCCCCATCTTTCTGGAATCGGTCAGGCTTCACAATGGTGGCTTGCAGACCAAGGTGTTGTCTGAAGTGGTGGCGGACCACGGTGATATGCTTATTGCGCACACGTACGGAGCTCGATCCGAGACCTTTCACCCTGTACCTGAGGGGACGGTCACCGTGGGAGAGGCCTTCAAGAAGATGCAAGAATGGGTGGCCAGCTATTACGGAGCATAACTCGATGCACTTGGCCATAGTCAGAGCCTTTGCTGAGACAGCCTCGTTTCGACTCCCAGAGGCCCATACTTTCCACAAGACCTTGCCGCTCCCACCACAAACGACCCTGATAGGGATTCTCGGCGCTGCCCTTGGCTTCACAGCAGAGGGCGCGCATCAGTGGGTTGAGGAGCATCATGTCCGGATGGGTGTAGCTGGCCGTCACAGGGGGCAAATGAAGGACTTGTGGAAGTATCGAAAGATCAAAACGGCTGAAGTAATCTCCGATGTCCTGTTGCGGGAGCACCTGATTGACCTTACGATGACATTGGTTTACGCCGTCGAAGACGAATCAGTCGCTATGCGGATAGTCGGCGGTTTTCAAAACCCGGTGTATGCACTTACAGCAGGCCCCAGTGATAGCCTCCTCAAAGTGCGAGAGGCTTTGCTCATTGAAAATGCCGCCATGACACCGACGACCATCTTTCAGTTTTGTGTGATTCCTGGCGATATCACGGGCGCTGGCTGCTATCGACCTGATCCGGCTGTGCTCCGTGGCCCCATCATCGAGTCTGTCCGGGCACCATGGGTGGCGCACCTTCCGGTGCGTTTCTCATACGAAGGAGGTCGTCGCGAAGTCGGGGCTCGTGGGCCATTCTCATTTATTGGGAATCGCATACACCTTGCGGACCCAGTTGATGCTTACCACGTTGGTGAAGAGGCCATAGCCGTTTCATGATCACGACACAGTATTTAGCGAAGCGAGAGCCCCGTCAGACATACGGCGAACACTTGGAAGCGGTGTACTCAGCCTGGTGTCAAATTGCAGAACAGCATGCCGGTGTCATCCAGCGCGTGTGCGACAACACTGGAGTTAAGGTTGATCGCCTGCTGATGAGCTCGCTCCTGACGGTAGTCTTTCACGACATCGGAAAAATGACAGTGGCATTCCAAGAAATGATGTTGGCTGGCGATGGGGAGTTGACAAGGGCTCGCCGAAAGAATTTCCGACATGAGTATGCCTCGTTTCCATTCGTTGCCGCGGCCGCCGTTCTTCTGCAGAGGGTAGCAGGACCACTGTTGCCCGATACGCCTCGTGCCTGTTGGGAGGGCCTGGTTGTGCTGGGCCATCACAAGCCGCTTGAGAGCGAGTTAACATCATTTGAGCGTGAAATGGCCTTTGCAGAACCTCTTGTCTGGGTTGAAAAGGGGCCCGATTGTGCTCTGGAGGTCGCACGAAGTTTGTTTAGCCGACGTGGCTGGGAGCTGCCGGTCATACCTATCGAACGCTGCAAGGAAAAAGCAGCGGGCAAGGATGTCCGACAGATTCTTATGCAGAGTTTGCCCAATAATGGGGCGGAAAGTCGTGCGCTGTTTGCCGTGATGAAAAGTCTGCTAATGGTTCCTGACTGGTGGGCATCGTCAAGTCCAAACCCTGCTGCTGTCGTCGTTAAGAGTCGGGCGGTCGTTCCAGCGATGTTAATGAGAGCTTCGATTAAGGCGGAGATCGAAGTTGCGGGGAAATCCTTCGAGGGGTTAAGACCATTCCAGGAGCAATGTTCTGCATCAAGTGACCATGTCATTGCGATCGCTCCTACAGGTTCAGGAAAGACCGAGGCCTCTGTGCTCTGGGCCTGTAAGCAGATCGATACGGGAAAGGTCACAAAACTTCTCTATCTGTTGCCAACTATGGTGACGGCGAACGCTATCCACAGGCGTTTGAGCCGGCTATTTTCAAAACATCAGATTGATGTCGGGCTCTCTCACTCGTTGGCGGACCTTTCCCGTGAGGATGGCGAAGAAGGCGAGGGCGATACTGGAGAGTACCGTCAATCGGTCTTATTTGAGAAACATTGCTTCCCGCCTATTACGGTTGCCACAGTGGATCAGCTCTTGTCCGCGTTGATGCATGGAGGGCGATGGCCACTCAAGACATGGGCTGCTATGGACGCAGCTATCGTACTTGACGAAATTCATGCCTACGATCCCTATACGCTGGCTCTCATCACGCAAATGGTCGGTGAATCTGCGAAGGCAGGGAGCAGGTTCTTCATGATGAGCGCGACCCTTCCAACGGTAGTGGTCAAGGCATTGAAGGAGGCACTAGGCGAAACAGCTCCGGTCGGAGAGATTCGAGACTCCCAGTTGCTTGTCTCCGCACGTAACTGTTTTACGGTCTATGACAAACTCATAGAGAATGATATTGAAGAGATCATCAAGCAGGTTCGAGCAGGTCGCCGTGTGCTGGTTGTTGTCAACACGGTGGGAAAATGCCAGGAGCTTGCAGAAATCCTTAGAGGCGCCAAGCCGATCTGTTATCACTCAAAATTCATCCTTCGAGATCGGACTGACAAAGAGGAGGATATTCAGGGATTGGGCCCACGGCTTGTTGTAGCAACGCAGGTCGTCGAGGTCTCGCTAGATATCGACTATGATGTTCTCTTTACCGAGTGTGCTCCTCCTGACGCTGTGGCTCAGCGCGCAGGTAGGGTAAACCGTCGCCGTCGTCCCATTCCTGGCGAAGTGCGGATTTACCGTCCGAGTAAGGGGAGTGAGAGGATTTACTTCGACGATGTTGTCAGCGAACGCATCGGGACCTGCACCTTATTGGATCGAAGTTGGCAGGCATTCATTGACCGGCAAGGTCTGGTGACCGAACGAGACCTGACTGAAATGGTGGAAGGTGTTTATCGCGGACTTGATCCAAAAGAGCATCCTGCATTCAATGCTGCCTGCTCTGCGGTCAGGGATGTCCAGGCACGACTTGGTGGTGTACTAGACCGAGCACTAGATGAACAGCGGCTCCTTACACGCTTGGAGTCTTACTATCAGGTTTCGGTTATCCCATTCGAATTCCGGGAAGAAGTCCTTTCTCTGCGACCGAGAGAACGGAGGCGCTACGAAGTCAAAATGCCTTGGTGGTACGTGAAGCGATGTCGGGAGGACATCGAAGGCATAACCTTCTGCCGAATGAAGTATGACACGAGATTAGGAGCGCGCTTTGAGAAGGAAGAAAGCTTGGCGGTGTTCTGATTAGTCGACATCATCGGCCTCGGCAAGCCTGTCCTGAGCTGCGCTGAAGGATCCGTCTCGCGGGGGTTCGGGACGGTGCGGCGGATTGGTGAATCTAGTCGGAGAGGGATTCTATGAGAACGATTGACACCCTTTCTGCCCAGGAGCAGGCAGCGCTGGCTGATCTGCAGCAACGACTGCGAGGGACATTACCCGGTGTGTCCATGCGGTGGACACTCTTTGGCTCGCGGGCGCGCGGGGATGCGGAGCCTGATTCGGATATGGACGTGCTGGTTGAGCTCGATCTGGAGCGGCTCGATTTAGCGACCAAGCGCCGCATTCGCCGGCTGGTCGGCGAGGTGTCGTTGAAACACAGCTTCGTGATCTCGCTGCTTCTCGTGGATCGTGCCCAGGCTCGAGAGCGAGGCGACTACGCGATCTTCGCCAACATTCGAGAGGAGGGGATTCCGCTATGAGCAAGCAGGAGATTGCAGGTCTGCTGGCCAAGGCCCGGCGAAGCATCAAGGCCGCGGAACGCTTGCTCCAGGATGGTGATTACGACTTCGCGGTGTCCAGGGCCTATTACGGAATGTTTTATGTGGCCCAGGCCATGCTGCTGACACGGGACCTTCGGCGTTCCAAACATTCTGGTGTCATTGCCGCCTTTCAAGAACATTTTGTGAAATCCGGTGGCGTGCCCGATCGCTTCTTTCATCTTCTCCGCGACGGGTTTGAGGACCGCGCTGAAGGCGATTACGGATTTGCAGAAATCGCCCGTGATCAGGCGGAAGCAGGGATCGAAGCGGCCCGACAGTTTATCACTGAGTTGGGACAGCGGTTAGAATAGGACGGAGCGATGCAACTGGTCATCAACAGCTTCGGCGCCTATCTCCGCAAGCAGGGTGATTGCTTTGTGGTGAAGAACGAGGACAAGCAATTTGAGGTGTCGGTGCGGAAGGTGGACAGCATCATGATCACGACCGGCGCGTTCCTCTCGACCGATGCCATCAAAGCTGCGATGGATCACAACATCGACATTCTGTTCTTGGATGAACACGGCGATCCCTATGGCCGGGTTTGGCATTCCAAGCTGGGAAGCACGACGTTGATCCGTCGTCGCCAACTGGAGTATGCCGACGATGCGCGGGGGTTAGCCCTGGCCCAGGAGTGGATTGCGGCCAAGTTCGACCGGCAGATGGAGTTCCTGAAGAAGCTCGCGCACGCGCGGCCGGAGAAGGAAGCCGACGTGCTGGTCTATGCCGACCGTTTGACCGAAGGACGCAAAAAGCTCGCGGCGCTCACCGGGACACTGGAGGAGCAGCGGGGCACGATCATGGGACTGGAGGGGGCGGCCGGTCGTACCTATTTCGAAGCGCTGAGTTTTATTATGCCGGAGCGTTACCGGTTTGAAGGCCGTTCCCGGCAACCGGCGAAGGATGAATTCAACTGCCTGCTGAATTATGGCTACGGCGTGCTCTATTCGATGGTGGAGAAAGCCTGTCTTGTCGCCGGACTGGACCCCTATGTCGGCTTTGTCCATACGGACAACTACAACAAGAAGTCGTTGGTCTTTGATCTGATGGAAATGTTCCGCTATCTGACGGATCAGACCGTCGTCTATCTCTTCACCGGGCGAAAGGTGAAACAGGAGTGGTTTGAATCAGTCCCGGGCGGGATGACGCTCGCCAAGGATGGCAAGGCCGCGCTGATCGAAGCGCTGAACGAAACATTCGAAACCAGTGTCCGGTACAGGAACCGGAACATCAAGCAGCGGGACATTATCCAGTTTGAGTGCCATCGGATTGCGAACGGGCTGATCAAGGAGGCGGGGGATGCTGACCTGGGTGGTATACGACGTGTCGGCGACGCCGAAACGGACGAAGATTGCCAAGGCTTGTAAGGAGGCCGGGTTGTATCGTGTCCAGAAGAGCGTATTTCTCGGCAGTCTGGAACGAAATCAAATGGATGCCTTGGCGTTGCAGTGCAAGGAGCTGATGACGCTGGAGAAGGACTCGCTCTATATGTTCCCGATGTGCGATGAAGACTTCAAGAAAGTGACATTGCTGGGTCAGGCGTTCGACAAGGATCTGGTATCGGACGAAGTGCTGGCCAAGTTTTTCTGATCTGACATGAACACGGCGGAAACGCAAGGGCTCTACATCACGCCATCGGAGGTCATCGAATATCTGTATTGCCCTCGCTTTATCTATTTCATGAACTGCCTGGGGATTGCACAGCATGAGGACCAGCGGTTCATCGTGTTAAAAGGGCGAGAGGTGCACGAGAACCGGAAGACGCGGAACCCGGACTATGTGCGTAAGAAGCTCGGCTGTGTTGCGAAGGACGTGGATGTGTATCTGGTCTCTGATCGCTATCATGTGAAGGGGAAGGTGGATGAGGTGCTGGAGTTGGCGGACGGGACCTTGGCGCCGCTGGATTACAAGTTTACGGAGTTCAAAGAAGGCGTGTACCAGACGCACCGGTATCAAGTTGTCCTCTATGGCCTGATGATCGAGGAGACCTACCAGGCGCCCGTCACGCGTGGCTATGTGTGTTATGTGCGCGGAGGGAATGTCGTCAAAGAAATCGAGATTGGACAGCGGGAACGTCGAGAGGCTGAGGCGATAGTGAAGGACATCGTGAGCATCATTCAACGAGGACAGTTCCCCAAGCGTACCTCCCATACTGTGCGGTGCCTCGATTGTTGCTACAGAAATATTTGTGTGAAGTGAGGGATGGTTCAAAAGATTCGGTCAAACAAGGGGTTATGGTGTATTGAGCGTTGAAAGGGGGTGCCAACTTGGCGAGAATTTTGATTGAAAGGGGTAGCTCAAAGCCAGATTTGAGCGCGGCTGTTTACGGTGTAAGGCTGCATGGATTCACGTGTTGTGGACCGAGAGCGGTTTGAAAGGGAGTTCCATCAAAACAAGGATTGAAACGAGCTTGGATTGACGCTCCCGG
>Ga0224510_10001666_pt1 | contig 14260 bp, 10 predicted proteins | sample SF_May12_sed_USG_FD_170161 | JGI IMG/M metagenome (GOLD analysis project Ga0224510, IMG submission 170161) | Sediment microbial communities from San Francisco Bay, California, United States - SF_May12_sed_USGS_4_1 | ecosystem: Environmental > Aquatic > Marine > Sediment | place: USA: California... | reverse complement strand
GCGCTGCAATGACGTCAGGTCAAACAGCATCGGCGACAGCTGCGTTGACGGTTTCGACTCTTCGGTGACCGTCGCGGTTTTGCCGCGGCAGGCATCGGCAATTTTTTCCGCCGCTGCGTTATTCCACAACCGGCTGTCACGCTTCTCCGGATCATCCTCGTCACGCTTGAATGCCGGATCAAACCACCGGCCCTCATAATCTCCGGCCTTGGCACCGAACGTGGCCCGCACTTCCCAATAGTCGCGCGGAACAAACTTCCGGATCTTCTGTTCGCGGTCGACAACTATCATCAGTGTCGGTGTTTGCACGCGACCGACCGTCGTCAGGTAGAAACCGCCGCCTTTGCTGTTAAAGGCCGTCATCGCGCGGGTGCCGTTAATGCCAATCAGCCAGTCGGCTTCGCTGCGGCTGCGCGCGGCATCAGCCAATGGCTGCATCTCCTCGTCAGAGCGCAACTGCGTAAAACTTTCGCGGATAGCCGCCGGCGTCATCGATTGCAGCCAAAGGCGCGACACCGGCTTGGTAACCTTGGTCGCCTGCGCGATGTAGCGAAAAATCAGCTCACCTTCACGGCCGGCGTCGCAAGCATTGATCAGTGCTGTGACATCCTTGCGTTTGAGCAGCTTTGCCAGAACCTTCAATCGCGCTTCGCTTTTCGCGATCGGGTGCACGTCAAAATGAGGCGGAATCACCGGAAGATTGGCGAACGACCATTTGCCGCGCTTGACTTCAAACTCTTCCGGCGCGGCGATTTCGAGCAGATGCCCGACGGCAGACGACAGAACGTATTTGTCGCTTTCGAAATAGTCGCCATGCTTGGTAAACCCGCCCAAGGCACGCGCGATATCGTTTGCAACCGAAGGTTTCTCCGCAATGATTAGCGTTTTTGCCATGCTATGTCGTTGAATTTGCAGCTGTAACGCCGCCAAGATGGGGCACGGATGCACCGTGCCGTGGAAAAGAGCGCCCGATGATAAGAACAATCTCCCGCCAGCGCAAGCCGGGTTCAACGCCGACGTTGCCACCGCCCGCCGGGCAACAACTCGATCAGGCCTGCTAACTCCAGCCTCGTGAGCGCAGTATTGATGGCTGCAGTATCGTAGCCGCTGCGGTGTTGCAGCGTATCGATGTCGACGGGGTCGAACCCGACATGCTCTAGCAGCGGTTCAGCAATCCCGGCCGGTGAAACTACCGCCGAATCAGCCGGCTGCACGACATAACCCAGCTCTTCCAGGACGTCCTGTGCTGATTCGACCAGTTTCGCGCCCTGTTTGATCAGGGCGTGGCAGCCCTTGGTCAAGGGTGAATGTATGGATCCGGGAATTGCGAAGACCTCCCGTCCCTGGTCGGCGGCGAGCCGGGCCGTAATCAGAGAGCCGCTGGACAACGCCGCTTCAACTACAAGACAACCTTTGGACAAGCCGCAGATCAACCGGTTGCGGCGCGGAAAATTGGCTGCAAGGGCCGGTGTACCCAGTGCGAATTCCGAGATCAACAAGCCCTGCTCGGCCAAACGATGTGCCAAATTCCGATTACGTGCCGGATACACGATATCCAGGCCCGTACCGACGACCGCGATGGTGGAACTGGATCCTGCCAGTCCGCCGCGATGTGCGGCGGTATCCACTCCCGTCGCCAGTCCGCTGACAATCGTGAGTCCCGCACTGCTGAGCGCTTTGGCAAAAGCTTCAGCATTGTCCAGTCCCTGCGCGGTCGCATTGCGGCTGCCGACGATGGCGAATCCGGCGGAATTGAGCAGATCGAGTCTGCCTTTGGCATAGATCAGCGGGGGCGGATCCGGAATTTCCAGCAATGATTGCGGATAGTTTTGTTCGCCCAGTGTGACGATGTGATTCGCCGGATCATCGAGCCATTCTTCGACTCTGGCCAGGGCTTCTGTTGGAGCGCCACCGCTGCGGATGGCGTTGGCGGTTTTTTCCGGAACGATGGCGCAAAGCCGACTCTGGCCGGCGGCAAGTATGTTTGCCGGCGAACCCAGTGCAACCAGAAGTTTGCGCAGCGATTGGTGCCCCAGGCCCTGTAACAGGGTAAGGCGCAGCCAAGCCTCCAGATCCGCATCCAGCGGCATCGGGATTGACTAATCAGCGGGCGGCGCTCGGCACCCCGTTAAGGTCAGGGGTTGGTAACGTAGTCCGAGATGGCAACAGGACGGCTGGCCTCCATGATCAGCGCAAAAGAGGCGCGATCAAAGGTGCGGAAAACCATCAGCAATCCGTAACGGTCATCGGGAAGTTTGGCAATATCGTCGCGCGAAACGGCCTGAGTTTCATTGCCCAGCACCTCGCGCGGCGGTACGGTTTCGGCGTAGTACACCCGCGGACTGTCGCTGCCACTGAGACCGGTGCGGCCATACAGCGGCTCGGTACGCTGGCTGTAGCGCGCGGTGGTCTGGCTGCGCTCAATGGCCAGGACATTACCTACTTGAACGCCATCCCTGCTGCCTTTGGACAAAGTCACGATCGACAGCGGGCCCGTTTCCTGCAATCCCCCATACGCGTTAATGATGCGACCCTTGATCTTCACGTTCGGCGGATGCGGCACATAAGCAAACACCGGAACCTGCTTGCCCAGCGGGATCAAACGGTCGTTGTAATGTACTTCCTGCACGGACTTGACGATATCGATGGTTGCAACGTCGCCGTGCTGGTGTACGCGGGCTTCTCCGAGATAGGTTGCTTCATAGCCGAGAATTTCATTCGTTTCGGGATCAATCAGCGCGTCGCCACGACGGAATATCTGCCACTGGTTCCCTTTTTCCTTTGTGATCCCTCGTACAAATGCGCGGTCACCGGCTCCCAGCGTCATTCGACTTTCTGACGCGGCAATGATACGCGCCGCACCCTCGAGTTCGTCGATTCCTACAACCAGCGGTCTGGACATGAACGGCTCAATGGCAGACGGAGAAATGCTGGGGACAGCGCTACGTGCGCTGGGTTCCGAACGCACTTTCGGTTGCAGCTTGGCCGTGTCGAGCTTGAGCAGACTCAACTGCGCGCCGCCGCCGCTGCGGTCCAGGACGATGACATCGCCCGGGTAAATGAGGTGCGGATTCTTGACCTGTTCCTGATTCATTTTCCACAACTCCGGCCAGCGCCATGGCTCCTTCAGATAGCGCCCGGAGATACTCCACAGCGTGTCCCCGCGCTGAACAGTGTAGCGTTCGGGCGCCGTGTCGTTCATTGCGGCTGGCGCGGCAGCGAGCGCAGCCCACACCGGAGTTATCAACAAAATCAGGGATATAATTGCTTTTCGCATGTGCGGACCCACCTCATGTGAACGTTGCCGGAAGTTGCCGGAATATTGTGTGGATACTACCCCCCGACCAACGTGAGAGTTTAGTTTAAATTCTGCATCTAGTTGATTAAATTGGCAAGTTTTTCATGGCTTTACTACCGATACTGCACTACCCAGACCCGCGGTTACACAAAGTGGCCGTACCTGTGAAGCGGGTGGATGACAAAATACGTAATTTAATCAAAGACATGGCGCAAACTATGTACGCTGCGCCAGGTATTGGTTTGGCCGCAACACAGGTGGACGTACACCAGCGTATCCTGGTCATCGATATATCCGAGTCGCGCAATGAACTGCAGGTTTTCATCAACCCGAAAATCATCAGCGCCGAAGGTGAATCCGAATGCGAAGAGGGTTGTCTGTCGGTGCCGGGCATCTACGAAAAAGTCACCCGGGCAGCCAAAGTAACGGTTTCTGCACTGGACGAGCATGGTCGCGAGCGCACGATTACCGCTGAAGGCTTGCTCGCAGTGTGCCTGCAACATGAGATGGATCACCTTGTTGGCCGGGTGTTCGTCGAGAAACTGTCGCGTTTGAAACAACAGCGCATTGTGGCAAAGCTTTCCAAACAGCAACGGCAGGCCATGTAGTATTTCCGGTGCTCCGCGCGCCCTACCCACTTTGCGAATCATCTACGCAGGCACCCCGCCGTTTGCCGTCACCGCACTGGATGCGTTGCTGGATGCCGGACATGACGTGGTGCAGGTGCTGACGCAACCGGACCGGCCCGCCGGTCGCGGGCTGAAGCCGCAGGCGTCGGCAGTCAAGCAGGTGGCGCTCGCGCGCCAGTTGCCGCTGGCACAGCCGGCGACACTCAAAGACGCCGCGGTGATTGCACAGCTGGGGGCCTTGAATGCGGATGTCATGATTGTTGCAGCGTACGGGCTCATGATCCCCGCGTCGCTGCTGACGTTACCGCCGCTGGGCTGCCTGAATATCCATGCGTCGCTGCTACCGCGCTGGCGCGGCGCGGCGCCCATTCAGCGCGCACTCCTTTCGGGCGATCGTGAAACCGGCGTGACCATCATGCAGATGGACGCAGGGCTGGATACAGGCGCGATTTTGCTGTCCGAGGCTGTGCCGATTACGGCGCGCGACAATGCGCAGACGTTGCACGACAAATTGGCGAAATCAGGTGCCGAACTCATATTGCGCGCGCTGCGCGAGCGACCAAATCCCGTCCCGCAGAACAATGCGCTCGCGACCTACGCGTCCAAGATAAGCAAAACGGAGGCCATCATTGACTGGACCCGGCCTGCAGCAGAAATCCATCGGCTGATCCGTGCTTTCAATCCGGTTCCGGGTGCGCGCGCGACCTGGAATGGCCACGCGCTTAAGATCTGGCAGGCCGAACCGGTGTCTGCGGCACCGGCTCCGCCCGGCACTTTGCTGCAAGTGACCGACGAAGGCATCGTGGTCGCGACGGGAGTCGGGGCAGTTCGCCTGCTCGAACTGCAGCGCGCCGGCGGCAGGCGCCTGCCGAGCAAACAATTTCTCGCCGGCATGGCCATGCATACTGGCACCTGTTTTGACACCTGAAACGCGGGAGCGCAGAGCTTGAGCATGGAGCGCGTGCAATGCCTGGCTGCTGCGATTATTGCCCGGGTACTGTCAGGTCGCAGTCTGGATGCTGAACTGGCGGCGGCTTGGCGGAACGAACCCGCGCTGACACCCCAGCAACGCGGCGGTGTACAGGATCTGGCGTACGGCGTCTTGCGTCACCTCGGAAATCTCGACGGAATCATCGGCCGGCTGTTGCGGAACCCGCTGACTGACGCGCCGGTGCGCCATCTGCTGCTGGTCGCGCTCTACCAGTTGAGCCATACCAAAGCTCGTGCGTATACCATTGTGGATCATGCAGTGCCTGCCTGCGCCAGTATCGGATATCCGCGAGCCCAGGGGCTGGTCAACGCAGTCTTGCGCAACTACCTGCGGCGACGCGCAGAAATTGATGTTGCTGTCGCGGCGACGGATGAAGGGCGCTATTCCTATCAGACCTGGTGGCTAGCCAAACTGGCCGCCCAGTATCCGCGGAACTATCGGGCCATCCTTGAGGCCGGGAATGTTCGTCCGCCCCTGACGCTGCGGGTCAATCGCCGGCGTATCGCGCGTGACGACTATATCGAATTGCTGGGGCGTGAACTGATTGCGGCGCGCCCCGTCGGCCGTTACGGGCTCATCGTTGACAAGCCCCGGCCGGTTGCGCAGCTTCCAGGTTTTGCCGAGGGGCAGGTTTCGGTACAGGATGCCGGTGCGCAATTGGCGGCCGAACTGCTGGATGTGTATGACGGGATGCGGGTTCTGGATGCATGCGCGGCGCCCGGCGGCAAAACCGCACATCTGCTGGAACTGGCCGACCTGGATCTTACGGCAGTCGACGTTAACGAGGAGCGGCTGCAGCGGATTGCGGAAAATCTGGCGCGCCTTTCGCTGCACGCACACCTGCTGTGTGCTGATGCCGAGCAGCCGGAACAGTGGCAGGGCGCCGCGCCGTTTGACCGGATCCTCGCCGACGTTCCGTGTACGGCGTCAGGCGTAGTGCGCCGACATCCGGATATCAAATGGTTGCGCCAGCCACGGGATGTTCAGGCGCTTGCAATCAGGCAGACGCGTATTCTCGATACGCTTTGGCAGTTGCTTCGCAGAGGTGGTAAATTGCTGTATGCGACGTGCTCTGTTTTTACCGAAGAGAATAACGGGCAAGTCGAACACTTTATTGCCCGTCATCCTGATGCGCGGCGGCTGTTGCTTCCGCCGCTTGCTGACGGCATAGAACACATCGACGGCCAACTTCTTCCCGACGTCGCGCATGATGGTTTTTTCTACGCCCTACTGGAAAAAAATTAAGCTGCTTGCGCTGCTGCCGGCGTTTTTGCTGGCGGCGCTCCCGGCATTTGCTGCGCAAACGCACGGCATAGAAGTGCGCCGCGCGGTATTTATCGCGGCGGATGAACACTATGTCCTTGAAACCGACATCGACATCATTCTGTCGCCGCCGCTTGAGGAGGCGCTGCACAAAGGCATTTCGCTGTATTTTCTGCTTGAATTCGAACTGGTCCGCTCCCGCTGGTACTGGTTCAACGAGAAAGCGATCGCCAATCAGCAGCAGTACCGGTTGTCATTCAATGCGCTTACCCGCCAGTACCGAATCGGCATCGGCGCGTTCTATCAGAACTTTCCTACTCTGACAGAAGCGCTGGAAGTCATGAGCAAGGTACGGCGGCGCGAGGACATCGAGCCCGGCGTACTCAGCAAGGGCACAAGCTATGTCGCGGGTTTGCGGTTGCGGCTGGACACGTCGCAGTTGCCGAAGCCGTTCAATCTCAATGCCCTGGGGTCACGCGAATGGAGCCTGGGATCCGAATGGTATCGCTGGACGGTGACACCATGACCACCTTGGCCAACGGCAAACCCATGCATGCGGGCGCCGTCATGCGCTATCTGCTGCTCTCATGTGTCGGGCTCGGCGTTGCCGCGGTGTTCCTTCTGGCCTCGGTCAGCACGAATTCGGCGCTGTTCTCCGAGTACTACCCTGCGCTGCTCACGATCAACCTGATTATCGCGCTGTTGCTCGCGGGCATGGTCACATATCAGCTGATCAGCCTGCGGCGGCGGCTCAAGGCAGGCGTCTTCGGTGCCAAACTGACATTGCGCCTGGTGATGTTGTTTGCATTGATGGCGGTCCTGCCGGGCGCATTGATCTACGGCGTGTCGGTGCAATTCGTATCCCAAAGTATCGAATCATGGTTCGAGGTGCGGCTGGACGGCGCGCTGGAGAGCGGGCTCAATCTCGGTCGTGGCACGCTGGATGGCCGCCTGGTCGAGCTCGCGTCTAAAGCCGAGGCAATGGCATCGACGCTGTCAATACGTCCGACCGCAGAACACATTACGGCGCTTCATGTTTTGCGTGAGCAGGCGGCCGTTGATGAAGCGACGTTGTTTACTGCGCGCGGAAAAATAATCGTATTCTCCCGAAACGACCAGAGCAGCCTTGTTCCTGAAGCCCCCAGCGCCGCGGCGCTACGCCAAATTCGCCTGCAAAAAACCTACAGCGTCATCGAGTCCATTCCGGATCGCGGCCTTTATCTGCGCGCGCTGGCTCCGGTCAACGTGCCCTCACTGGCCGAGGACACCCGAGTGCTGCAGTTGCTGCAACCGGTGCCGAAGCAGATCGCGCGGGATGCCGAGATCGTGCAGGCGGGGTATCGCGAATATCAGGAGTTGCAGCTTTCCCGGCGCGGGCTCAAGCGCCTGTACGCGATTACCCTGACATTGACCCTGTTGCTGTCGCTGCTGTCGGCGCTGGGGTTGGCGTTTGTGTTATCCAATCGCCTGTCTGCTCCGCTGAGCGCCCTTGTCGAGGGCACACGCGCGGTGGCACAAGGCGATTTCAGTCGCCGCGCCGCAGTGGCCAGTCGCGATGAACTGGGTCAGCTGACCCAGTCTTTCAACAGCATGACCCTGCAGCTTGCCGAAGCGCAGTCGCGCGTCGAGCGTAATCAGGCGCAGGTCGCACATGCCAAAACGTATCTCGAAAGTGTATTGGCGCATCTGTCTGCCGGAGTGCTGACTTTCGATCGCAGTTTAAGTTTGCGTTCGGCAAATCCCAGCGCCTCCCAGATTCTGGATATGGATTCCGCTTTGTTGCTCGGCACCGGCGCTCAGAACTGGGCGGGGATCAATCCGACACTGGCGCCGCTGGCACGAGAGGTGGTGGAGGCGTTTGGTCTTGCCGATGCCGGGGAGTGGCAGCGTCAGGTCGAGCGCGAGGTAAAGGGCGGGACACAAGTGCTGCTGCTGCGCGGAACGCGGTTTGGCGAAGGCAGCGATACCGGTCTGATCGTCGTGTTCGATGACGTGACCCAGCTGCTGCAGGCACAGCGCGATGCAGCCTGGGCGGAGGTTGCCCGCCGTCTTGCCCATGAAATCAAGAATCCGTTGACGCCGATCCAGCTGTCGGCGGAACGCATGCAACTCAAGCTGGCACCAAAACTTTCAACAGGAGATGCTGAAATTCTGGTGCGCTCAACCGAGACTATCGTCAGCCAGGTCGCCGCCCTGAAACGCATGGTAGATGCATTCAGCCAGTATGCGCGGACGCCGGAACCCGCGTTGCGCGCGCTGGATCTCAACGGACTGATCCGGGAAGTGCTGATGCTGTACGAGTCGCTGGGTTCGAGTATAAGACTCGATCTTGCCCCCGATCTGCCGCCGGTACACGGGGACTCCACTCAGATCCGGCAGGTCATTCATAATCTGTTGCAGAATGCACAGGATGCTCTTGCCGGTACCGAGAAGCCGCGGATCGAAATTGTAACTGCTGTGCGCGCCGGTCGAGCCGAACTCTCGGTGACGGACAATGGCACCGGCTTTCCGGAGCACCTGATGAAGCGCGCATTTGAGCCTTATGTAACGACCAAACCGCGCGGCACCGGACTGGGCCTGTCGATCGTGCGGAAAATAATCGACGAGCATCACGGTGAAGTGGAAATTTCGAATGTTGTTCCACACGGTGCGCGTGTGGTTATCGTGTTCCCTGCTGCTGCGAGCGGGAGCGGGGAGCGTACTGCAGCGTAAAATGCAGGCATAAATACATATGCGACAAATTCTTGTAGTAGACGACGAAATCGGCATTCGTGAACTGTTGTCGGAAATCCTGTCTGACGAAGGCTACGATGTTCAGCTGGCGGAAAACGCAGGAGCAGCACGCGCTTTTCGCAGCCGGGTACGGCCGGACCTTGTCCTGCTCGATATCTGGATGCCGGACACGGACGGAATTACGCTGCTCAAGGAGTGGGCCAGCAGCGGTCAACTGACGATGCCGGTGGTAATGATGTCGGGCCACGGCACGATCGACACGGCAGTCGAGGCATCGCGCATAGGGGCCTACGATTTTCTTGAGAAACCCATCGCACTGCAGAAACTGCTGGCGACCGTGGGGCGCGCCATTACCCGGGGTGAGCAGCGACCGCACGCCGCGGCGTCACTGGGCGTGCTGGGGCGCACGCCGGTGATGCAGGAAATCAAGCAACGCCTTGAGCGCATTGCGGTCAGCCGGGCGCCGGTTCTGATCCAGGGCCCACCGGGCTGCGCATTCGAAGCCTGCGCGCGTGCACTGCATGCGCCCAGCAATCCGTGGAGCGTTGTCGATCAAGGCAGTCAGATGGTCGAGGCACCGCTGGATCTGCTTCATGCCGCGCGCGGCGGCACGTTGTTTGTGCGGGATGTCGCCGAGCTCAACAAACTGGAGCAACGCGGACTGCTCGTGTTGCTGTCGCAGGCGGAACGTTACAACGTACGCGTGATTTGCGGCTCAACGCGTCCGCTCCCGGCGTTGGTGGCGAACGGCGATTTTGATGATCGTGTTTATCAGATGCTCGGCTCCACGACCATACAGCTGCCGCCATTGCGCGAGCAACGCGACGATATTCCGGAGCTCGCGAGTGTGCTGCTTAACGACATGGTGGAACAGAAACTGGTCGTGCCCCGGCAATTCAGTACAGCGGCACTCAATACGCTGCGCAACTACGACTGGCCAGGCAACATGTCCGAGCTGCGCAGCGTGGTTCAGACGCTGGCCAACACCGCGATTGGTGAGCATATATCCCTTGAGGAAACCCAGCGGGCGCTGCCGCAGGCAGCTGCGCCGAATGCGGCGGCTGCCCTGCAGCTTGATGCACCGTTGCGCGAAGCGCGCGATGCGTTTGAGCGTACTTATTTCGAGTATCACCTGGCGCGGGAGGGCGGCAACATCAGCCGCGTAGCGGACGCGGCCGGACTGGAGCGTACGCATTTGTATCGCAAGCTCAAGCACTTGGGTATCAAGACCTCCCGCAAAACCGACGACTGAAGCGGGCTTAGCGGCCGTCGGTTCTCGCATCAACAGCGGGCCTGCCGCTATAATTGCGGCTTTCCGCGACATCATTCCATCAGGATTGCAAGTCATGAATTCCCGACCCGAGTTGGCGAATGCGCTGCGCGCGTTGGCCATGGATGCTGTGCAACAGGCCAACTCCGGCCATCCCGGCATGCCCATGGGCATGGCGGAAATCGCCGAAGCCCTTTGGCATCGCCACCTGCGCCATAATCCGGCCAATCCGCAGTGGGCCAATCGCGACCGCTTCGTGCTGTCGAACGGCCACGGCTCCATGCTGCTCTATGGTTTGCTGCATCTGACCGGCTACGATCTGCCGATCGATGAACTCAAGCGGTTCCGCCAACTGCATTCGAAGACGCCGGGTCACCCCGAGTACGGCATGGCGCCGGGCATAGAAACCACGACGGGTCCGCTGGGCCAGGGTTTGGCGAACGCGGTTGGCATGGCCATTGCCGAGCGTGTGCTTGCCGATAGCTTCAATCGTGAGGGCCATGACATCGTCGATCATCGTACCTACGCATTCCTTGGCGACGGCTGCCTGATGGAAGGGATCTCGCACGAAGCCTGCTCCCTCGCCGGCACACTGGGCCTGCGTAAGCTGATTGCGCTGTACGACGACAACGGCATCTCCATAGACTCCGAAAAAGCACAATTAAAACAATGGTTTACGGATAACACACCACAGCGTTTTGCGGCTTACGGCTGGAATGTCATCTACGGGGTAGACGGCCATGACACCGATGCTGTGGATGTCGCAATCCGGCAGGCGCAGGCTGAGACCCGCCGGCCCACATTGATCTGTTGCAAGACCGTGATCGGAAAAGGCGCACCGAAGAAACAGAACACCGGCGGGGCACACGGTGCGCCGCTGGGCCCTGAAGAAATCGCAGCGACTCGCGCCGCCATAGGCTGGCCACACGCGCCGTTCGAAATTCCCGAAGCCGTGCGTGCCGAATGGAACGCGCGGGATCGCGGCGCGGCACTCGAGTCGGAGTGGAGCCGGAAGTTTGCCGCGTACGCGGCGGCGCATCCGGATGCCGCAGCTGACTTTCAGCGGCGCATGGCCGGCAGCTTGCCGGAGAACTGGGCGGGGCACCGTGATGCGTTTATTGCGCAGACCGTGCAGAAAGCTGAAACGATAGCCACGCGCAAAGCTTCGCAGAACGCAATCGAAGGTCTGGCGCCGGCGTTGCCTGAGCTGATCGGCGGTTCGGCGGACCTGGCCGGCTCCAATCTGACATTGTGGTCCGGCTCAAAAGGCGTGAGTGCAGCCAACGGCGGCAATTACATTTATTTCGGTGTACGTGAATTCGGCATGGCCGCGATCTGCAACGGCATTGCCCTGCACGGCGGACTGATTCCCTATCACGCCACTTTTCTCGTGTTCTCGGACTACGCGCGCAATGCGCTGCGCATGGCAGCGTTGATGAAGCAGCGTGTTGTCTGTGTGTTTACCCATGATTCGATCGGTCTCGGGCAGGACGGTCCTACCCACCAGCCGGTGGAACATGCCGCGTCGCTGCGGCTGATGCCGAACATGAATGTGTGGCGGCCCTGCGATACGGTTGAGGTTGCGGCGGCCTGGGCACACGCGATCGAACATCGTGAAGGACCGTCCAGTCTGCTGTTGTCACGGGACGCGTTGCCGTTCCAGCAACGCAGCGCCGAGCAGCTTGCCGCGATAGCGCGGGGAGGTTATGTCCTCGCGGAGTCCGCGGGCGGCGTGCCACGCGCGGTGATCATTGCCACCGGCTCGGAAGTCGCCGTGGCGCTCGCCGCACAAAAAACGCTGGCTGCGGAGAACATTGCTGTGAGGGTAGTTTCGATGCCCTGCACGGAAGTCTTCGACCGGCAGGATGCGGCCTGGCGTGACATGGTGCTGCCGCGCGGCGTGCCGCGTGTTGCGGTCGAGGCGGGCGTCACGGATTACTGGCGCAAGTATGTCGGACTCGAGGGTGCGGTCATCGGCATCGATCGCTATGGTGAATCCGCGCCTGCGGGCGAACTGTTCAAGTTTTTCGGCATCACCGGTGACCATGTCTCGGCGGCGGTGCGGAGTGTGGTGGCGTAAGGTATCGGTAGATTTTTTTAACACAATATTCTGGGGGCGTCATGGCAATCAAGGTAGGCATCAACGGATTCGGCCGCATCGGCCGGATGGTGTTCCGGGCGGCGGTGCAGGATTTTCCCGACATTGAAGTGGTCGGCATCAACGATCTGCTTGAGCCGGACTATCTGGCGTACATGCTGCGCCACGATTCCGTGCATGGCCGCTTCAAGGGCGACATCTCCGTCTCGGGCAACACGCTGGTCGTCAACGGCAAGAAAATTCGCCTGACTGCAGTCAAGGATCCAGCTGAGCTGAAATGGAATGAAATCGGCGCTGACGTGGTGATCGAGTCCACCGGCCTGTTCCTGGACAAGGCCAGCGCACAGAAGCACCTCACGGCCGGCGCGAAGAAAGTGATCATGTCCGCGCCGTCCAAGGATGACACCCCGATGTTTGTCTACGGCGTCAATGACAAGACCTACGCCGGACAGGCGATCATCTCGAACGCATCGTGCACGACCAATTGCCTGGCGCCGGTGGCCAAGGTGCTGAACGACAAATGGGGCATCAAACGCGGCCTGATGACCACCGTGCATGCGGCGACGGCGACGCAGAAGACTGTCGATGGGCCGTCGAACAAGGATTGGCGGGGCGGTCGCGGCATACTCGAGAACATCATTCCCTCCTCCACCGGCGCGGCCAAGGCCGTCGGCGTGGTGATTCCGGAATTGAACAAGAAACTCACGGGCATGGCGTTCCGCGTACCGACTTCGGACGTGTCGGTGGTTGACCTGACGGTCGAACTCAACAAACCCGCGACCTATGCCGAAATCTGCGCCGAAATGAAGTCGCAGTCGGCCGGCGCGATGAAGGGTGTGCTGGGTTATACCGAAGACAAGGTGGTGTCGACGGATTTCCGAGACGAAACTTGCACCTCGGTGTTCGACGCCGAAGCCGGCATCGCGCTGGATCCCACGTTTGTGAAAGTCGTGTCGTGGTACGACAATGAATGGGGTTACTCAAGTAAAGTGCTGGAAATGGTGCGCGTGGTTGCGAAGTAAAGAACGAAAAGCAGGCGTCCAGAGGACGCTGAGAACACAGGGAACTTCACAGGGTTCCAGACTTTCACAGTGTCCTCTGTGAGCCGTGCGGCAAAAAAGGTGTTGACTTGAAGTTTCTTCGATTGACAGATCTGCCGCTGGCCGGCAAGCGGGTGTTTATCCGGGCAGACCTCAACGTACCGCAGGATGCCGCGGGCAATATCACCGAGGACACGCGCATCCGCGCGACCCTGCCCGGAATCCAATATGCGCTGCAGTCCGGCGCCGCAGTCATGGTGACCTCGCATCTCGGCCGCCCGGCGGAAGGCGCGCTGCAGCCGGGCGACACGCTGGCGCCGGTCGCGCGGCGTCTGTCCGAGGTATTGGGTCGGCCGGTGCGCCTGGTGCAGAACTGGGTAGATGAAAAATTCGAGGTCAAGCCCGGTGAAGTCGTATTGCTGGAAAATTGCCGTGGCAACAAGGGTGAGAAGAAAAACGATGAGGCCCTCGCGCGCAAGATGGCGGCGTTATGCGATGTTTATGTCAATGATGCATTCGGTACAGCGCACCGCGCCGAAGCCACGACCCACGGGATAGCAAAATTTGCTCCTGTCGCGTGTGCCGGACCGCTGATGGCAGCCGAGCTCGATGCGTTGGGTAAGGCGCTTGATAAGCCGGCGCAGCCGTTGTTGGCCATAGTCGCCGGCTCCAAGGTATCGACCAAGCTGACCATCCTTAAATCGCTGGCGACCAAAGTCGATCAGCTGATCGTCGGTGGCGGTATTGCCAACACTTTCATGCTGGCGTCCGGCATGCGCATCGGCAAGTCTCTGGCGGAACCCGATCTCATCGGTGAGGCCCGGGCGATTGTTGACATCATGAAGGCGCGAGGCGCGCAGGTGCCATTGCCGGTCGATGTGGTGGTTGCCGACGAACTCTCGGCGTTGGCGCGTGCCAATCCGGTCGCAGCGGATGCA